>Ga0209515_10006728_pt1 | contig 14161 bp, 15 predicted proteins | sample Subgroupgradi54m_FD_187454 | JGI IMG/M metagenome (GOLD analysis project Ga0209515, IMG submission 187454) | Subsurface groundwater microbial communities from S. Glens Falls, New York, USA - GMW60B uncontaminated upgradient, 5.4 m (SPAdes)... ...
TTCCCGTGTAATCATGAGCACGGAAAAGATAAAAACGGCGAGGAAAGCTGCCGCCCGTGACGTTTTCGAAGACGCTTTAAATAATTGTTGCTCCACATCAGATTTAAAACGTGGTCCGATCCGCCACATTTGATAAACCAACGAACCTACCATCACGATCGTAACCACACCCAAAATTCCTTCCCATAAAGATTGATTGACTCCTTCGCGCAGAATGTAGCCGATCCCGGCGCTGGCAAAAATCGAAACGAGAATCCCCCAATAAACAGCGGGAATGAGCCATTTATCTTTTGACTTTTTAAAATAGGAAAGAATAATCGCAACGATGAGAAATCCTTCAAAGCCTTCCCGGAATGCAATAATAAAAGCTTGCAACATTTAATGGGCCTCGCGCTGTTTGGCTAAACGTTTCATATATTTTTTCGGTTTTTTGTTGAAAGCAATCATGCAGTTGCGACAGCAGAGATAAATTCGCTCACCTTGATAATCGACAAAAAACTTTTGCTTTACTCGTTCCCCCTGCATAACCGGACAGGTCGTATTCGGCGCCAACTGAGCCAATGTTATAAGCGGGCCGAAAAACAAAAAAAACAAACATAAAAAAGCTACTAATTTAACACCTTTTCCCCTCACCTTAATCCTCTCCCCAAGGGAAGAGGAAATAAAATTGATTGGACACAAACTTATTTTACTTAAATTTCCCTCTCCCAATGGGAGAGGGCTAGGGTGAGGGTTAAATATTTTTCTCATTACACAGTCGCCTGAGATGTCTCAATATTAGTTGGTTTCTTAAAAATGGAGGAGGTGTCAAACGGAAATGGAATTCCCACAATTAACCGTACTTGGTGATCATCGGCAGCGTGATTGAGCCCGAATGATGCGCCTGCGACGACCCAGAAATATTTGTTTTCCCAGGCCACCGTCGGTCCAAGAAATAACTCATTTCGATGGCTGGACGGATGCCAGAGATCTCCGTGAAATTCCATTCCGACGCGTACTTCAGGAAGAATCTCATAACTAATGCCGCTTGAAAATTCATGAGTGGTTCGTCCATCACGCGCCAGTTCATTTTCCATGATCTGATTATAAACAACATTTAACTTACTATTGATGTCCTTGGAAAGCACAAGTTTTGTCTCTATTTCATTATGATGTTCATGTTCCCTGGGATCCGTAGCCCATTCCACATAAATTAAGGGATCAACCCAATACTGTCCTTTTTCACCAATTCGATATTTAGTTTCGAATTTAAATCCTGTGTAAACCGTCGAATCATCCGAGCCTGCAACATTCTTGGTCTGCCACCGTTCATAATTAGCAATCGTCAAGCGATCGGTCACGCCATACTCCAACTCGCTCTGATAATCAATTGTATTTTCGTTGGCCTTGCTTCCGTCCGGAACTTTGAATGTCGTCCAACCCTCAAATTCAAAATTCCCCTGCGGAATGGTTTTGTACTCTTCCGTAAAAGCATACGTTCGGAGGTGGGCTAAGGCATTTTTAATCGGTAAAGCAAATACTATTAATGCAATCACCATTACAATTCCCAGCTTTTTCATTTCATGCTCCCTTGTGATGAATTATGGTTTTGGCTGGGTACTGAGCTGTTATTTCTCTTCCCTGGCTGTTTATCTATGTCATTCCCGCGAAAGCGGGAATCTATTGATATGGATCCCCGCTCAAAACATGCGGGGATGACACTTCGTGTCATTTATTCAAAATTAATTTCCCTGATTTGGTAATCAGGAGACGGTACTGTTCCTTGCTATGTTCGATGACAATTTCCTTAGTTCCTTGAAACAGCTCCTCGGAACGGAAGGTAATTTTTTTCGCAGAACTAGATTCATTTTCAGGTACGGAATTCATATTCAAATTATTGACAATCTTTACAGGAACCAAACAGGCGGTGATCGTGGAAGGTCAATTTAAAACGATAATCCGAACAAACCTTCTCCTGAAGTTTCTCAATGTCCTCACATTGAAATTCAATGATTTTTCCACAGCTGACGCAAATCATGTGATCATGATGGCCTTTTCGGCCGATGCGCTCAAAAAACTCCCTTTTTCCCGCTCCCGCTGATTTCTGAATCACGCGGCTTTCCAGAAGAAGCGGAAGAGTTCGATACACCGTATCTCGGGAAATTCTCAGACTTTTTTTCTTAAACCGGTCATATAAACTGTCGGCGTCAAAATGCTCTTTCAGATGGGAAACTTCTTCATAAATCAGCTTCCGCTCAAACGTATACTTCAGGCCACGTTTTTTGAGCAGTGCTTTAAATTGTTCAGAATCGTTGGAAGTATTCATTCAGATTTAATCTTAATTGGATTGAATCTTAATAGAAAGCCTCCTGATCGTCAAGTTCTTTTATGAGATCTTTAAGCCATTAATTAAGTCTCGAAATTCTCCTTATCTGTTGACCCTTCCCTTGTAACCCGAGGGTGCCTGGGTTATCTTTTAATTGAAGTTCTGTTCTTTGGTGAACCGATACATCATCGTAGTCGAACGTCAAGTTCGACACGATGAGTACTGGCGCAAAAAGCGCCGGTAATAGCAAACTACGTTGAAAAACTAGGACGCAAAGCCGTGCGCCTAATTTGACGAGAATCGTGGATCGTGAATAGTGAATCGTAAGTTCGTTCGATTCACGAACAACGAATCACGAACGTCGATATGGTAGGCAGGTTGCCGAATTCACACAGATTCCTTTAAATGGATTCGTGTCTTCATTGTGCGGGCCTATTTTCAACTACGAAGCCAAGTAGTTAAGAATAGGCCACTTTTATTTTGGAGAAAAAATGAGCCGAATCAAAGTAAATAAAAAAGGATTTACCCTGATTGAAGTGATGGTCGCAATTGGCATTTTTGCCATTGCCGTTTTTGGCACCTTAGCGCTCATAGGTCAATCCATATCATTTGGAAAACACACCCACAACCAAACCATTGCGGCAAACGAAGCGAAACGAGTCATTGAAAATGTTAGACGTATTGCAGATGCGAGCGGATTAGCAACGGTAGCTTCAAATAATTTTAATGAAACATTAAGTTCGAGCTTGCTTCAAAGCGGCACGGTTACGGTTACAGATTTATCGGGAAATCCGCTTGTTAGTAACGCAGATCCTTTGCCGGTCCGGGTAACGGTATCGTGGACTCAAAAGGGACAGATGGCCACTTACAAGTTAGATACCATGGTGACGCAACGATGATAAGCAAAAGAAAAACAAATAATCGGGGCATTACTTTGATTGAACTGATCCTCGTGATTTCTCTGATTTCCATCATTTCAATTTTCCTGGTCAATGTAGTCATAACCGCTCAAAACAGTATGACGGTCCAACAGACCTCGGTTCCCGTTTGGGCTGAAGCCAGACAAAGTTTGGAATCTATGACTAAGGAACTCCGCGCGGCGGATCCTTCAGCAACGGGCGGAATTTCAATTGGGGGGTCCGGAAATTCTCAAGACATCACGTTTAGAATCCCCAATCAAGTCTCAAGTAGCGGGGTTACTTCTTGGACAAAAATTAAATTTTTTCGAGATTCAACATCCAAGGAAATTAGAAGGACGGTCAATGATGTAACCATTACGGTCTTGGGCCATAACGCAGAGGTGCTTCAATTTACGAATCCGTCGACTAATATTTACAAAGCGACCCTTCAAACTCAAAAAACAATCTCGGGGGGGTCTGACATCATAACCTCAAATCTAAGTTCTGAAGTAAAGGTCAGAAATTAGGAGGCTAAAATGAGAATAAATAATGAAAAAGGAATGGTTCTAATTTGGTTTTTTCTTTTGATTACGATCCTCTTGATCACGAGTGGTGCGATTTATGGAGTTTCATTTCAAGAATCCAGACTGGTTCAAATTGAAAAATATAGAAACCAAGCCTTTTATTTAGCAGAAGCAGGACTTGATAAAAAACTCCAAGAAATCAGAATCGGCAACACAACCAACATATCAAATACTTCTTTTAGCGTCGGGGCTTATGATGTGACTTATGATGCAAACACAAAATTAATTACCGCCACAGGAATCTATAATGGCGTATCACGCATTGTCAAAGCGAAAATAAATAAAACATTTCCGCCGGGTGTCAAAGGAGCTATTACCGCGGCGGGAAATGTTTCGTTCAACGGAAGCATTGTGGTTGATGGACGGGATCATGACAGCTTGGGCACGGTAACCGGTACTGGAACTTATGGCGTTTCTAGCGGAGGCACCGTCAACCAAGGCGGATCTGCCATGATTGGAGGAAACGGTTTTGCTCCCGCAGACCCCGCAAATCCAGCCACGATCCAACAGAATGCAAGCGGTACTGCTGTCAATCCGGAAGAAGCTTTGGGTCTTGCTTCAGGAAGTTTGGATGCTTATAAAACCTCTACCCTTCCAACTCTTCCCATGAGCGGGATTGTCTATTACACGGGAGACTCATGGATCGCGCCAGATTTTGGAACGGCAGAAAACCCGAGTACCGGAATCTTGATTGTTCACAATGCCGCAGGAACTGCTCTTCTTAAAAATATTCATGGGAATTTCCGCGGAGTTATTATTTGTGATGATTTGGTTCACATTAATGGTGATGCGGTCGTTACAGGCGGTGTCATTCTCCAGAAATCAAGCGGCAATACCGTGGGCAACGGGAATGCTCACGTCAATTATAGTTTAAACGTTCTGTCTGACCTTCCGCTGAGTCATTATGAAATTGTTTCCTGGGAAGATACCAACAACACGGCTTACACCTATTCATGATAAAAAAAACGCTTTTCATACTATGGACGTTATTTTTTTTAGTCCAGCCATTGTATGCCGGAAAAATAGAGGATTCACTTACGATTGTAAATAATCCACTCAACAGTGTAGATGATCGAAGAAAAGCAGTTGAAGAAATCAAGACAAGCAGAGATCCCAGAGTTCTTCCCGCTTTGATTGAAATCATCCGAAACAGTGCGGAGCCCACTGCGCTTCGATCACATATCGTGGATCAGCTAATGCAATCAAACGATGAATGGTGTGCGATCGAACTTAAAAAAATTGCTTTGGATACAGCATTGCCGTCTGAGGTTAGAAAACCGGCGCTTTACGGCTTATGGATAAAAAATCCTGAAGAATTTAAATCGGAAGTCATCAATATCGCTCAGAATTCGGCAGAACCGATTGATCTGAGAGTTACAGCGCTTACCTATTTAAGAACGAGCGTCCTGGAATTACCACTTAGTTTTTGGAAGATATTGATCGGGAAGAATAATAATGCTCAAATCCGAATCGCCGCGTTAAATGGAATGGAACAGCATGGATTTCTAAGGCAGGAAAAAACTTCCTTGGTACAAATCATACAAGATCCGAATGAGGATATTCAGCTTCGAAAAACGGCTGTTCTGAACGCCGAACGATTTTTTCCACCAGAAGCAGTAATCCCGGAATTGATTCAGATTATCTCCACAGCAAGCAATTCTCTTGAAATGAGAAAATTTGCGCTTGATCATCTGGCTTCCTATCCTGTTAGAAATTCAATTTCGCAGCTTGAAAAAATTTTGGCGATGGAAAAAAATCCAAGTTTCAAGAATGATTTAAAATTGTTTCTTGAAACTGCCACCACACAAAATTAATCCTCCATTCTTGATTGATTTGATAATATGCAGGCATGAAATCACCGGCAAAAATTGCTATTCTCATCAGCGGCGGCTTGGACAGCGCCATCTTAACGAGTGAACTTCTAAAATCCAATTCTCTGGTTCAACCTATTTACATCAAGAGCGGACACGTGTGGGAACCAACAGAGTTCTATTGGTTAAAGCGCTATCTGAAGGCAATCGCAAACCGGCGCCTGGCAAAGTTGGTTTGTCTATCACTTGAAACAAAGGATTTATACGAAGGACATTGGAGTGTGACGGGCAAAAAAACGCCAAGCGATAAATCGGATGATGCCGAAGTTTATCTTCCAGGAAAAAACCTTCTTTTGATCACAAAGGCTGCCGTTTATTGTTCCTTAAATCAGATTCCTGCTTTAGTGCTCGGGCCTCTTAAAACCAATCCTTTTCCGGATGCAAAAGCTTCATTTTTTCAAAACCTGGGCAAAGTTTGTTCAGAAGGACTTCATTTCAAACTCAAGATCAGAACACCCTTTCTGGACCGAACCAAACAAGAAGTCATGGCGCTGGGCAAAAATTTACCTCTCCATTTAACTTTTTCCTGCCTGGCTCCTGTGGGACTCCGTCATTGCGGCAAGTGCAACAAATGCGCTGAGCGGAAAAAAGCCTTCCAATCTATTACTCCTTAATTACACCTTATAATTCAGATTCTTACAGATTTGAGTGAATAAGCCTTATTAGTGGGATAATGGCCTCCATAAATTGATTTAATTAATAGGCATGCTCCACTTATAGATAATAAATAAGTAAACGTTTGGGATAGTAACTATTCTAATGGCTCTAAAAGAGCCAAAGTCTCAATATGCTTGGTCTGAGGAAAGAAATCAAGGGGCTGGATTTCAGTGATTTTAAACCGTTTCGTAAGAAGGCCTAAGTCTCGTTTCAGGGATTCCAAATGGCAGGATACATAAACCAATTTCTGAATTGGCAAATCCATCCTAGTTAAAGTCTCGATCACTTCAGGCTTAAGTCCTATGCGCGGCGGATCGACCACCACATGCATAGGACTTGGCGACTCCTGGGTCAGTTCTATCAGCAGATTCTCCACTTTTCCTTCCAAAAAAGAAACGTTCTCGATTTTATTAAAAGCAGCGTTTTCTTTCGCCTGTTTTACCGATTCGTAACCTTCCTCAATCCCGATCACCGATTGATAATGATCGGCCAGCAAAATTCCGATTAAACCCACACCGGAATAAAGATCAAACAGCGTTCCCTGTCCTGTTGGTGTTAAGAACTTTCGAATGGTACAAATGAACGGTTCTAGAATCGAAAAATTATTTTGAAAAAAAGAGGCCATCGAAAATGAAAATGTTTTTTCGAGGACCGTGCAAGACAAAAGCTTTCCTCGATCTGTTCTGATTGACGTCACTACATCTCCGTCTGTGCCAACGCGAAGAACAACTTGAGACGTATTGAATTTTCGCTCCGGTGGAAGCGCTTCTAATTTTTGAAGTGCCCCAGGTAGAAATCGATTAATTCTGGAATCCGAAATTGGACACGACTCGATCGGCAGGAATGTTCTGCGATCTTGCCCGATAAAACCCATCGCTAATTGCCCCCGCCTACGCTTGACTGAAAGAGCGATCATGTGACGATACCCATAGGGTTTTGGAGAGCCCACAGTAGGATAAACTTCAAATGGGTTGTGTGCCTGAAATTCTGATAATGCTTCGATAACAAAATTACGTTTCAACTCCAACTGAGCTTCGTAAGCCAGATCTTGATAGGAACAACCGCCGCAGGTTCCAAAATAAGTACACTCAGCCATTACATCAATCCTAATTCTTTAAATCTCTGAATGACAATTTTAACCGCTGCCCAAGTTCCCCAACTGATCACAATCGTGAGCGCGGTAAATACAATAGTTAAAAAAATCTTCCAGAATAAATTAAAATCCTTTGATTTCCATAAAAATGGAAACCCAAACGGCCCGATGGTGAGCAGCAAAACCACAACCGTCCACCATTTTAAATACCACGGTGTCGCTTTCTCCAATTTCATTGAATGTAATTTATACCAGCAAAATTAAAAATGCCATAGTATAATTTGGACATGTCAACTTCAAAAATCCGGCCCGTTATCCTGTGGGAACGTGGAAATGAGCCCAAACCTCGATATGGCAACAGAAAACCGCACGCTGCCCTGTATCAAATCATCAACAAGAAGAGAAATTCCTACAAAAAATTATTACAGAAATTTTTACGCTTTGGAAAATATTTACGCAGCGTTCCTTTGAAGGAAACCCGCAACAAACAGGAGCCCTGCTGGATAAATTCATTCTTGCCGGCGCTTGATGCCATTTCTCTTTACTCGTTCATCCGCTCATATCAACCGAAACGATATTTTGAAATCGGCTCTGGATATTCGACTCGTTGGGCAAAAAAGGCCATACAAGACCACGGATTGTCTACCAAAATTACATCCATTGATCCGCATCCGCGAACAGAAGTAAATCGTCTTTGTGATGTAGCCATCAGACGATTTTTGTGTGACGTCGATATCAAAATTTTTGATCAACTAAAAAAAGGGGACGTTCTTTTTGTCGATGGTTCTCACCGGTGCTTTATGAATTCGGACGTCGCCATTTTCTTTTTAGACATTTTACCTCGACTTAAACCCGGAGTTTTGGTCCAACTGCACGACATTTGCCTGCCTTACGATTATCCATCTGCTTGGAAAACAAAATATTATTCTGAACAATACTTGTTAGCCGTATCTTTGTTAGCCCGAGATCCTAGAATCAAAATCATCCTGCCCAATTCTTTTATCAGCCACGATTCAAAATTGCATGGGATTTTAAGCCCTTTGATGCGGCCTTTAAAAAGAAAAGGAGCACATACTCACGGAGCCTCTTTTTGGATGGAAATTGTTTAGCAGTCGAAAACTGTCAATTTTTTTATTTTGGGGAAGATAGAAAATACGAAAGGTTTAAAAAGGAAGATCGCTTGTGCCCATCAAATATTCGTCGATGGCGCGCGCGCAACCGCGACCTTCATTAATCGCCCAAACCACGAGACTTTGGCCACGGCGCATATCGCCAGCGGAAAAAACACCTTTCACATTTGTCGCATATTTTCCGTATTCAGCTTTTGCATTCGAGCGTTCATCCCGTTCCACGCCGAGCGGACTTAAGACCATATCTTCAGGTCCTAAAAATCCCATTGCAATCAATGCAAGCTGAGCGGGTAAAAGTTTTTCGGTTCCTTCGATTTGCTTCAGAACCGGCCGGCCGTTGGCATCTTTTTGCCATTCCACGCGAATGAGTTCAACTTGTTTGAGTTGGCCTTTCTCATCGCCCACAAACCGTTTGACGGTCGTCAAATATTGTCTGGGATCAGCTCCAAAAATGGCGGCCGCTTCTTCTTGGCCGTAATCCATTTTGTATACCTTGGGCCACTGCGGCCACGGATTATCTGGAAGACGCGACATAGGCGGCTCCGGCATAATTTCAAGCTGAATCAAACTCTTACATTTGTGACGCATCGAAGTGGCAACGCAATCGGTTCCTGTATCACCGCCGCCAATGACAATCACGTCTTTTCCTTCAGCAGAGATGCCCGCCACAAAACGCGGCGGGTCCGTCCGAATGGCGCGTTTTGCGGCTGGGTCCGCCGCGCCTTTTGGCGGAAATTCCTGGCTGTCTAACAACGCTTTTGTATTTTGAGTCAGGAAATGAACTGCGAAATGAATGCCTTTTAAATTTCTGCCTTCGATCGGAAGATCGCGGGGTTTCGTAGCCCCGCAACATAAGGCAGCAGCATCAAATTCTTTCAGAAGTTTTTCAGCCGGATAATTTTTTCCGATTTCGGTATTGGTCACAAATTTAATACCTTCTTGTACCAATAAATCTACGCGGCGCTGAACGACTTGTTTGTCCAAATGAGGATTTGGAATGCCGTACATCAGAAGTCCGCCAATTCGGTCTGCTCGTTCAAAAACCGTCACCAAATGGCCTGCTTTGTTGAGTTGAGCCGCACAAGCAAGTCCGGCAGGGCCAGATCCTACTACCGCTACTTTTTTACCGGTTCGAACTTTCGGCGGTTCCGGAACCACCCAGCCTTCTTCAAAACCTTTATCAATGATGGAGCATTCGATATTTTTAATCGTTACGGGCGGCTCATTAATTCCCAGCACGCAAGAGCCTTCGCAAGGCGCAGGACAAATTCGGCCGGTGAATTCAGGAAAATTGTTGGTTTTGTGGAGCCGCTCAAGGGCTTCACGCCACAAACCGCGGTAAATCAAATCATTCCATTCAGGAATCAGATTATTGACTGGGCAACCGGAAGCCATTCCGGCCAGCAGCGTTCCGGTGTGGCAAAACGGAATGCCGCAATCCATGCAGCGAGCGCCTTGGGCCTGAAGTTTTTCTTCCGGCATGTGAATATGATATTCACCCCAATCATTGACTCGTTCCTTGGGCGAACGCTCTTTCGGCAGTTCGCGCTTAATTTCCATAAATCCCGTCGGTTTACCCATTTAATTCACCAAAAAATCAACTTTTCTTGCGCTTTTGTTTCTCATAAACATCCCGCCGATGACCTACGGTTAGAATCAACACGACAATTTCTGCCTGATAAACACGATAAATAATCCGGTAATCGCCAACTCGATAGGAAAAACGTCCCTTCAGTTCACGCGTGAGAGGTTTGCCAACATTCGGATCTGCTTGAATTTCCCCCGCTGCTATACGGATTTTTTCTTTTAACCGGTTATCAAATTTGGAAATTTGTTTCTTGGCTTCATCCGTGTAAAAAAGCCTATACACCAAATATGTCCTTATGCGAATGAATCCGGCCCGCTTTGATATCTGCTTCAGCCCGAATGAGCGATTTGATCAATTCAGGGTTTGCAAGAATTTCGAGCGTTTCTAACTCTTCCGGCGAAAGCATGACGACCACCGCTTTCCCCTGCCTGGTAATGATAAAACGCTTCCTCGTCTTACAAATCCGATTCACCACATCAGGCAAATGCGCCCTCACTTCAGAAATTGGTCCTATTTGATCCATGTTTGTCACCTCTTGTAAGTTGTACAATACTTTGTACAATTTTGCAAGTCTGAAAATTGACTGAATCTCAAAACCCCGTCTGCCTCGCCGGCAGGCTTTTCGCAACCCCCGCAGAGGGTAACGGCTCCGGGTTTTATGAGATGTCGTTGTTACAGGGTATCCGGACGGCTGCTAGTTTTGTGTAAATATATGTTTCTACGTCGCAATTCCTTTTTTCGTCAACTTAATTGCACGATAGTATCCATTTTCATCCTTCTCACAACTGATCGCATTTTTAACCACCTGATAAAATATTTTGTCATTCATTTTTCGCTCCAACTTAAAAAAATCTCCGTACGAACCAGAAGGATGAGGGATGCCTACAACTAAATAATTTGGAAATCGCAACGAACAAAAATTGAAAACTTGATTACCCAAAGCAAAAATCATTGAACAGCCAAAAGCTTCAATTTCTCTTTTTAAAAAACGATCGATGCAAACTCGTAATGTTTGGACGGGAAGAATTCCATTACGCCCCTTACATTCACACTTTACCAAATCGGTCCATAAAATATCACCGTCAAAGCCAAGATGTCTGGTAATGAAATCTCTTGTTCGCTTAAAATAAGGGATTTCTCCGATTGGTTTATGTTTCCCATTATCTGTCCACTCAAAATAAGAACGCATCGACTCATAACTTATTCCGTTTTCTTTATAATACTCTCTTTCCTTTCGCCCTCGACTACCAGAAGACTTGCCAGGATTTAAACCAACGACGACACTCCTTTTTCTGCCATCGCGTTTTTCTAAAATCAGGCATCGGGGAATTATACCGTTATGCGGTTCATTTCGGATTCCAGCACAGCCAAGACGACATTGGACTAATTCACTACCAATTTGTTTGATTGCATCATCAACATTTAAAATCATGGCCAGTTCACTTCCAAGTGCTGGTTGTATTGTGCTTGCTCATAGCCCCTCACCCTACCATCTCCCTTTGGGAGAGGGAGTAAAACAAATGGTCAGTCCGGATGTTCCGCGGGCGAGTTACCGAGGCGGCCAACCTTATATCAATCGAATTCAAGATTTCGGAACATTTCCGGAAGTGCCATAACCAGCAAAAGCTGCTTACTGCGAGTTTCCGAGCACCTACCGGAGCGCAGGACTGTCCGAGCAGGAAGCAGCTTTTGCTGGAGATTGCTTCTCCGCCAAAAAGTGTGGCAGATCGCAATGACGGTAATGGATTCCCGCTTCCGCGGGAATGACAAAATTCTTAGATCCTTCGCTTCGTTCAGGATGACAACAATAGATTCCCGATTAAAAATTTCGGGAATGACATACTACTACGGATGATTTTATTTTAGTTGCCGCCGACGCGCGAAAGGTCTTTGGCGTTCTCTTCAAAAGCGGCCATAATGGCTTCATCGCCGCTAAGGCCCGTGCTTTTAACTCGTTCGAGTGCTTGGAGCACCCGCTTGTAATCTTTCGGCAGGACTTTAACAAACTTTGGCGCCATATCTTCCCATAAATTGAGAACGTGTTTTGCCTTTTTACTTCCTGTGTACTGAGCATGGCGCTCAATCATCAAACGAACTTCTTTAATTTCTTCCGGCTGATCTAATTTTTCAAGATCAACCATTTGTTTGTTGCAGCGGGTTGAAAAATCACCTTTCACATCCAAAATATAAGCAACTCCGCCTGACATTCCCGCGGCAAAATTTCTGCCGGTCACACCCAAGACGACCACGCGACCTCCGGTCATGTATTCGCAGCCGTGATCGCCAATGGCTTCCACAACCGCTTTAACTCCGGAATTCCGAACGCAGAAGCGCTCTCCGGCCATTCCGTACACATAGGCTTCGCCGCCCGTGGCGCCATAGAAAGCCACATTTCCAATAATGATATTTTCTTCGGAAACAAAAGTAGATTCTTTGTGCGTATAAATTATCATTTTTCCGCCCGAAAGACCTTTTCCGAAATAATCGTTAGCATCACCTTCAAGCTCAAGCGTCATTCCCTTTGGAACAAACGCGCCAAAACTTTGGCCGGCTGAGCCTTTAAATTTCAAATGAATCGTATCTTCCGGCAAACCTTCAGCACCATATTTACGCGTCAGTTCGCTGCCTACAATGGTTCCGACCACACGATTGACATTTTGAATCGGAAGTTCCACGCACACTTTTTCACCGCGCTTGAGCGCAGGTTCGCACAATTCAAGAAGTTTTGTGTTATCCAAAGCTTTATCAAGACCATGATCCTGCAAAATTTGTTGATAACGACCAACTTCGGGTCCGGCTTTCGGTTGATACAGGATTGCCGAAAAATCGAGTCCTTTTGCTTTCCAGTGATCAACCGCTGTTTTTGAATCTAACCGGTCCGTTCGCCCTACCATTTCGGTCAGCGTGCGAAAACCCAGCTCAGCCATAATTTCCCGGACTTCTTCGGCAATAAAACGCATGAAATTGACAGCATGCTGAGGATCGCCCGTAAATTTTTTACGAAGAACGGGATCTTGTGTCGCAACACCGACCGGACACGTATTCAAATGACAGACGCGCATCATAATACAACCCAGCGCCACAAGCGGAGCCGTTGCGAATCCAAATTCTTCGGCGCCTAAAAGCGCAGCGATCACAACGTCGCGGCCGGTTTTTAATTGACCGTCTGTTTCCACAGCAATCCGGCTTCTTAAATTATTAAGCACCAAAGTTTGGTGGGTTTCAGCAAGTCCCAATTCCCACGGAATTCCGGCATGTTTAATGCTGGATTGAGGCGAAGCGCCCGTACCACCGTCATGGCCGCTAATTAAAACCACATCGGCGTGAGCCTTTGCAACGCCGGCCGCAATAGTTCCCACGCCGACTTCAGCCACTAATTTCACACTGATGCGTGCGTGATGATTTGCATTTTTCAAATCATGAATTAATTCGGCTAGATCTTCGATCGAATAAATATCGTGGTGAGGGGGCGGTGAAATAAGTCCAACACCGGGAGTTGAGAGACGAACCTTTGCAATCCAGGGATAAACTTTTGTACCAGGAAGCTGGCCGCCTTCGCCTGGCTTCGCACCTTGCGCCATTTTAATTTGAAGTTCTTTCGCCATGATTAAATATTGGCTGGTCACACCGAAACGCCCTGAAGCGACTTGTTTAATTGCGCTGTTTTTAGAGTCGCCATTCGGTTCAAGAACATAACGTAATGGATCTTCACCGCCTTCACCGGTATTGCTTTTTCCGCCGAGCCGGTTCATCGCAACAGCTAAACTTTCATGCGCTTCTTTGCTAATCGAACCATAAGACATCGCTCCGGTCTTAAAACGCTTCACGATGGATTCAACAGATTCAACTTGATCAATGGGAACCTGTTTTCCATCCAATTTAAAATTGAGCATTCCCCGCAACGTGCAATAATTTTTGGATTGTTCGTTAACAGCTTTGGAATAATCTTTAAAGGCTTTGTAATTATTGTTCCGCACGGCCTGCTGAAGTTTGTGAACCGTATCCGGATTAAATAAATGGTACTCTCCGTCGCG
>Ga0209515_10006729_pt1 | contig 14158 bp, 12 predicted proteins | sample Subgroupgradi54m_FD_187454 | JGI IMG/M metagenome (GOLD analysis project Ga0209515, IMG submission 187454) | Subsurface groundwater microbial communities from S. Glens Falls, New York, USA - GMW60B uncontaminated upgradient, 5.4 m (SPAdes)... ...
TCCGATCTAGTAGAACAATGCGGCGGCGATGTCGTCCCATCGGATGCGGCCGCGCACGATGACGTAGGCCACCACGCACAAGGCGACATAACAGAACAGCGCCGGGGCCAGGCGGAAGAACCGCCTCACGTAGAACGGGGCCAGCCGGTCCGAGTCGCTCTCGAGCAGCAGGCGCGTGATGATGAACCCGCTGATGAAGAAGAACAGGGTCACCCCGAAGTTGGCGGGAATCAGCACCGTTCCGACGTGGCTGCCCACGACGGCAAGTATGGCGACGGCACGCAAGCCATCGAGGGCGGGGAGTCGGGTGGTCGTTGGGATCGCAGGATTCGAAAAGTCAGCTGTCGCTGTCAGGCGCGTCGCCCCAGAAGTGCCGAAGCCGCGCCTCGACCAGCCGGTCTTCGAAGCTCGCATCGAGCGTCGTCGGGCCGCGTTGCATGATGAGGTCGGCCCAGGGCAGTGCCATCGTGCGTGCCTGCATCTTGCGAACCAGCTCCTCGACGGTGCCGATGGGGCGCGCCGGAACGCCCCCCACCACCGTGCCGGGGAGCACGTCCCGGGTGACCACCGAACCTGCGCCGACGATGGCATCGGGCCCGATCGTCACACCCGGCATGATGATCGCGCCCCAGCCGACGAACACGTTGTCCTTGATGTCGACCTTGCCGACTGCATCGAGCGCGACGCCGTAGGCCGTACACAGGACCTGCGCGGCCCCGTCGTGGCCGAAGATCGTGCAATCGGACAGCACCACGTTGCTGCCTATGCGTACGTACTCCGGATCGAAGATCCCCGTGCCGTAGTTGACGTAGGTGTTCTTGCCGATCGAGCGCAGGCCGATGTGGCGCTGCAGCAGCCGCGAATGTTCGTCGCCGCGTGGGCGATACAGCCGCATGTAGAGCTTGTACAGCCGCGGCGAGCGCGGATTGCGTTCGAGCAGGCGAAGCAGCAAAGGCTTGAGCAACTTGCGAAGGGACATGAGCTTCGATTGTTGGGGCTAGGTGAAGATCCAGCGCACGCCCGCGCCCACCAGCACCCCGCTCGCATACAGCGGGATCGCCAGCAGCTCGCGCTTCAGGTCGAACAGGCGCAGCCGGTGCTGCAGGACAAGCACCGCTACCGTGTTGACCAGCGCACAGGCCGCCACCGCACTCACCGTTCCGCGCACGCCGTAGAGCCAGTATCCGGTGGGCACCAGCACATACAGCGCGACCAGGCGCACCGCGTTCAGCACGCTCAGCAGCTTCGGCCGCCCGATCGCCAGAAGGCATTGGTCGAACACGTCGAGCCGGGTCATCAGCAAGGTGGTCGCGAGCAGGCTCAGCATCCAGCCGGCGTCGGTATAGCGTTTGTCGTACAGCACCGCGACGATGGTCGGGCCGAGCACCGCGAACATACCGGCCGCCACCACGCAGACCACGTCGAGCGGCAGCCGCACCCGGTACATCGTCTGCTTCAGCTTGTCAGGCCGCTCGCGCGCGATCTCGCTCAGCGCGGGCAGCACCGTGTAGCCCACCAAGCGGCCGACCACGGCCTGCAAGGCGTTCGAGAGCTCGAACGCAATCGAATACAGGCCCATCGTCGTGGCTGTGAGAAACGCGCCCATCAACAAGCGGTCGCCGCTGGTCTGCAGGAACGACAAGGCCGAAGACACGAAGGTCCACTTGCCGAAATTGAAGATCTCCTGGAACGCGCTTCGATCCCACTGGAAACGATTCGCCGGCCCCGGAAGAACCAGATGCGACGCCATCATCAGCAGCGACGCCGAGAAGATCCAGCCAAGGCCCAGCACCCAGACCGATGGCGCAATACTGGCCCAGGTCAGCATGAACACGGTGGTCACCACCTGGCAGCCGAGCTCCATCTTGGTCAGGGTGGCGAACGCGAGATGCCTGCGTGCCCACGAGATCTTGGTCGAATCGAAGCCCGAAATAATCCCCGCCTGCGAAAGCAGCGCAACCAGCTTGGGCACGATCGGGTCGGCATAGACCGAATGAACCGGCAGCAAGCCCGCCGGCACGGCCAGGATCAGGCCCACGGCGAACGCCAGGCCGCACAGCGTGATGATCGCGCCGCGCGCGATCTGCACGACCCAGACGACGTTCAGATAGACCGGGTCGTCGCCGCGCCGGCTCTGGATCGTGCCGGCGCCCAGGCCGACATCGGAAAACATCCGCAGGCCCATGATGATGACCTGGCCGACCGCCATCACGCCGAACATCTCGGGCGCCAGCAGGCGCGTGAGCACCAGGTTGCTGGCGAAACGCAGCACCTGGGTGCACACGTAGCCCACCAGGGTCCAGCGGGCAGCGCGGAACAGGCGCTGCTTGAGGCCCTCGCGGGCCGCGGGAACGGGGGGCAATGCCGACTCGGTCACTGCAGGCGGACCCGGAATGCGTACTGCGGATACTGCGTGTCCCAGTAGTAGCCCAGCGTCAGCAGCACGACCGCGATCGAGATCACCCGGTAGGCGAGGTTCTGCAGCAGGCTCGGCTTGTTGGTCTTGCGGCTGATGCCGTGGCGGATGATGCTGCCGACGCCGCCGAACATCTGGATCGAATAACCGTGCTCGAGCAGCGTGCGGCGCAAGCTGCGTTCGGTGAAGAAGCGCAGGTGGGTGCGGTCCAGAATGCCCGACTCGCTGTACTTCCAGTCCTTGGTGATCAGCAGCTTGAATAGCGCCGTGATGTGCCTGATGTTGGGGATCGAGCCGACGATGACGCCGCCGGGGCGCATCTTGCGCTTGATGGCTTCGAGGAATGCATCGTGGTCGTCCATGTGCTCGATCACGTCGTTGCAGACGATCATGTCGAAGTACCCGTCGGGCAGCTGATCCGCGAGGTGGTCGTAGCGCCCGGTCAGCACCCGATGCAGCTTGGTGGCCGCTGCCTTGGCCGCATCCGGATTCGGCTCCACGCCCCACACTTCGCAGGGCTGCTGCAGGTGATCGTAGAAGCCACCCGCGCCACAGCCGACCTCGAGCACACGCTGGTAGCTGTCGGGTAGGAAACGTGTCATCACGCCGCGATTGGCTCGGTAGTACAGGGGGTCGCTGGACATCCGGTCCTCAGATCGGTTGGGGCGAGGCTCGCATCAGCCTGCGCCCGTCAATGAAGGGCTGGGCCGGGGTGCGCGGCCCTTCAGGGACAGCGCGGGCTTCTCCACCAGGCGCCAGGACACGAAGGCCAATGCGAGTGTCACGACAAAGGAGACTGCAAACATCGGCAGCGGTTCGATCTTCGGCAGCAAGGCCGCGCTGATTTGCTGGACCGGCCAGGCATAGATGTACATCCCGTACGAGCAGTCGCCGAAGTCATTGAACCTGCGCACCGCGCCACCCGGAATGTAGGCCAGGAACAGCACCAGGTAGGGCATCGAGAGCAGGTAGACGGCGTTGAACCAGCGCGCATCGAGGGCAGAGACGAGCAGCGCTGCCGACAGCGCCAGGAAGATGGCGCCGCTCATCGGGATGGCGTCGCGGAACGTGTACAGGCTGCTGCCGACGAAGAACAGCGCGGTCAGCCGCAGCGCGTTGCTCGACAAGGAATCGTGCAGCGCCAGCTGGGCGCTCAGGCCGGTGACGGCGATGCACAGCACGACCCACCTCAGCTGCCGGTTCGAGCGCAGTGCCGACAGCACGATCCACAGAACGCCGAGCGTGCAATACATGCCCAGCTCATAGGGCAAGGTCCACAGCGAGGCGTTGACCAGATGGCGCCAGGGCGTGGTCTCGAACGCGCCCGGCAGCATGTGCGCTTCGCCGGTGATCATGGTCGAGTTCTTGATCACGTAGCGCCAGGTGTCCGTCGACGAGAAGAATTCGCGCGGCGCGAGCGTGGTGAAGTTCCAGCCGACCACCAGCGTGGTCAGCACGATCGCGACGATCAGTCCCGGGTAGATGCGCAGGCAGCGCGCGATCGCGAAGGTCAGCACCTCCTTGCGTGCGATCAGGCTGGCCGTGACGAGAAAGCCGCTCGTCATGAAGAACACGTCGACCGCGATCTGGCCGAGCGTGACGCCCAACGACGCGCGCAGCGGCTCGGCGTTCGGGTTGCCGATCGACAGCGCGTAGCTGTGGCTGAACAGCACCGCGGTCGCCGCCAGAAAGCGGATCAGGTTGAAGTTGTTGTCGCGCCCCCCGACGTGCGCGCCGAGGCTGCCGAACGAGTGGCGCAGCCAGTTCACTGAAGCGCCTCGTGCTGCTGCAGAACGCGGCCGAGCACCCGGCCGACGGCGGCATCGGAAAAGCGCTCGACCACGGTCTGCCGCGCGGCCGCGCCCAGCGCCTGGCGCAAGGCCGCGTCTTCCCAGAGCTGCTGTATCGATGTCTTCATGTCGTCATGGTCGTTGGCTCGCACCAGCCAACCGTCCTTGTTGTGGGTCACGTAGTCGACGCTGGCGGGGCAGGCCGTGGCGATGGCGGCGCGCCCGTACATCATCGCGTCGATCAGCGTGACCTGGCCCGATGCCGTCTTCTGGTTGGCCACCGGGATCACGCTCAGGCGCGCGCGCTGGATCAGCGCGTGGCATTGCTCGATTGTCAGGCCAGATCGCAGCTCGACGTTGGCGGGCACCTCGAGGCCCGCCACCGCGTGCGCGCCGGCGACCACGACCGCCGGGTAGCCGAGCTCCGAAAGCACCGCAAACAGCAGGCGGTAGTCGCGGTGGGCCGAGCCCATCGAGAGGACGAACGGGTGTTCGAGGTCTTCGGCCAGCGTGGGGTCGATCAGGCCGCGCTGCAGCGGGACGAACTCGAAGCGGTCTTCGGGCAGTTGCAGCCAGTCGCTGCAGGCGGCGATCTCGGCGCGCGAATGCACGATGAAGCGGTCGACCGCTGCCAGGCCTGCCATCGCGAGCTTGCGCTTTGCGCCGCCCGGCAGGCTACCGAGGTTGAAGGTCCATGCGATCAGCGGCAGCTTGTGGCGCGACAGCCGCTTGTGCAGCCCGATGGTCAGCGGCAGCTGCGGGAAGCAGGTAAGGATGCCGCTCGGTTTCGCGCTGCTGCGGGCCGCGCGCCACGCCGCCGCGCCATGCCGGAAGTAGTCGGCCCAGTCGCCCAGGCCGGTGCTGCTGCGCGAGCGGTCGTGCAGATAGCCGGCCGGGACCGAATGGAAGGCGCCGCGCGGATTCGGCACGAAGTCGGCAAGCCAGCGATCGGACGAAGAACGGATGAAGGGTGCCGCGATGAACCAGTCCATCACGCGGCCCCGCAACGTCGTGTCGTGAGCTTTGTCATGCGGGGCTGGCGGCGGTCTGCGAGGGCTCGGGAAGCTGGCACTTGTGTGCGACGATATCGGGCTGAAACCGAAAGTCTAGCGCCCCGTCGTCCATGTCCTCGCACTACAAGTCATTGCTGGTCGTGATGGTCCTCACGGGCATCGGCCTGCTCATCTCGCGCCAGATCTTTTCGCCGATGATGTTGAGCGACGACGACTTCCGGCGCCGCCGCAATCTGTGGCTCACCATCACCGCGGCGGCGTTCCTGCTGCCGAACTTCTGGGCCTACGCGCTGGTCGCCACGCTGTGCATTCTGTACACGGCGAAGCGCGACTCGAACCCGGCGGCGCTGTTTCCGCTGCTGCTGGTCGCGTTGCCCCCGCTCGAGGCAGCCATCCCCGGAATATTCGGTGTGCACCACCAGCGGCTCTTGATCCTGGTGCTGCTGCTGCCGATGGTTCCGCGCCTGATGCGCGACCCGCAGCTGCCGGGGATCTTCAAGCTGCCGACCGACAAGATCATCTTCACCTACATGGCCCTGCAGGTCGTTCTGTATTGGCCCTACCTGGCGCTGGTGCCGGCCTTGCGCTTCACGCTGCTGCTGCTGATCAACACCTGGCTGCCCTATTACGTGATGAGCCGGGCATTCAACAGCAAGGCGGAGTTGCGCGACGCGATGGCGTGTTTTGTCCTGTCGGTGATCATTCTTGCGCCGCTGGCGGTGGCTGAGGCGGGACTTTCCACGCTGCTGTATGGCGGTTTTGCCGGCAATTGGAACATGCCGGCGGGGTTGTTCGGGTACCTGAAACGCGGGGACGTCCTGCGCGCCCAGCTCGCTTCGGGCCAGGCGATCGTGCTCGGGTATCAATTCGCCGTGGCGCTCGCGATGTGGTTCTATCTGCACAGGTACGTGGCCTCGGGGTTCTGGAAGGTGGTCTGCGTGCTCGCGCTCCTGGTCGGGCTGGTACTGCCGTTCTCGCGCGGTCCATGGGTCGGCGCAGCGGTGCTGTTCATGGCCTTCGTACTGGCGGGGCCCAAGAGCCTGGGCCGTGCCGTCAAGTGGGGGACGATGGCGGCAGCGGTGCTGGGCGCCGCCCTGCTTACGCCGTGGTCGGACAAGGTCGTCAAGTACCTGCCGTTCATCGGCGAAGCCGACCAGGGCACGATCGACTATCGCACCCAGCTCATGCAGGTGTCGTGGAACCTGATCCTGCAGAACCCGTTCTTCGGCAACCCGTACGCGAAGATGCAGATGGAATCCTTGCGGACCGGCGAAGGCATCATCGACATCGTCAACGTCTACATCGCGTTCGCATTGGCCTACGGCTTCGTCGGCGTCGCGCTGTTCGTCAGCTTGTTCCTCGTCGTCATGTTCCGGCTCTTGAAAGTGGCCAAGAGCGCCAGCACGCCGGACGACGCGCGCCAGATGTCGGCCAGCATGTTCGCGGCACTGGTGGGCGTCATGGTGATGATCTCGGCAGTCAGCAACTACCTGACGATCCCGTACATCTACCTGATGCTGATCGGCTTCGGGATCTCCTATCTGCGGGTGCACGAGGCCGAAGCGCTGGCCAACCAGCCGGCGATGCCCGAGCCCTACCGCTTCGCGCGCAGCGGCCTGATGCGCCGCTAGACGCTGTGCCTCAGGCGAGCGTGCGCAAGTGCCGCGCGAGCCGCAGCGACATCATCACGATCGTGAATGTCGGGTTGATGCCCGCGCCGGTCGGGAACACGCTGCTGCCGGCCATGTAGAGGTTGGCCACGCCATGCACGCGGCACTGCGGATCGACCACCCCGAAGCGCGGATCAGCCGCCATGCGGGTGGTGCCCATCTGGTGGGCGTGGCCCCAGACCTCGATCTCCTTGTTCGGATCGGTGATGAACTGGCTCAGCTGAACCCGCGCCACATCGAGCTCGAGAAGGTTTTTCGCAAGCTCGAAACCGAGTGATCGGACGGTGCGGCGATCGGCCTCGCTCAGGATCCAGTTCAGGTGCGGTCGCTTGAGACCGAATTCATCGGTCTGCGCGCTCAAGGTGACACGGTTGTTGCGGTCGGGGGCCTGCTCGATCAGCGAGTTGACGACACCGTCGCCGGCGCAGTCGAAGTCCTTGAACTTGCGGGCGAACTCGCGCACCGAGTCGAACTCGCAGGCCGCCTTGCGCAGCGCGCCGCGGACCGGCCCGAGCCGCCCGGCTTCCTGCGGCGTGGCGTTGTCGTGCAGCGACATGATGCCGTTGCCGATGTTCAAGCGCCGCACGGTTTGTTCGGTCGGCATGACTTCACCGCTTTTCGGCAGCGATGTCTGCGTGGCGCGGCTGACGAAGCGGCCGATCTGCACGTTCAGATGCTCCATGAAACAGCGGCCGACGAAGTCCGAGTGGTTGCCGATGCCCGCAGCCACCTGCTTGTTGGCGCTCAGCAGCATGCGCGCGTTTTCGACGCTGCCCAAGGCCAGCACATAGCGCTTGGCCGACACCTTCGCAGTCTCCTTGTGGTAGTTGCTCACCAGCACATGATCGATGCGCGGCGCGTCGCCGGGCGCTTCGGCCAGATGCAGGTCCACCAGGTTGGCGTTGACGAACAGATCGATGCTGCGCGAGCGGGTGATTTCGTCGCGGTACTTGGTGCCGAACCGGGTCGGCGGGCTGTTCACCAGCCGCGGCCGCTCGAAGGTGCTGCGCTTGGGATCGCCGAACGGCCGGGCCGAATAGTCGGTCGCGGGCAGGTCGAGGATTTCGCTCGCATCCTTCAGATGCGCCAGGATCTCGGAGCGCGCGATCGGCCAGCCCGGCAGGTCGTGGTAGCGCTTGGGCCAGAAATCGGACTCGCTGAAGACCCCGCACAGGCCGGTCCAGTGGTTCGATGTGCCACCGAAATAGCGCAGCCGAGCGCCCTTGAGGGCGGTGTTGTAGGTTGAAAGGCCGCTCTCGGTGCCGGCGTAGATTTGTTGCGAGCGCTCCGAAAACTCGAGCCCGCCGGCTTCAATCAGCGCCACCTTCTTGCCGCCGGCGGCCAGTTCGCGTGCCACCGTGATGCCTGCCGGGCCGGTGCCGCACACACACACGTCGTAGACGCCGGCCTTCAGTGGGGCGACGCCGGATTGGAGATCGAACAACATGCTGCGAGGAGTGCCTAGGTCTGACGGACTTCGGAGAGCTTGACGACCCAGCCATCGACGATGACCAATCGGTCGCACGGCGTCGGCGCGGCGCGCAGGCCAGCGAGCGCCAGGGTGCCCCCGAGCAAGGCGTCGCGCCGGGTCACGGTGCCGGGCGCGACGTCGCGAGGCAAGGGGTGGAGCAGGACCTCTTCAGAGGTGTCGAGCGAATTCATTCGTGGCGCGGCAAAAAGGCTTGAAGCGACGGGAGGCCCAAACGTGGCTGTGCGCCCCGCAGGGCGCACAGCCAATCAGCTCACGGGATTCTAGGGCGAAACCCGTGGGGCCCCAGTGCCCCTTGCGTGAATCACTTGTCACCCACCGGCGTCATCGCGAAGCCGGTGCGCATGTGGTTGACGAGTTCCTTCGAGGTCCAGTCGGGGCGCCACTGACCGCGCCGCTGTTGCGTGGCGCGCTGGAAGTACTCGGGGAAGCCGTCGGTCGATGTGACCGTCACGCCGCGCGACTGCATGTAGGTCTTCAGGGTGCGGTTGGGGCCGGTCCATCCCAGGGCCATCGCGGCCGCTGCACGATCCGTGAACATGCGGTTGCGGGCAAAGGCGGTGTCGGACGTGGTTCCCAGCGCGAGGCCGGTCGGCAGGTATTCCGACTCGCGCGATTTTTCGTTGATCAGCGTGTTGTCGAAGACGCTGTTGTTGCGGATGCCGGGGAAGGCCCAGTTGTAGCAGGTCTGCGAGCTCAGCACGCCGTCGAAGCCACCCACCGCCGCGGTCGACTTGGCCGTATCGAACACGTTGTTGTGGATCTGATTGGAGCGCGTCGCGTACCTGAAGGGCACGTTGCAGTCCTGGAACAGCGGCTTGAGTTCGACGCCGTAGGAGTTGGCGGCATGCTGCGCGCCGGTCACGATGTTGCGAGCCACCTCGACCGAATTGGCGCCGCCGCCGATCTGGAAGCCCCAACCGGGCTGGCCGCGGTTGTCGGCGGTTCCGGTGCCGACAAACCGCTGCAGGACGTTGTCCAGGATCGTGCCGGTCGGGCCTTCGGAATCGGCGTAGCCGCCGTGCGCCCCGATCCCCACGTAACCCTGATAGAAGAAGTTGCGCTCGAGACGTGCGCCGGGCCGGAACTGGTCACCAGAGGCGCCGATCATCGACACGCTGTCGAACATGCCCGACTGCATCGAATTGGTCTCGCCGCTGATGTACAGGTTGCGGTTGAAGATGTCCCAGCTCTGCGCGCCGGACGGCGGCCAGGCCATGGTCTTGGGGTCGCCGCGCGAGAAGCCGTTGCGCAGCAGGATCGAGTCCTGGATGCGCAGGCTGCCCTGGCGGGTGCCCTCGTAGTAGATGCCCTGCACGTGCGAGCCGTCGGTCATGAAGTTGTCGGTGACCAGTGAGCGCCGGAACGTGACCTGGGCCGAGTTGGCCATGCCGATGCTGACGTTGGCAGCGTCGAGCCAGACGTCCTCGAACAGGATGTCGGTGGACGCGGCGGCTTGCCCGAGCAGCTGGATGCCGATCACCTTTTTGCCCGGGGCGCGGTCGTGTCCATCGAAGTGCAGCGAGAGGTAGGCCACATTCTTCAGTGTCGGGGCGTACGACGCCTTGTAGCTCGCCACGAAAGCGTTCAGCGGGCGCACGAAGTGGGGACGCGGCTGGCAGACATCGCCATACGCGCCGACGATCTGGCGTTCGGTGGCAGAGCGTCCGCCGGGCACGGCGAGCCCGGAATCGACGGTCGTCGCGCTGGGGTTGAACTGGCGCTCGAACGACAGCACGTCCTGCCCGATGTCGAAGGTCTCGCCGCGGCTGAACAGCCACCAGTCCGGATAGCCGGCGCGGAACGCCGCGGTGGGGCCTCCGACCACGCCGCGCGAGCCGATGTCGCTGGTGGCGTTGGAGCGCGGGCCGACCTGGGCCCAGCGCTTGAACGGCTTGACCGCAGCGCTCGGCTTCATCGGGTCGGTGCCGTACGCGACGCCGCTCGCATTGGCGGCCTTGCCTGCCGAGTCGATGATGCGCGAGCCGTCCCAGAAGTAGAGTTCGCCGGTGAGGTCGCTGCCGCGTGCGGCGCTGATGTAGTGCAGGCGACTGCCCGATTGCTGCGGGCTTTTCAGTGCGACCGTGGTGTCCGCCTTGCTGGGCACCGGGACGGTCCAGCCGCCGATGTCGGCGCCGCAGCCGGCGTCGACGACCGGTCCATTCGGAGCGCTGGGTGCCGGTGCATTGGGCGTCGGGGCGGGTGCGGGTGCCGGTGCCGGTGAGACGGGCGACGCCTTGGTCGCCCCGGTGGCAGCGGCGATCTGCTCGGTGGGCGACGTAGGCGCAGCGGGAGCGGGCGCAACCGAAATCGGCTGAGTGGTGCCGGTATCCGACCCGGGGGTGATCGTGACGCCGGCCGCCCGGGCCGGTTCCACGGCGCTGGCCGCGGCTTCCATGTCAGCGGCGGCGGTGGCAGCCGCGATTTGTGCCGAAACGTCGGACGAGACGGCCGTGCCGTCGGACTGCGTGTCGGCCGACTGGGTCGTGCTGAGCGCCATCGGGTCGCTGCCGCCGGTACCGCCGCCGCAGGCGGTGAGGATGGCAGCGGTTATCAGGCAAAGGCTCATGCGGGCGGGGCGCGAACGGGCGGAACGGTACATTTTCGATTCTCTCGATGACGTGGTGCAAGCGCCGGCCGGTTCGGCCGACGGCGTTGCAGTGCGGGATGCGAGCGAACCGACAGAATCGGTGTGACGCTGGTGCGTGGGATTCGCGAGGACACTGCCCGCTGGCGTGGTCCGACTCGGGGTCGGTGCGCTTTGCGCCGGCGGTGTGGAATGGCTTTCGGCTTGGGACGCGCCGCCTGGACCGCTGCCTTGTAAACCAGCGAGCGCTTCTGTAAGCGTCTGTGACTCGTCTTGGGGGGCTGACCGGACTGCCGGAGGAACTGCCTTGACCGCTTCCGCGTGGGCAATCTTCGTTTGGGGCATGGTCTGGTACGGGCGTCTGGTGTTGGAGCGTGTTCGGCGATGCCCTATTCGCATGTCTTGTGCCGCGCCGTTTCAGCCCCCCACGCCCCCGGATTCGCGCAGTTCGCGGCGCTTTTCACGAATCGGCAGTTGCTGCCGCTTACAACCATGACGCAGGTGGTTGTATTTGTTCGGCGGGCTGCCAGTGCTTACCGTCGCCGGTGCGCTGTTCGCGCTGCGGGCGCGCAGGCGTAACGAGGCGGTGTCGGGCGGCCAGGGCCACCATCCGCGCCCGGGGCGCGGCGCCTCAGCTCACTTCGCACGTCCGTACGTGTCCTCGTAGCGCACGATGTCGTCTTCGCCCAGGTAGCTGCCCGACTGCACTTCGATGATCTCGAGCGGCACCTTGCCCGGGTTGGCGAGTCGGTGCACCGTACCGAGCGGGATGTAGGTGCTTTGGTTCTCGGTCAGCAGCGTCACCGAGTCGCCGTTGGTCACCTCGGCGGTCCCGCGCACGACGACCCAGTGCTCGGCGCGGTGGTGGTGCTTCTGCAGGCTCAGCGATGCGCCGGGCTTGACCATGATGCGCTTGACCTGAAAGCGCGCGCCCGCGTCGATGCTGTCGTACCAGCCCCAGGGCCGGTGCACCTGGCGGTGCACGGTGTGCTCGGTGCGGCCGGCGTTTTGCAGCTCGCCGACGATGTGCTTCACGTCCTGGCTCTGGTCGCGGTTGATCACCAGAACCGCGTCGGGCGTCTCGACGACCACCACGTTGTTCATGCCGACCACGCCGACCAGCCGGCTGGTCGCGTGCACCAGCGTGTCGCGGCTGTCGCGCACCACGGCGTCGCCGAAGGCGGCATTGCCGGCCGCGTCTTTCTTGCTGACCTGCCACACCGCGTCCCATGCGCCGAGGTCGGACCAGCCGGCGGCCAGCGGGACCATGCGGATGTCGAAGGCGGTCGAGCCGGGGCATTTTTCCATCACCGCGTAGTCGATCGACTCGCTCGCGATGGCTTCGAATTCGCCCTTGCCCGGGCGCACGAAACTGGCGTCGACCTGCTTCGGTCCCCAGGCGGCGCGCGTGGCCGCCGCGATGTCGGGGCGGAACTGCTCGAGTGCCGCGAGCCACACCGAGGCACGCACGACGAACATGCCGCTGTTCCAGAAGTAGCCGCCGTCGGCCAGGTAGCGCTCGGCCGTTGCGAGGTCGGGCTTCTCGACGAATTGCGCCACCTTCTGCACCTCGCCGCCGGCCACGTCGCCCTCGCAGCGGATGTAGCCGAAGCCGGTCTCGGGCCGGTCCGGCGGAACGCCGAGGATCACGAAGCTGCCCGCCGCCGCTGCGCGCACCGCGCGCTGCAGCGCGGCGGTGAACGCCGGCTCGTCGGTGACGGTACCGTCGGCCGGCGTGACCACGAGCACCGGGTCGGCGCCGCCCTCGCTCGCGTGCAGCGCGGCCAGCGTCATCGCCGGGGCGGTGTTGCGGCCGACCGGCTCGAGCAGCACGGTGGCGCCGGCGAGCTTGACCTCGCGCAATTGGTCGAGCACCAGGAAGCGATGGTCCTCGTTGCCGACGACGCTCGGCGCTGCGACGACGATGTCGCTGCAGGCGACCGACGCGAGCCGCAGCGCGGCCTGCTGGAACAGGCTGTGCTTGCCTTGCAGCACCAGGAACTGCTTGGGGTGCTGCGCGCGCGACAGCGGCCAGAGCCGGGTGCCGCTGCCGCCGGCCATGATGACGGGTTGAACGGCGATGGTGGTCATGGGGTGGAGAGCCAGGAGAGGAAGGGTTCAGGCGGCCCCGGCGAAGCCGCCGGGGTTCAAACGTTGCCAGCGCCAGCTGTCGACGCACATCGCGCGCAGGTCGCGCGTGGCCTGCCAGCCCAGCGCCTCGCGCGCCAGCGCCGGGTCGGCGTAGCAGGCGTCGACGTCGCCGGGTCGGCGCGCCACGATGTCGTACGGGATGGTCCGGCCGCTCGCCGCTTCGAATGCGCGCACCAGCTCCAGCACGCTGTGGCCCCGGCCGGTGCCGAGGTTGGCGGTGATCGAGGCTTGCCGATCGAGCAGGTAGCGCAATGCCGCGACATGGCCCTCGGCCAGGTCGACCACATGGATGTAGTCGCGCACGCCGGTGCCGTCGGGTGTGTCGTAGTCGCTGCCGAAGACCTGCAGCCGCTCGCGCTTGCCGACCGCGACCTGGCTGATGTAGGGCATCAGGTTGTTCGGCGTGCCGCGCGGGTCTTCGCCGATCTGGCCGCTCTCGTGCGCGCCGACCGGGTTGAAGTAGCGCAGGAGCGCGATCTTCCAGCGCGGGTCGGCCTGCTCGACGTCGCGCAGGATGTTCTCGCTCATCAGCTTGGTCGCGCCGTACGGGTTGACCGCGGCGAGCGGCGCGTCTTCGCGGATCGGCAGGCTCTCGGGATTGCCGTACACGGTGGCACTCGAGCTGAACACCAGCGTGCGGCTGGCGTGGCGCTCCATCGCCTGGCACAGGGTGATCAGCCCGCCGAGGTTGTTGGCGTAGTACGCGAGCGGCATCCGGGTGCTTTCGCCGACCGCCTTCAGCGCCGCGAAATGCACCGCCGCGTCGATGCGCCGGCGCGCGAACACCGCGTCCAGCGCCGCCGGGTCGCGCACGTCGGCCTGCTCGAAGTCGGGCACCTCGCCGCTCAGCGCGCGCAGCCGGTTCAGCACTTCGGGCGAGCTGTTCGAGTAGTTGTCCAGCCCCACCACCTTGAAACCCGCCGCCAGCAGCGCCAACCAGGTGTGCGATGCGATGTAGCCGGTGGCCCCGGTGAGCAGAACGGTCGGCGGCGTCATCGCAAGGTGACCTGCACCGAGCAGCCTATCGTGTTGGCGCTGTACG
>Ga0209515_10006730_pt1 | contig 14157 bp, 10 predicted proteins | sample Subgroupgradi54m_FD_187454 | JGI IMG/M metagenome (GOLD analysis project Ga0209515, IMG submission 187454) | Subsurface groundwater microbial communities from S. Glens Falls, New York, USA - GMW60B uncontaminated upgradient, 5.4 m (SPAdes)... ...
CGCGAGACTTGAGAGGCCGCCGCGACCTCGGCATCACCGCCGTATTCGAACGCTGAATTCTCGCCGAGCAGCACCAGCGGGATGTGGAACTGCCGCGCGACGTGCAACGGGAGCGCGTACAGCAACGTGTGGCTGAGCAGATCAGGGTCGCCGTATTCCTCGAAGCCGATCCGAATCAGCCGCTTGTGAAGCGGTAGTTCAGGTCGGTACGTGACCAGGCTGGCACCCATCTCGGGCACCCGACTGAGATTGTGCACGCCGACCGGCGTCTTGATGCCGTAGTCCACGTTCACCGCGAGGATTCGGAGATCGTGGCCAAGCAGATGATGGACCTGCGTGATGCTGTCCTTCCCGCCGCTCACGGGGACCAGGACATCGTAGAACGGGGCGCGGCGGGCTTTCGCGTCGGCGATCAAGGTCTTGAACTGCGCACCTCTCGCCGGCCAATCAATGCCCGACGTGGCCTCGTTCTTCAGTTGATGCGAGCGGCATGCCGGGCACACCCCATCCGCATCAAACGAAATAAAGGGCTTGGTATCAGGCATCACGCACAGCCGGCAGTACGTCATGGACGCCGCGTCATCGATACCGCTCGATCTTCGCGGGGTCGCCACCGAAAACGGCAAATGGCCGCACATGTCCGGTCACTATCGCGTTCGACTGGATGATCGCTCCCTCGCCGATGTGGCAATTCAACACGACCGCTGCGCTCGAGCCGATCCAGACGTCGTCGCCGATGTCCACGGTGCCGTGGCGGAACGGCTGCGACGGCATGAAACTGCCACGATCGGTATGGTGCGTGGAGGCGTTGATGCTGACGTACGACGACACCATCACGTAGCGTCCGATGCGCGTGGTGCCGCCGGAATTGACGATCGTGCCACGCCCGAGCACGGTCCCCTCCCCGATGTCGATCAGGCCATCGCGTGCCGCGACGAGCCGGACGTCGTCGTCCAGTCTCACTCGGCTGCCGATGACGATGCGACCGTCTTCGCGATTGCGAATCTCGACGTTATCGCCGATGACGGCGTCGTCGCCGATCGAAATGCGGGACGGATCGCCGTTCAACCGCACACGGACCCGGCCGAGAAAGACGACGTTCGAGCCGATGGCGATTCCCGCCTGCCTGAACAGGAACGTGTACAGTCGCGAGCTGTGAACCGGCAGCTTGTTGATCACCCGCTCGATGAAACCAAGCTTGCCGCCCGGGGATTCGTACCGTCGCGGCGGCGCCGCTTGGAGCGCGGCCAGGCTCGCCGCGCGCGATTCCCGAACAGCGCGGTCGTCGTCCTCCGAGCTCATGGCCTGGCCGGTCTGTCGCGCAACGACGGTCGCCGCGATCTGACGCACGGTGTCGAAGTGCGCGCGATCGAGCCATTCGACCGGGATGGACACGCCGCACGCCGCTTCGATTCTGCCGACGAGCGCGGTGAAGGCCAGCGAATCGATCAGACCGGAGCTGAGAAGCGGGGTATCGCCCGCAATGGGCGGCGCGCCTGACGCCGGGAGCGACTCGGTCACGATGCGCGTGATCAGATCTGTCGCGGGACGTGGCATCACCACCTCGAATGCGTCGGCCAGATAGGCGTCGCGGTTGAGCCCGCGCGAGACCTTGCCCGCCGTCGACTTACGGAGCGTGCCCGGCGGGAGCAGCCGGATCTCCGCAACCGAGACGCCGAGCCGCTCGAAGATCGTGCGCTGCAGCGAGAGACGATCCGGCGGCGTCCCGCCAGGCGCCGTCTCCGCCAGCGCGACGATGCGTTCCGTTCCTGCACGCTCGTCGTCGATCCCGAACACCACGTTGCGGCCGGGCGCGAGGCCGGCCTCCGCGTCCAGGATCGACTCGACGTCTTGCGGGTAGATGTTTTCGCCGCCGACGATGATGAGGTCTTTCTTGCGGCCAGTGACGAACAACTCGCCGTCGCGCACGAATCCGAGGTCGCCGGTATGGAGCCACCCGTCAACGAGGGCGTCGAGTGTCGCCGCCGGGTTGTTGTGATACCCGTCCAGCATGCAGTTGGTGCGGATCGCGATCTCACCGATCCGGTTGTCGCCGGCCGGCGATCCGCCGTCGATCACTCTCAGCTCGGCGTTGCCCAGCGGACGGCCGGCCGACGCGATCGGTTTGCCGCCGGCGAGCGGTATCGCGACGCCTTCCGCCGCGAGGCGCGAGGGATCGACATCAAGGAACGCCGCGGGTCCGCTGCTCGAGGTGATCGCGAAGGTGTTCTCCGCCATCGCGTAGCAGTTGCGCACCACGCCTGGAGGCAACCCGCACGACTGGAACCGATTGACGAACGCGTGCACGGTGCTGTGGGACACCGGCTCCGAACAGCAGACGAGATGTCGCAGAGTGCTCAAGTCGTATCCGGAGAGCGCGGCATCGGGAACCGTCCGCGTGAGATGGCCGAGCGCGAAGTTCGGCAGCCACATGTGGGTGGCGCGGTGCCGCGTGGCCACTTCCAGCAGGAGACCAGGATTGCGCACCCACGTAAACGGGGAGAGCATCGCAATCGGAACTTTCTTCAGGAGCGGCATGAGCATGCACGCGATGAGCCCCATGTCGTGGTAGTGCGGCAGCCACGACACGACCCGACTGTCTGCGTCGAACTGAATGCACGCGTCGTATGCGTCGATCTGCGCGAACAACGCGTGGCTCGAAATGCGGACGCCTTTCTTTGCCCCTGTCGTCCCCGACGAAAATTGCAGGAAGGCTTCGGGGCCCTCCCCATCAAGCGCGACAGCATCGGCCGCGCCACCTCGCGCGACACCGGCGGCATCGTCGACCCTTCCGAGCCGAGGGCCCAGCCGGGTCCGGCTGGCCTCGAGCGCCGACGCCGCTTCGGCGTAGGTGAGGATGAGCGGTATCTCGGTGGCCGCGAGCAGCTGTTCGATGGACAACACGAACGCGTCGCTGGTCTGTTTCGGCGACGGGTACGCGAAGTACGCCGGAAGGGCGCCGGCAACGACCCCGGCCAGAAAACTGGCGAAGAGGTCGAGGGATTCGCGCAGGACGATCAGGACGAGGTCGCCGCGCCGGAGTCCGCGGTCACGATAGAGCCGCGTGAAATCGACGATTCGAGCCTGCAGCGCCTCGCAGCTGAACGTGTCCTCGCCATGGCCGTGCACCACCGTGAGCCACGCGCGCTCGGGATTCTCCCGAAGGCTCTCGAGGAGCCGCTCCCGGAAGACAGGCGCGGTGGCGCTGGATGTCATGGCCGTCACGCGAACTGCTCGAGGAACAACTTGGCGGAAATGAAATTGAAGAGGAACTTGCTGGCGCTGTTTTCGAGATAGTCCGCGTTCAGCAGCCCCTCAATCCTGTCCCGCCGGACGTGGTCGAAGATGGGGCTGTCGCCAAGAAGTCGCTCGCGCGTCGCCGGATTCGTCGGGTCGATCAGGGAAAAGATCGGCGCGTTGAACCCCACTTTCTTCGGGTTCCGTATCACCCTCTCCGGCGCGATGCCGCTGAGCGCGTCTCGGAGCGGCGCTTTCGCCAGACCGTTTCTCACGAGATGACGGTTCGGGATGCTGGCCGCGAACTCGAACAGCGCGCGGTCGAGAAAGGGCGACCGGTTTTCGATCGAGAAGTACATAGCGTTCAGGTCGTCCTCGTGCAGGATGACCGGTACCGATTCGTGAAACATCTCGTTCAACATGCGGTTGCGGAGCGGAGACGGCGCGTAGTCGGTTTCCGTAAACGCCTCCGCCCAGTCGGCGCGCAGGAAGGACGCGAACTCCGGCGCGTGCAGATACAGATGATCGCGAAAGCCCGGGCGCTCGATGAAGAGCCGGGGGTTCTGGAGGTGCGGGTTGCGGACGATTGGCGCCACCTCGCGCTGCCACGCCGCAAGCGAGGGCTCGAACAGGTCGGTGTCGGCGACCGCCGCCAGATACAGCGAGTGATGGTCGTAGTAGCCCGTGAACATCTCGTCTGCCGCGGTTCCGCTGATGGCAATGCGATACCCTCGCGCGGCAATTTCCGACATCAGCAGCCAGTGCACGTAGTAGGTGATCGTGTACACCGGTGCGTCGTGGTGGGCGACGAGCGTGGCCAGACGATCGAGAAACGCGTCCGTCGAAAACGACACCGCCGTGTGACGCACGCCGAGCGTTCGCACCGACTCGTTGACCATGTCCTCTTCGTTGTAACGCGCATCCTCGTTCACGATCGTGAAGCCATGGACGTCGTAGTCGAAGACGCGCTTGGCGATACTGATCAGGCTGTTCGAATCGACCCCCCCGCTCATGCAGAACGCCAGCGGCACGTCGGCGCGCAGCCGAAGCTTCACCGCGCGCAGCAGCCGCTCGCGCGTACCTTCCACGGCGGCGGCGTACGTCATCGCTTCGTCGGGCTCGGCGGCGGGCGTCCAGTAGCGCACGCGCGTCTCCGCGCCATCCGCTGCGAGGCGGACTACGGTGGACGGCGGAACCACCTCGATCCCTTTGAAGAACTCGTGCGGCTCCTTGTAGAGCGCCCGATACCCGTTCACCAGATAGCGGTACACGTGGTCGTAGTCGATCGGCAGGCGCCGGCCTGCGAGCGCCGCGAGGAACTTGACCTCCGATCCAAAATACACGCCGGTCTCGTCGCGCAGCAGATAGAGCGGTTTCTCGCCGAACCGGTCCCGACTGAGCGTCAACGACCCGTCGGCCTCGTCGTACACCGCCAGCGCCCACATGCCCTCGAAGCGCTCGAGTGCGCTCCAGCCCCATGCGTCGACGGCCCGCAGGAGCACTTCGGTGTCTGACGTCGTCTTAAACGTGCATCCGTCGGCTTCCAGCTGGCACCGCAACTCGAGATAGTTGTAGAGCTCGCCGTTGTAGACCATCGACTTTCTGCCAACGCAGAAGGGCTGATTCGCGCGCGCGTCCAAATCGATGATCTGCAATCGCGTATGGAGCAAGTCGACGTGAGCGCCATCGGCCCGAATCCAGCGACGGGTGGCCTCCGCGTCCGGGCCTCGATGGCGCATCGCAGCGAGGCACCTCCCCAGCACTCCGGGGTCGAGCGCGCGATCGCCGACGTATCCGGCCAGACCACACATATCAGGCCACCATGATCCGCTTGAGGCGAAACGGATCGTCTCCGGCGCGATTGACGCCGGGTTCGGCGGTCGGTGCGCACACGATGCCACGCGCGGTTAGCCGCGCGATGACCTCGTCGGAATAGCAATGGGCCAAGCCTTCCGGATAGGAATAGTGGCGCACAGGCTCTCCGATGTGCTGCTCCATCAGGCGGAGGCTTTCGCTGATCTCCGCATCGAGATCCGCCGCGTCGAGGAACGCCAGCACGCGGTGGGTATGGCCATGCCCTCCGACGGTGAACAGCGAATGGCGGTGCAGCGCGGCGAGCTGATCCCACGTCATCTTCGCATCGAGCGCGGCGTCACATTCGAGTTGGGTCACGCCGAGCTGGCGCTCGACCTCCTCTGCGACGCCGTACGGATCCAGATCCCTGCGGGCCTTGACGACCGCCCGGATGCGGTCGAGCACCGCCCGCTTGCTCCCATCGTCGGCGCAGCGTGCCACCAGGGGAAGCAATGGCAGATCGAGCGCCACGGACGCGCAGCTCTCCACGGCCGCCTCGATGCGATCGATCCAGGACGAGGCGTTGACATCGATAAAACGCGTCGTGGCGTAGAACATCGCCGGCACCGCGCGCCGTTCCAACTGCGGCGCGGCGACGCTGAAGTTATTCTCGAACCCATCGTCGAACGTCACCGCGAATGCCCGGGGAGGCAGTTCACGAACGCCGGTCACGTACTCCGCCACATCCGACATCGACACCGGCGAGCCGTTCACGAGTAGGTCGTCGAGCACCCGCTCAAAGTCCTGCTCCGGTATATGTTTTCGTGTGTAGTTGCGCACAGGTCGCGACAACGATCGCACCACGCCATGGAACAGAAAAATCGCGACTCCGTCGAGAACGAGATGCGAACTGTAATCGGTCACAGGGAGGACACGTGCCGAGAGAACTTCGTGATGCAGTCCGTCTTCAGCACCGAGGGCATGAAGGAGTAGTAGCGTCCGATCCGGCGCTGCGGCACCGCCGGCAGAGCGCCGCAGGCGTCCACAGTGGCGAGCGCGTCTACCGTCATTTGCACACATGCGCGTGTCGTGAGCGCCCGGAGCTCCGACAATGGCATCGCGCGGCCGAGCGTCAACGATCGCTGCGCGACGATGGATCCGGTGTCGAGGCCGGCATCGACGTGATGGAGGGTCGTGACGAGATTGGCGAAATCCCGGTGATAGATCGACCACAGATGGCTGTCGAGCCCGCGGTACTCCTCGGGATTTCCTCCGTGCAGGTTGAGACAGGCGACACGGGCGAGAGACGGAAGCGGCTCTCGAATGCGGCGAGTGCCGAAGACCATGACGATGTCCGGCTTCAGGTCCTGCATCTGCCCGAGCGCGTCGTCACCGGCAATGTTCTCCACCTGCAACACAGAGGCGACGTCGGTGAGCTCGCACGGATTGCCTCCAAGCAGCACACGGCGCTCGTAGTCGTCTCGTTCGTCCTCGAACGGGTGCACCGTCTCGAACGGCGGCCGTACCGCGCCGCTTTCGACGACGATCGCCGCGAACGGAAATTGCTGGCTCACCTGCCACGCGAAGTACCGATGGTGCGGCGTGTCTGTCGTCAGCAGCACCAGGCGCGGTCTCGTCATTCGACGTCAGCACGCATCAGCCGCTCACCCTCCCGGAGATCGCGGACGAGGCGGCGCCCGAACAGGGCGCTCTCATCTCCAGGCGCGAGTCCACCGCCTGGGCGCGTCCACGTGATGTCGTCGGCCGTCAGCCGATGCCCTGCGGACTGATTGGTGGTGATGACCACCGACCGCCGAATCGCATCGCGGTTCGCAGCCTCGCTCGGCTGCACGCGTTTCTCGCCCGATCCGATCATCGCCTCGACGCGGCGGATGCGATCGACAAGGTCGCGGAGATCGTGCGGATCCGCTGATAGCTGGTGGTCCCTGAAATCCGAACGATGCTTATCCAGTGTGAAGTGCTTCTCGACGATCCTCGCGCCGGCGGCGACCGCACACGACGCGGCCTCGTTGCCGATGACGTGGTCTGAGTAGCCCGGCGTCACGTGAAGGGATCGGCCTAGCGCGGCGATCGCACCGAGATTGGCTTCATCCGGCGGCGTCGGATAGCTGCTGACGCAGTGCAGCACCGCGAGGCCGGCATCGACGCCGCCATCGCTTCGCTCGCTGCGAACCACCTCGAGAGCGGTCCGAATCTCGTCGATCGTGCTCGCGCCCGATGACATCAGCACAGGCATTCCCGTCCGGGCGACGGCGCGGAGGAGCGGGAAGAAGGTCACATCTCCCGATGCGATCTTGTAGGCGTCCACCTCCGCCTCCAGAGCGAGAGCGCTGTGGAGGTCGAAGGGGGTCGCGATGAACAAGAGGCCGCATCTGCGCGCTTCGTCGGCTAGCTGGGTGAACTGTTCGATCGAGAGCTCAAAGCTCTTGAGTCGGGCGAAACGCGCCTGGTCGCGACGGCTGATGTAATGCTCCGTCCGAAACACTTGAACTTTGACTGCATCCACTCCGCAATCCGCGGCACGGCGAACCATTTCGATCGCGGTCGGGGCGTGCCCTTCGTGGTTGTTGCCGATCTCGGCAACAACCAGTACCCGCTGGTCCGTGTCGAGGGTGCCGATTCTCATGTTCGCGCCGAATCGACATGCCGATGGAGCACGTAGGCGCTCCGAACGGCGCGGAACCCGAGCCCTTCATACATCCGAATCGACGGGACGTTGGCGGCCTGCGTCCCGACAATCACGCGCTCGCAGTCGGCGTAGTGTGCGGCGAACTGCCGCGCCAGCGCGCGGCCAACGCCGGCACGCTGATGATCCGCCGCAACCCCGACGAGATCGATCGCGGCGGCCGGCCGGCCGGCGTGCTCGGTCATCACCGCCGCCAGAAACCCGGCGATCCGGCCCGCGACGCGCGCCACGAAGAGGCGGTCGCCGCGACGGCCCTCGAAATAGCTGGCGACCCACTCGCGTTTCACGTGGTGTGCGGCGCCCTGGGTCAGAAGCGGGTCGAGATGGAACCGCGAGTACCTGAAGCAGGACCCGGCGATGTCCAGGACCGGGGCGCGCTGACTGTCCTCGGCGAACGCGACGTCAATCGCACCACCCGAGGCCACCGCGGCCACGATCGCCGCGGGAGGCGCGGCGAAAGTCATGTTGACGTCGACGACGGTGAATCCCAGCCGTGCCAGCATCCCGACGGCCTCAACGGCGCACGTGTCGACCTTCGTGTAGTACAGCGCCTTCGACCGGTCTTTGAAGTGCCCTCCCACCGCGTCGAGCTCCTCCGCGCTCATCGACGCGGCATCGTTGACGCGAAAGACGTCGAAGCCCAGCACGTCAGTCAGCCAGCGATCCGCGGACAGTCGCATCAGATCCGGATGGATCCGCCCGTGCGGGCCAAGAGCTCGTGATACCAGTCGATGTAGCGCGAGAACCCGACTTCGAGCGGGTAGGCAGGCTGATACCCGAGGAGCCGGCGCGCCTTCTCGACACTCAGGGTGCCCCGCACCGGCATCAGGCCGTCGCGCGGCACGTATTCGACAGCGATGGCCGGGAACCGCTCCCGCACGATGGCCAGCAGATCCGCAATGGACCGCGACGACCCGTAGGTGAGGTTGAACACGTCGTTCCTGGCGGCGGGATGACTGATGGCGAGCATGATGCCGGCGACGAGATCGTCGATGTACGTGAAGTCGAGCCGCTCGACCCCATCGCCCTCCATGCGAAGCGTCTCACCGGCCAGCGCGTTCTCGATGAAAATCTGCCCGACCCGCCGGCTGACGCACCGCGGTCCGTACAGCGCGGACGGACGGATGATCGCGTACGGCAGGCCGAACACCTGTTGATACGCAATCACGAGCTTTTCGCCGGCCACCTTCAGGGCGCCGTAAATGCCGATCGGGTTCAACGGATGATCCTCGGTCACCTCGCTGGTTTCGAAGTTCCCGTACGCCATGCTCGATGACAGGAAGACGAATCGGTCGATGTTGGCGTTGTCGCCTCGCGACCAATCGAGCGCGTTCTCGAGCGTGCGCAGGCTGTGATCGAACGTGCTGAACGGATCCTTGTTGGATCGTCCAGCGTGCGACACGGCGGCGAGGTGGACGACGACGGACGGCTGCACGTCGCTCAGGATGCGGCTGAGCGCGTGGTAGTCGCGGGCGTCCTGGGGATGCAACGGGATGCCCGCCTGGCGTAGCAAATCGAGCCGCTCGTTCAGCATCGACAGAAACAGCGCGCGACTCGGCGTCTCGGGGCGAGAGGCAAACCACAACAGGTTGTTGACCTGCAGGCTGTCGATCACGTGCACGTCCGCTCTGGCCTTCGCCAGAGCGAGCGCGAGATTGTGACCGATGAAGCCGGCCCCGCCGATGATCGCGATACGGCGCCCCGCGACGTCGGTCATGCGCGGACGGTCCCGACTGCGTGGGCCAGCGCGGCGGCCACGTCGGCCGCATCGTCATCCGTGAGATGCGGGCCGACCGGCAGCGCAATCGATTGGTCGCTGATCTCGGAAGCCACCGGACAGCACGAGGCGTCGTACCCGTACTTGTCGCGGTAGTACGCCATCCGCGGCACCGGATGCGGATAGTAAATGCTGGTGCCGATGCCGGTCGCCGTCAGCGCGGCCATCAGCGACGTTCGGCGTCCCGCGAGCGCACCTTCGAGCACGACCGTCGCGCAATAGTGGCTGTTGGCGGCGTCGCCGCTCGTGGCATCGAGCAGCCGCACGTCTGGCACGCCGGCGACGGCGGCGCGCAGCCGCGCGAAGTTCGCGGCGCGTCTGACGAGATTCTCGTGAATCCGCGCGAGCTGCGTCCGGCCGAGCGCCGCCTGCATCTCGCTCATGCGGTAGTTCAAACCGAGCGACGGGACATCGTACATACCGGGAATCGCCCGCTCGCCGTGGCTCCTATCGACGCCAAACGCGCGCAGGCGCGCGACGCGCTCCGCCACGTCCGCGTGCCGCGTCACGAACATGCCGCCCTCAGCAGTCGTGATGTGCTTCACCGGGTAAAAGGAAAAACAGCCGGCGTCGCCGAACAGCCCGACGTGCCGTCCGTTCCAGCGCGATCCGACGGCGAGCGCGCAGTCTTCGATCAGCGTCAGATGCCGTTCGGCGGCCAGCGCGGCAATCGCCGGCATGTCGCACGGGATGCCGACGAAGTGCACGACGATGATCCCTTTCGTGCGCGGCGTGATCGCGGCAGCGATGGCAGCCGCGGTCATGTTGCCTGTGGCCGGATCGGGATCGATGAAGATCGGCGTGGCGCCCACCCATTCGACGGCGTGCACCGTGGCCGCGTGGGTTTCGGCCGGCACGATCACCTCGTCGCCCGGCCCGTACTTGAACTCCAGGCACGCCAGATGCAGCGCCGCCATACACGAGCTGACGGTGACGCAGTGGGCACCGTCTCCCATGAACGCAGCGAACTCGGCCTCGAACGCCTTGCACTCAGGCCCGTGCGTGAGGATGTATCCCTCGAGCACGCGCTGGACGGCGGCGCGATCGGCGTCGAAAATCCATGGACGCGCGAACGGAATGCTGCGGACGGCGGCCTGCGTCATACGTACTCAACCCTCTGAAGCGCACCGCTCGCGGCCGCGCGGTCGGCCGCCAGGCACGCGCTGATGAGATCGAACTCCTGCTGCGCGGCTGCGCACCCGTCCTCCACGCCGAGAATCGACTCGACGAACGCGGGAATCAACACACCCTTGGAGGGCGGAAGCGGCGCGAAATCGACCGACTGCGACATCGACTGCGGATCGCGGCTGGTGTGGAGGCGAGCGCCCCGATCGTCGGAGATAAACGTTGCGCGCGTGCCGAACACGCGCACCACATGCTGATGGGGGTGAACCGACCCGAAGTTCGCGGTGACGCGGCCCACGAGGCCCGAGTCGAACTGAAACGTCGCGGCCATGAAATCCTGATACTGAAACGACGTGCCGCCGGTCGAGATACGGTTTCCCGCCGCCGTCACGGCGACCGGGCGCTGCTGCGTGAGCCACAACATGAGATCGACGAGGTGTACGCCACCGCCCTGCATGACCGAGTAGTCCGCGACTCGTGCGCGCCAGCCGCCGGTGATCTTGTCGAGGCGCCCGTAGAGGTAGTCGCCGTCGACGGCGTAGATCTCTCCAAGCTCGCCGGCGGCGATCGCCGACCGCAGCCACAGGTACAACGGCGCGCCGCGCAGGACGAGGTTCACGGCCAGATGGCGGTTTCCGGCCCGCCGCCATGCGGCCTTCGTCTCGCGCAACTCGTCAAGCGATCGGCACAACGGCTTCTCGACGAACACGTGCTTGCCCGCGCCGAGCGCCGCCACCACCTGCCCGAAATGCGCATCGTCGTACGAGGCCAACGAGACCACGTCCACGTCGGCGTCCGCGAGCACTTCATCGAAGCTGGTCGCCGCGCGCACCGACGGAAGTTTCGCGCGGGCGCACGCAGCAGCTGCGGGGTCGATGTCGTAAATCCATCGGAGGCCGCACGCGGGATGTTCGAGATAGGCCGCGACGTGCTGCTCACCCACACCGAGCCCCACGACCGCCGCTCCGAGGAGCCGTGCGGCGGATTTCGGATCAGATGTGGAGCGCTGCAGCAAGGTTCTGTAGATCCGCGTCGGGCAGGGCCTCGAGCCGGGCCAGATCATCGGGGCTGTCCACGGCGAGGCTCATGCCGGCGAGGCTCGGCGAGCCGGACGACACATTCAGGATCCCGAAGCGATCGGGATTCCGGTAAAAGTACGGCGTGACGTGCTCGCGATCGTGATCGGTCAACGCGTCTGGATCGATCGAGCGAAGGGTATCTGTTCGCATCAACTCGGCGTTCTGACCTTTCGGAAAACTCCGCGGAAATGTCGTCGTCACCAGATCGATGCCAGGCGTCGGTGAGCTGACGCGGTCAACCACCGCTCGCAGGATCCTGGGGTCGAGCAGAGGGCTGTCGCCCGACACCCGCATCAGCCACTCGCACGGAAACAACTGAAGGCCGTCGCGAAACCGCTGAAACACATCGACCAACGGACCTCGGAAAACCGGCACGCCGAGACTCCTGGCATACGTCGCCAGCGGGTCGTCAGACGCTTCGGTGCTCGTCACGACGACGGCCATCGCCGACGGGAGCGCGCGGGTCACGGCGTTCACGACGTGGCTGATCAGCGGCCGTCCCCGGAACGGGGCCAGTACCTTGCCCGGAAAGCGGCGCGACGACATGCGCGCCTGGATGAATGTGACGACGGAGGGGTTCACATCCGGCCGCCCAGTCGGGTCCGCGCTCCGCGCCCGTCACTTACACGAAGTGATAGAAAACATTGGGTTTGCTGCGTGTTCAAAAAATGAACTGCCGATTCTCGCTGTTTGCCGATCAGCTTGTCAATCAGCTTGTCAATCAGCAACGAAACACCCTCCCGCATCTTCACGCCGGAACTGAGGCCTGGGCCGGATCGAGCGCTGACAAGGCGCCGATCACCCGATCGCCAGCGCGGCCGTCCAGACGGAAAAACGCGCGCTCGACCAGCTCGTCGGCGTAATCGGAGGACGGCCGGCTGGTGAAGACGGCTTCGATCGCCTCTCGAAGCTCCACGGCCGTCGACACTTCGGCACCGGCTCCGGGAACGTCGGAGGTTGGGCTCAAGTCGACGTGCGTCAGCGCCACGCGCACCACGGGACAGCCGATCACCAGCGCCTCGGCGTCGGACGTGCCCATCGCGCCCACCATCACGTCGGCGGCCGCCTGCAGCTCGTTGAGGTCGCGGTCCGTCGCGACAAGCCGCGCGCGCGCGCCAGGCGGCAGCCGCAGATCGTTCTCGGTCAGACGATGGTTGGGGTGCGGTTTGACGATGATCAGCGTATCCGGCCGATCGCCGATCGCGTCGCCGCACATCTTCACGAGCCGTCGGCTCATGTCGGTCCAGTAGTTCGTGGCCACAACCACGATGCGCGTGTGGTCGTCGATCTCCCATACACGGCGCAGCTCGGCACGCGCCTCACGACGGCGCCGGCGAAATTCAATCAGGTCATCGAATCGCCGCGCGCCGGTGACGACGAGCCGCCGCTCGGGAACGCCGGAGGCGCGCAGCATGCCCTTCGCGTTCTCGCCGTAGAGGAGAAACACGTCGGGCAACGGCAGGTCGGCGAGCTCAGAGGGCATAAACCGGTACATCAGCTGATTCGCATTGACGACGCTGTGCTGAAAGCCGATGAGGCGGATGCCCGTATTCGCGGCGCGCGCGCCCCACATCAGCGCACGTCCGTGCGGGTACGTCTCGAGCATCAGGACGAGATCGCTGGGCCGGACACTCGCGATCATGCGCTGCACGCGACGAGCGAGGAGCTCGAAGTAGGGCAAGTCACGCACCATCGACGCGCGCAGGTCGTGCCGTACGAGCGGGAAGATGTCGATCCCGTCCCAGGTAAACGAGCGGCGGAAGGGCCGATCGAACGATTCGAGCCACCAGTACTTGAACGCGGCGCGCACATCCGCATGAATGCGGCAGACATCCCACACCGACGCCCAACGCTCGAGGAACACCATCGTTCCCGGTGCGTCGCGCGCGAGCCGCGCCGCCGCGTCGGCGTTCGATCGCAGCGCGCGCAGCGATGGCGCCGGCAGGACGCAGACATAGAAGGGCTGCCACCCAGTTTGACGCTGCACGATGTCGGGGACGTCCACGTAATAGCGGTCGCGGAACGCCCCGTGCCACGTGCGCCATTGCGACGGAAAGAACGTGCAGAATCCGATTGAGCGGCGGTTGCCGTCGATATTGATCGCGGACGGCAACCGGCGCCGTAAGGCGAGCACGGTCGCGGCCGCGTCGAGCACCATCCTCTTCGCGCGGCCTAGCGCCAGCTTCAGAAAGCCGACGCCGTCGACCGTCGTCGGCCTGGGAGCGACCGTCACGCCGACGTTCGCGCGAGCGCACACCCGGCTCAGAACGGCAGCCTGATCGCGATCGCGGCCTACGAGAACGGCCCGGTCGTACGGTCGCTTCGCGAGGACGGCGCTGAGTGCTTCGAGCTCGCACAACCTGGAGAACGTCGGCCGCGTTCCAGCGTTCTTGTTCGACAAATCGGTGAACCACCACGCGGAACGGCCGCCACGCCTG
>Ga0209515_10006731_pt1 | contig 14156 bp, 17 predicted proteins | sample Subgroupgradi54m_FD_187454 | JGI IMG/M metagenome (GOLD analysis project Ga0209515, IMG submission 187454) | Subsurface groundwater microbial communities from S. Glens Falls, New York, USA - GMW60B uncontaminated upgradient, 5.4 m (SPAdes)... ...
CCACGTGGTACAAGCCCGCGGGGGCCACGGTGGTGCTGGTCGCCATCTGTGGGGCGGGCGGGGCGGGTGGAGGCGGCGCCGGCGATGTGGCAGCTAACCCGAAATCGGGCGGAGGCGGCGGAGGCGGAGGTTTCTGCGCGCAGCGCGCCTTCGTGGCGTCTGATCTGCCCAGCACGGTGACCGTCACGATCGGCACGGGTGCGACGGGAGGGGCGGGCGGCACGAGTGCGGGCGGAGGGAATGCCGCCGCCGGTGGCAACTCGACCTTTGGCAGCTATATCACGGCCTACGGCGGTGGCGGAGGCAGTGGCGGTGGTATCTTTACTAGCACAGAAGGCGGCGGCGGCGGCGGCGGATGCACGCAGAAGGGGCAGAGTACGACCAACAACCTCGGTGGAACAGGCGGTAACTGTTTTGCAGGCGGTGGTAGCAATAATAGTCCCGGAGATTCCACGGCATCGTCTGCGGGAGCGGGCGGAGCGAATGGAACGACAGCCGTCTTCTCAAGAAACGGCGGAGCGAGCTGGCGGGGCGGCGGTGGAGGCGGTTCCTCCACCCGCACTGACCAGGGGAGTGGGGCCCCGGGTGGGCGTGGCGGCGGGTCGCAATTCAGCGCCGGTGGTGGTGGTGGCGGTGGTAGTACCAGCGGCTCTGGGGTGGTGAATGACGGAGGGGCCGGAGGCGATGTGGGAGGTGGTGTGACGGGCACCGGCGGTGGTGGCACTGCGGGTACAGGAACGAGCGCAGCCTGTGCAGGCGGAAACAATGGAGGCAACGGGGCTGCCGGCACGAGCTTGACGTTTGGTGGTCAAGGCGGCGGCGGCGGCGGGTCCAACGACTCCACCACGGGATGCACCGGCGGCAATGGCGGCGCGGGCGGCGGGGGCGGCGGTGGTGGGGGCGCCGGCACGAACACCGGTGGCACCGGCGGCACCGGCGGCAACGGCAAAGCCTGGATCTGGACCTTCTTCTCGTAAAGGATCGGGATCAGACCCCAAGCGCGAAAACTCGTCACCAAAGAGCGCGGTGTCAGACACGTGCCTGACACCAAAAAGACGACACAGTGCCAGGCACTTGTTCACGTCGCAGTCTCAGGCCCGTGTTCGGACTCGGTGCAGGCTCCGACCCTCGTCGGAGCCTTTTTGCTGGCCACGTGTCCGCACAGCACCCGGCACGGTCTGAGCATGGTTGTCGACGGCGTGACCGAGGTGTCGGGCACGTGTTCGAGGCGCTGGAGCCGATCCACTGGCAGGCCGGTGAGCAGAAGCGCCTGATTGCCTGCGTCTACCTCGGTGGTTAAACGAGCGCACAGTTGGACGGCGCCTGAAGGATCAATTGGATGAGGAATCGGATCAGCTACTTGCTACGCCACTCGGACAGCGAGATCTCGGCTTGGCGCAGGATTTCGCGAAGCAGCGGCACCCCGATATCAGCGCCATGCGGATTCGGGATACGAACGGTCAATGTCTACGACGCAGACAGCCAGTTCCTCGGCTCTCCGGCCTTCATCGAGCGTGTCAGACACGGTGTCTGACACCGGTCGGAAAAAGCAGACACGGTGTCTGACACCGCCATGTGGGATCACGGTTTCGGACTCGATGCAGGCTCCGACCCTCGTCGGAGCCTTTTTTGCGGGCCGCGCGGCCGCGCACTCAGCACTGTCTGAGGTGGTTGTCTCGACGGCGTGACAACGGTGTCGGACACGTGTTCGAGACGATGGAGTCGATGCGGGGAGCCCCGGCGCGCAGAAGCGGCTGATCGCCTGCCTCGACCTCGGCGGCTCACTCGCCCAGCGCGTCTGACGACGAACGTCCGGGAATGCGAGGAGGCTTACTTGCTCAGGCGGGCTTTAGGCCGTTTGGCGAGCAGGCTGGCTGCCGTGGCCTTCGTGACGAACTGGCCGGCGTCGAGGATTTCCAGGGCGACCGGCTTGTGGTCCTTGGTGAAGTGGACGATCATCGAGCCGAGTTCCTCGGCGTGGTCGATGGACCGTTTCGACACTTCAATCAGAAGCACGTCCACCTCTGGATCATAGGTCATGCGCAGACTCATAGCGACTCCTCCTGGCTGGATAGAACGTGATGACGATCCGCTCATGAGGGGATTCCTCATAGATGACGCGGATCAAGTGCTCAGCATCAACGGCTCGCTGCGCGACCCAACGCCCGGTATGCCCGCGAGTCACGCGCTCGGGATGCAGGATCGCTCGTCGAACATCGTCCTCTGCGATGGAGAACTCGTGCCGTCTGAGGAAGGCGAATTTCGCGCGCGCGTAGGCGGTGAAGCGTATGGGTTTGGTCACGGCCACACTCTAGCCAGAGCATACGACCACAGGCACTACCGCGCCTCGCGGAGCTTGCGGAGGACTGCAACCGCGTTCCATCCGCGGGGGGGCTTGCGGCGTAACCGATCAATGGCCTGGGCCGCCCGGGCGATTTTTTCGCGGTTGCGCACCTTCGATCGCAGGAATTCGTCGACGGGATGTCTCATGCCGAAACCATATCATGGGCCTGGTGGTGCGTCAAGCGCGGGTACGCAGCTCCATCGCCAAGGCGATGGAGCCGATCCAGTGGAAAAGCGGTGTCAGACACGTGTCTGACACCGAAATGTGTTGAGTGTTCGCGGGTTGCTCGCGATCAGGTAATCTTCAAGCTCGGCTTGCAGGGATTCGAACGCCGACGAGGCCTTCAACGCTTAAAAGTGACTGACATTTTTTGTGAGGGGCGCCGGAACGGCGCTGAGTTGGGACACGGCGGTGGGTGAGACTGAGCTTACGGAGCGAGTCGGATGGGGAGCAGGTTCTAGACGGTGATCCTGAAGGGACCGATTGGGGACTCGGATCGGCTACTTGCTACGCCACTCGGACAGCGAGATCTCGGCTTGGCGCAGGATTTCGCGAAGCAGCGGCACCCCGATATTAGCGCCATGCGGATTCGGGATACGAACGGTCAATGCTCCACGACGCATGAACGCGTGCTTACCACCGCTATAGGGACCGTCGAAACCGAGCGCCCGAAACTTTCGGATCAGCTCGCGACGAGCAATGGGCTTAAGCACCGGATGAGTGAGGAATGGTTATTCGATAGCGTCCCAAGGCAGGTGGAGGTCGGCCTTGCTTCAATTTCAGCACCAGCCACTCCTCCAGCACTTCTCGCAGACTCTCACGGCAACGCTCCAGATTCCGGCCGTTGGCCCAGACTCCGGGACAGTCGGGAATTTCGCCGAAGTACGTTCGGTCTTCAAGAAGCTTATAGCGCGCTCGCTGAAGCGCGGCCTGGACGTATTCGATCAACATCATGAACCTCCTTAAATATTACCGTAGCATGGCACTTCAACAGCGTCAAGGCATGGCATGGCACGTCATCGTAGTGTACGGTACCTTCAGCGACAGCGGCCTCGATGCCAACGACCGGATCGCGATCGACGTAGGCGGGGCGGATCGAGCACAGGGTCAGGGGCTACCGCAGTCAACGGCGGATCGAGCTGGCAGGGCGGCGGTGGAGGCGGGGCCTCCTGGGACACAACCGGAGGGGCGGTCGCGGGTGGGTCTGGCGGCGGGTCGCAATTCAGCGCAGGTGGTGGTGGTATCGCCGCCTCTGGGTCGGCGAATGCCGGAGGGGCCGGAGGTCAGGTGGGAGGTGGTGTGACAGGCGCCGGCGGTGGTGGTACTGCGGGATCGACCGCAGCCTGTGGAAGCGGAGGCAATGGCGGTAACGGGGCTGGTGGCACAAGCTTGACGTTTGGCGCTGCCGGGGCCAACAACAGCGCAACGGGATGCACCGGCGGCAACGGCGGCGCGGGTGGAGGAGGCGGTGGTGGTGGCGGCGCCGGCACGCCGACGTCCGGCGTCTCGGGCGGCACCGGCGGCACCGGCAAAGCCTGGATCTGGACGTTCTTCTCGTAAAAAGATCGGGATCAGACCCCAAGCACGAAAACTCGTCACCAGATCACTGTTTCGAAGTTTGCAGGCTCCGACCCTCGTCGGAGCCTTTTTGCATCTACATCAGTGTCAGACCTAGGTCTGACACCGGTCTGACACCGAACGGCGTGGCCTCACAGCACCCGGCACTGTCTGAGCGAACCCAGGTGACAGTCACTTCCGAGCCTCAAAGTGACTGTCACTTTCTGGCAATTAAATTTTGCTGGAAAAATGAAAAAGAGCGCGGTGTCTGACACGTGCCTGACACCAATAAAGACTAAAGACTACTGCTACGGCTAGCGCTTATGGTTCTGGAACATGCAAGTCGCGACAAATCTTCTTGGCGAGGAACTCATGAATCTCGGTATGTCTCGGTACGGATGACGTCCGGGTACTGCTGGGATTCCAGTAAATCGAGTGCCGTTTGCCTTCGCGCAGAAGCTGACACCCGTGCGCCTGGAGATGGCGCAGCAGGTCCCTGCGCTTCATTCAACCGCGATGGAGATGGGCTCTTCGATCGCCTGCGCGCCGCGGTGAGCTTTGTGGGCGAGGTCTCGGTTGGCCTCCAACACCAATTCCAGCGCTTCCTTGAGATTTCGCTTGGCCTCCGCCAGTGTCTTGCCTTGGGTGTTGACGCCTGGAATTTCTTCGACATAGCCGAGGTACCATTTGCCTCGCTTCAGATAGACGGCGGTAAACTGACCAACCATAGTAGGCTCCTTGTAATAGATCCGCGTCTCTGCCGTGCCATAGATTAGCAGCAACCCACGCAAGTATAGCAGGCGCAGATCGACGGTACAAGCAAGGGACAGCTGGGAAACTCGGTGTCAGACACGGGTGTCTAAACCAGGTGACAGACACCTGCGAGCCTTAAAGTGACTGTCACCTTTTCGTTGAAAAGTGACAGTCACTTTTAGAGCAACAGATGCCGGTCACCTATCTTTTTCCGATGCTTGACCCCGCCGCCCTCTTCATGACGGAAACGTGTCAGACATTTTCGCCGCTGTAGGAAGTGAAGATGGGGTCAGACACCGTGCCTGACCCCAGGGAAACACTGCAGCTTGACGGTCCGTCGGTCGTCTGAAGAATGGGGTCAGACCCTAGAGGTCATCCCAAAACCCTCTTCATGACTACGAGGGCACAGGCCATATGCGCCAAGGCCGTATAGACTTCAGCGGACCGATCCCAACGAGTGGTCAGACGGCGGAAGTTCTGGAGCCAGCTGATGGGGCGCTCGACCATCCACCGGCGGCGATACCGCCGCAAGACGCGGCCGGCCTGATGCGTGGCCACCGTGTTGTTGCTCCGGGCGGGCACGATGGGCGTGATGCCCCGGTTGTGCAGCGTCTCTCGGACCGCATTGCTGTCGTAGCCCTTGTCCGCAATCAGCCGCTCGGGTCGTGTGCGAGGACGACCACGCTGGTGTGGACGGGTGCCCCGGACCGTCTCGAGCGTCTGGACGAGGAGCCGGACTTCCGACGGGGACGCCGAGTCCACGTGAAGTCCGAGCGGAGTACCCTGGCCATCAACCAGTACCACAAGCTTCGTGCCCTTGCCGCGCGTGGTCTTGCCGACCAAGAGCCCCCTTTTTTGGCGCTGGCGAAGGTCCCATCCACGAAGCACTCGTCCCAGCGCACCTGTTCCTGCTCTTGCAGTTGCGCCAGGAGCGCCCGCCAGAGCTGCTCCAGGGTGCCGTCGTCCGTCCACGTCTGTAAGCGCCGATGGACCGCGCTCTTGGAGCCATACCGCGGGGGCAATTCGCTCCATTGGGCCCCCGTCCAGAGAATCCACAGGATCCCCTCGAAACACTTCCGGTCGTCCCAGGGAGGCCGGCCCCCCTTGCGATCCTTCTTGCGCCACGGTCTCTTCCGCACCGGCAGGTGCGGTTTGACGGCTTCCCCTTGGGCCTCCGTCAGCCCTCGCCACGCCATGGTCTCCGCTCCTCTCTACCGGGATGGACACCATGATAACAATTTCGTCAGTCATGAACGAGCGGTTTAGGGATGGGCTCTAGTCTGACCCCACGCGCAACCATCAAGCCAGGCGCATCGATCCGCGCGATCGCCGCCTGGCGTTTTGCTCTTCGCCTCGACCGTCACGACCTTCCTGAGTACCTGTCAGGCGGCCTACAGCAGCCCGAGAAACTGTTCTCGGCTGAGGCCCGCCTGCTCGAGAATGGCGGAAAGCGTGCCTCGGGGGATGTCTTTGCCGTACGGCACGATAACCAACCGGATGAGGCCTGAGGCTTCTCGCTTGCTGAACGCGCGATGGCTGCCTTTGCCGCGATCGGGCGCTTCTGTGAATCCTGCCTTGCGCAGCGCCGCGACGATCTGGCGCGCCGAGAGCGACGGGAGTCGCATCCGCTCAGCCAACAGAGATGTCGAGGGGGGTCGTGTAGCGGGTCTGATCGATCAGGATCGGCTCCAGATCACGCAGCAGACCTAGTCGCTTCGCATTGGAGAGGTAGAGCTCGACGGCCTCGACCAGAGCGGTCCTGGCCTTCTCGGCCGTGAGTCCGTAAGAAGCCACGCCAAGCTCAGGGCACCGCGACACGTACCGTCGGCCTTCCCTCCAGATGACAGCAGTAAGATGATAGCGTTTCATAGCGATACCGTACCACAGCGACGGATGAAGAACAAGGCGTGAACACTACAGGGCAATCGCATCTAAATTTTCTGGAGTAAGACTTCAGCCAAGTAGTCATGATCGCAAGCAGCGCGAAGACGTCTGACCTTGATGCCCCCTTTACGTGAAGAATGGGGTCAGACCTAGGTCTGACCCCAAGAAAAGCGGTGTCAGACACGGTGTCTGACACCGAAATGCAGGCACGTTTTCGGACTCGATGCAGGCTCCGACCTTCGTCGGAGCCTTTTAGTTTGATGAAGGGGTCAGTCGGTCATGACGCACAACAACGCGGGCAACGACCTGAGCGTCGTGGTCAACAACATGGAAGTGGCGCGGTTCCGGCCGTAGTAGGCGACGAGCGCCGTCCGCTGCCTGGATCACATCGAGTATACATCGGTGTCAGACCTAGGTCTGACACCGAGCACCGGTCTCGGTCCGCGTCATGATCTTTTGGATGAGGTGAACGCGGAATAATGATGAAGCTGGCGTTAGCGAAGCAAGCTGACACGAACTGCAGCAGCCCCGGCGCGGCAGAGCCGTTCATCTGCGGTGACCAGCACAGCGTTCAGTTCTTTGGCCAGGGCGAGATAGATGCAGTCATAGACCGACAGGCCGGTCTGGTAGGAAAGATGCACACCATGCTCAAGCAGAGTGGTGGTGGGGCTGAGCGTGTCCAATTCCATCGTCCAGAGCGCGCGGATGGCTGTCTGGACTTGGGGTTCCGGGACCCGTTGCTTAAAGCGAAGAACATTCGCGACTTCATACAGGGCCAGATCGGGGATGGCGACAGTCAAGCTGTCGTCGACATACTGCTGCTTCACGCGAAGCACAGCCTCCGAGCCCTCTTCGTGAAGGAACCACTTGGGCAGCACGGAAGCATCAAGAACAACGGTCACCGGCTTTCTCGAAGCTTGCGGAGAACCTGGACCGAGTCGAAGTTTCGGGCGGGACGTCCGTACTTCTTTCGGAAGGCATCGATCCAGGCTGAAGCCTTGCGAATCGACTCGCGGTTACGGATGCGGGATTTGATGAAGCGCTCGACCGTCAATTTCGAGTACGTCATGGAATCTGACCTCCTATCCGACTCTAGCATGAGGAGTCAGGCAGCGTCAAGCGCGGCCGATGACGGCACCTTGAGCGACAGCGGCCTCGACGCCAACGACCGGATCGCGTCGACGTAGCATACGCACAAAAGTCAACGTCATTGGTGACCAAGATTCGATGTTCCCGTTTCGAGAGAAGGGCAACCGTGCGGTCGGGCGCTGATCGGGGTGCATTCTTGACGTCGAAGCCATGGCCGCGGAGCCATCGGTCCAGCTCGACGCGAACATTTTCATCCAACAGGAAGCTCGGGCTCCGTCTCGATGAGGGTAAGAAAAGCGGTGTCAGACACGGTGTCAGACACCGAAATGTAGGTGTTGTGAAGGAACTGAGCTCGGATGGCACAAGGCGGAGAGCGTGACACCAATCGAGGCGGCCTTTAAAGATGCTTGTAGACGCGACTTCTGAGCGCGGTGTCAGACACGTGCCTGACACCAAAAAGACGACACAGTGCCAGGCACTTGTTCACGTAGCAGTCTCAGGCCCGTTTTCTGAAGAATGGGGTCAGACCCTAGTCTGACCCCACGCGCAACCATCAAGCCAGGCGCATCGATCCGCGCGATCGCCGCCTGGCGTTTTGTTTTTAGGGAAACTCGATGTCAGACACCATATCTGATACCACGGCGATGGACCGAGAGGTCTGCGGGGTAGGCTAGCGGTAAATGTCCTTGCGATCTCCGACACGGATGATATGGATCGTCTGATCGGCAGGATAGAGGTCGTAGATGATGCGGAAGTCCTCGACGCGTAGAGAATGGCTGCCACGCTTGTCGCCTCTCAAGGGCTTGCCTGCATACGGCTGATGAAGGAGTGAGTCGATGGCGCGGACTACTGGGGCGAACAAGGGATGATGCTGGCGTCTCAGCTTCTTCAAGTCCTGGCTTGCACGGGAATCAACCACGACACGCCAGCTACTTGAGGGCACGCTTCAGTTGCTCCCAAGCGATGACATGACCCTTGCGGAAGCGGGCTCTGGCCTGCGCGATGGTTCGGTCCAGTTGAGGGGTGGGTAGATAACCAGCCTCAGCCAGAAGCGTGCGATAATCCTCCGCAGGGATCAGCACCATCGGCTCATCAATCGTTGTGGGATTGAGCAGGGTCGTGGATCGCATGGTCACCTCGTCAACCGTAGCATACCGATGGCGGGCCGTCAAGCGCCCAAGGACAGCGCAACCTAGTCGGCAGCGGATGGCCCCCCCACCCCCCCAGCAGAGCAACCTGACGGTCAACGTTACCTGCCAGTCCTAACGCGCAACACGCCGGCTTGGCTGAAGGCTTGAGGCTGAATGAAGAGTGGGGCCAGACCCGGTCTGACCCCACGCGCAACCATCAAGCCAGGCGCATCGATCCGCGCGATCGCCGCCTGGCGTTTTGTTTTTAGCCTGAGTTCAAGTTTCTAGCGCAACACCGGTATCCTGGGACCGCCCAGGAGAGAGGAGTTGCGCTTGATGAACGGGTACACGCGATTGACCGCTGCCGAACGCGAGGAGATCAGTCGTCACCTGGCCGCGGGAGTCAGGCTGCGAGCGATGGCCCGGCAGTTGGGCCGAGCGCCCAGCACCGTCTCGCGGGAACTGCGGCGCACCGGGCACCGCCGGCTGCCGTATCGACGGCGCCACTACCGGGCGCTGCCCGCGCAGCGGCTGGCGACGCGGCTGGGACGTCGGCGTCGACGCCCGCGGAGGCTCGTTGTCAACCGGCGGCTGCGGGCCGCCGTGGTCGCGGGCTTGGCCCAGCGCTGGTCGCCGGAGCAGATTGCCACCCGGCTGGCAGCCGCGTATCCTGACGATGCGACGATGCGCATCTCGCATGAGACGATCTACACGTACCTGTACGTCCTGCCGCGGGGGCAGCTGCGGCGGGAGCTGTTGGCCACCCTGCGCCAACGGCACAAGCGGCGTCGGGCGCGTCGATCGAGCCGAGCGCACGAGCGGCGGGGGCAGTTGCCCGATATGATCAGCATCGAGGCGCGCCCGGCCGAGGTGGCCGACCGCACGGTCCCCGGCCATTGGGAGGGCGATCTGCTCATGGGCCGGCGCTCGGCGTCGGCCTGGGGTACCCTGGTTGAGCGCACGACACGGACGACGCTGCTCGTCCCGCTGAAGGCAAAAGATGCCACGAGCGTCCGGCGCGCCTTCGCCCGCGAGATGCGCACCCTGCCGCAGCAGATGCGCCGCTCGCTGACCTATGACCGGGGCAAGGAGATGGCCGAGCATCGGCTCTTCGCCGAGACGACCGGGATCAAGGTCTACTTCGCGCATCCGCAGAGCCCCTGGGAGCGTGGGACGAACGAGAACACCAACGGCCTGCTCCGACAGTTCTTCCCAAAGCGGACCGACTTCTCGACGATCTCGCGCCGCGAGATCAAGCATGTCCAGAACCTCATGACCGGCCGTCCGCGCAAGGGGCTGTCCTGGCGCACCCCCAGCGAGGCGTTTTACAATCTGCCGGGTGCGCTAGGAACTTGGAACCGCCAGGGAAACTCGATGTCAGACACCATATCTGATACCACGGCGATGGACCGAGCGGACCTGTGGGTCGGCGGTAATCTGAAGATCGAAAACCAGGGCACGCTGCGGCTCTTGGAGGCGGCGGCCAACGGCACGAATTACATGGGGTTTCAGGCAGCGGCGAGCCTCAGCGCCGATCGGATCTGGACGCTGCCGATCAATAGCGACGTCGGCTATCTGCTCAACGACGGCGCCGGCATCCTGAGCTGGGGCGGCGGGCTGGGCGACGTCACGGGCGTGGGAGACTGCGTCAGCGGCGACTGTTTTGAGCCCAATACCAGCGGCACGGAAAACACCATCTATTTCGAAGGCGCGGCGACCGACAGCGCCAACGAGGTGGCGTTGACCGCGGCCGAGCCGGCGTCGGCCGACGTGACGGTGGCCTTGCCGATCCAAACCACCACGTTGATTGGCACCGGGACGGCCGACACGCTCAGCAACAAGACCCTGACCGCGCCCAAGATCGTCGATGGCGACGCGCTTATGGATGCCAACGGCAATGAGGTCGTCAAGTACAGCCAAACCCCGAACGTGGTCGACGAGGTCACGCTGGCCAACGCGGCCGCGAACGCCAACCCGATTGGCGCCGGCCGCCGGGGTCGTGGAGCTGTCCGCCAATGTCGGGTGGGGCGCGGGCAACAACGCGGCGATTCCGGTCGCCCTGGCCGAGGGTGCCGAGCATCTGATCTTCCTGAACATGGACACCGTGCTCGATCGGCGCTGGCTGGTGTCGCTGGTCGACGCGGCGGACCGCCGGCCCGAGACGCAGATCCTTCAGTCGAAGATTCTGCTCCACGGAACGACGGGCCGCGTCAACTCCGTCGGCAGCCGCATCCAGTTTCTGGGCTACGCCTCGTGCGCCGGCTTTGGGCAAGACGATCGCCCCAGCTGGCCGACGGAGCCAGACGCCGCCAGTGGCGCGTCGATGCTGGTCAAGCGCGCGGTGTTCGAGCGGATCGGCGTGTTTCAGGACGACTATTTCATGTACTACGACGACGTGGAGTTCTGTTGGCGAGCCCGTCTGGCGGGGCTTCGCGTAGGACTCGCCGAGCAGTCGATCTGCTATCACAAGTATGATCCCGCCAACGCCAGGCGCCTGCTCTATTACCTCGAGCGCAACCGGCTCCTGACGCTGCTGGCGCTGGAACGGGTGCCGAGCTTGCTGTTGATCAGCCCCTGCGTGGTCCTCGCCGAGTCGGTGATGACGGTCTACTGTCTGATGCACGGCCTGGGCCGGATGCGATGGCGCCTGATCCGCTGCTTTTTGCGCCGATCGACGTGGAGGGGTATCGTCGCGCAGCGTCGGCGCGTGCGTGCGCTGCGCGCGCGCCGCGACGCCGAGGTCGTGCGACGGTTTGCCGGGCCGGTGTTTGTGACCGCGATCGATAGCCGGCCGCTGCGATGGCTGGCCAATCCGGTGTTGTCGGCCTACTGGGCCATTGTCCGTCACCTGATCGTGTGGTGAAGTGTGGGGCAAGATCGGCATGATGACGCCTTAGCAGGATGCCGAAAATCCTGGTTGGCTAGAGGCTGAAGGCTCAAGGCTCAAGGGACCGACCGATAGCGTCGTCGAGCATTATGGCCGCCCCTTCAGCCTTGAGCCTTCAGCTAAGGATGAGTTTTTCCGTAGCCTGTTAGGGGCCGGCCCCTCGTCAAGACTGCGGGAATGGCCTCCTCTCCGATGGGTTGTTCTTCGCCGCCCGCATCAGGTATGCTTTCAAGAGTTGCATAAAATCAATCACTTTTTCTCAGGAGGACATGCCTCAGCATGGATTTTAATCCGATTTTCAAGACGCTGGTCGAGCAGCAAGCGTCCGATCTGTACGTGAAGAGCGGCACCCGGCCGTCGATGCGTTTCCGGGGCCGCGTCACACCCATCGGCGACCACGAGCTGACCCGGTCCGACGTGCTGCAGCTGGCGGATGAGCTCATGACGCAAGACTTGCAGCAGCAGCTGCATACCAACCGCGAACTGAACTTCGCCTTCGTCCGCGAGGGCATCGGCCGCTTCCGCGCCAACATCCTCTGGCAGCAAGGCAACCTGTCGATGGTGATCCGGCGGGTGCAGCATCGGATTCCCAGTTTGGAAGATCTGGGCCTGCCGGCCGATGTCCTGCGGCGGTTCACGACCGAGCGCCAGGGCCTCATCCTGATCACCGGGCCCACCGCCAGCGGCAAATCGACGACGATCTCCTCGATCCTCGAGCACATCAACGCCACGGCGCACTGTCATATCGTCACCCTCGAGGACCCGATCGAATACATCTTCGAAGAGAAGCAGGCGGTCATCAACCAGCGGGAAGTCGGCACCGACACCAAGAGCTTCAGCGAAGGGTTGAAGAACGTCCTGCGCCAAAGCCCGGACGTGATGTACTTAAGCGACCTGCGGGACCTGGAAACGATCGAAGCGGCGCTGCTGGCCGCCGAAGCGGGGCAGCTGGTCCTGAGCTGCATCCACACCACCAACGTGATGACGACGGTCGAGCGCATGATTGCGTTCTTTGCGCCGCAGCAGCATGACCTCACGCGCTTCCGCCTGTCGCTCGTCCTCAAAGGGATCATGTCGCTGCGCCTGCTGCCGCGCAAGGACGGCAAGGGCCAGGTGCCGGTGTGCGAGGTGCTGGTGATGACGCCGACCATCCGGCAGTTGATTCAGGAGCACCGCCTGGAGGAGATCCCGCCGCTCATGGAAAACGATTCGCTCCACGGCATGCAGACGCAGACCCAGTCGCTGCACCGCCTCGTGTCCTCCGGCCAGGTCGCGCTCGAGGAGGCGCTCAAAGTCGCCGACAAACCCGGAGAGCTGGAGCTGCGCGTGCGCGAGTTCCGGCAGACCAGAGATGCCTGAGTCCGATCCGTCCAACACGCCGCAATCGGTGAGCCAATCGGTGTACATGCCGACGCCCGGATCGGCCGCGCCGTCCGGCAACGCGCCCGACATGCGCACGTTGCTGGAGCTGGCCGTCGCGCGCGGCGCCTCGGACCTACACCTCATGAGCAACCTGCCGCCGATGCTGCGCATCCACGGCCAGTTGGCGACGTCCGATTTTCCGCCGCTGGCCCGAGACGATGTGAAGCGGCTGATCTACGGCTTGCTCACCGACCGCCACAAGACGCAGTTCGAGCGCGAGCTGGAATTGGACATCTCCATCGGCCTGCAAGGGGTCGGCCGGTTCCGCGTCAACGTGCATCTGCAGCGCGGCAGCGTTGAAGCGGCGTTCCGATTGGTGCCGCCCACCATTCCAAAGCTCGAAGAGTTAGGTCTGCCGCCCGTCGTCTCGGAGCTGGCGCGCCGACAAACCGGCCTGGTGCTGGTGACCGGGCCGACCGGCGTCGGCAAAACCACGACGTTGGCCGCGATGGTCGATCTCATCAGCACGGAGCGTCAGGCGCTTATCATCACCATCGAAGATCCGATCGAGTTTCTCTATCACCACAAGAAATCAGTCGTGAAGCAGCGCGAGGTGCATGCGGACACCAAGTCCTTCGCATCGGCGCTGGTGCACGCGCTGCGCCAGGATCCGAACGTGATCGTCGTCGGAGAAATGCGCGACTTGGAAACGATTTCGACGGCGCTGACCGCCGCGGAGACCGGCCATCTCGTGCTGGCCACGCTCCATACACCCGATGCTCCGCAGACCGTGGACCGCATCCTCGACGTGTTTCCGCCCTATCAGCAGGAGCAGGTGAAGATCCAGTTCGCGGACTGTTTGCAGGGGATTGTCTCCCAGCAGCTGCTGCCTCGCATCGATAAGCCCGGCCGCGTCGTCGCCTGCGAGGTGATGATCGCCACGCCCGCGGTCCGCAATCTGGTGCGCGAGCATGCGACCAACCAGTTGCTGACCGTGATCCAAACCGGCGCGCAATATGGCATGTGCACGATGGACAGCTCCATCAAGGACCTGCTGCAAAAAGAGATCATCGATGCCGATACCGCGCTCAGCCGGGCCAAGCATCCGGAAGAGATCATGGCCCTGATTCAGCAGCAGCAAGCCAAGCAG
>Ga0209515_10006733_pt1 | contig 14152 bp, 14 predicted proteins | sample Subgroupgradi54m_FD_187454 | JGI IMG/M metagenome (GOLD analysis project Ga0209515, IMG submission 187454) | Subsurface groundwater microbial communities from S. Glens Falls, New York, USA - GMW60B uncontaminated upgradient, 5.4 m (SPAdes)... ...
TATCGGGGAGTGCCGCGGCCCGGAGGTCTTGGATATGCTGCAGGCGATGAATACCGGACACGACGGATCTTTAACGACACTCCACGCCAATTCGACCCGGGATGTTTTGGTGAGAATGAGTTCAATGATGTTGTTAAGCGGGATAGAACTTCCATTGAGGGCGATGTACGAAATGATTGCTTCCGCCATTGATATTATTGTGCACGTGACCCGATTTTCCGATGGGACACGGAAGATCACCGGTATCACTGAAGTGGCGGGGTTAAAGGAAAATTTTCAGTTGGATTTAAGAGATGTCTTTGTTTTTGAACATAAAGGTCTTGATACGGATGGAAAAGTTTTAGGAACGTTTAAACCCACCGGATATGTTCCCTTGTGCTACGAAGATTTTATAACGATCGGAATTCCTCTCGATAAAAATATTTTTTCCGTTTAATTGATATGTGTTGTTGCAAAATACCATTACTGTCATCCTGAGGGAGGTTTATAGCCGCCCGAAGGATCTCTTCTTCAATGAGATTCTTCACTCCGCCCTTCGGGCTTCGTTCAGAATGACACCACATACCGTATACCTTGAAAATTTTCAATACAACCAGAAAAACAACACTCGCCGAGCGTGTTGACGTTGCCCGCACATTTTCTTCCCGGATGATTGGTCTTTTAAATCGAAAATCTTTGAATGAAGGGGAAGGACTGATCATTTTGTCCTGCCAGCAGATTCACATGGTTTTTATGCGGTTTCCCATCGACGTGATTTTTGTGGACAAAAATCACAAAGTCGTAGGGCTTGTTAGAAAGATCCCGCCTTTTGGCTTCAGTCCGGTTTTCTGGAAAGCAAGTTTTGCCATCGAACTGCCTGTTACGGCCATTGATAAATCTCAGACGCAATTAGAGGATATGTTGGGGTTTGTCCCGCTTCTCGAAGAGATGTAATTTTTACTCCAGATCCCGCATCGCTTGCTCGAATTCATCCAGCCATCTGTGACAATAACGGCAGATCCGTGCTTCCTTTAAAATTTTTTCTCCACAAAAGAGACATGTCTTTTTATCGAGCGAAGGAAAGTCTACATTTACAAGATCACCAATAATGAACTGGGAGCAGTGCGGACATTTCAGGGGGATATTACTAAGTTTTAAATCATTAAAAGCTTTTTCTCTTAATCTTTCAAAGCAGTATGGACATTTCATCATAACTCGTTAACTGTAACACTTCATTAATCTATTTGGCAAGGGAATTTTTGAGAATAACTTCTTGACTGAAGATAGCATAATTTCTATACTGAACATAAGAATATTGTCCAAAGTGAGTAGAAAACTATGGGTGTTGTTTATAAACTGAAAAAAGAGATCGTTGATTTTATCATCAATGAAAAGAAATCAAATCCTTCCTTAGGCTGCCGGAATTTGGTGAATCTTGTTGCGGCAAAATTTCAAACAAAGATTTCGAAGTCCGCGATTAATGGGGTGATTAAAAGCGCCCAGTTAAGCAGTTCAATCGGCAGAAAGCCGATTGTTATTAAAAGCCATTTAAAAGTTTCTAAAAATCTGTCATTCCCGAATGCTTTAGTCGGGAATCCAGATGTGGTCGTGACTGGACCCCCGACGACCAACGGAAGTCCCCGGCATGAGGGGACAAAAACATTCGGGGGTGACAGTTTGGGGATAAGTTCTAATCTCCAGGAGCCTCGGATCGTCGAGCCATCCCCATTGAGGGAAGAGAAGGTTTCTTTAAAATTTTCCCAGGATAAAGGCGTTTTGTGCGATGGCGCAGGATGTTTCTTTTTAAAAGCCGCCCAATGGGAATTGTTCCATCGCCCGATGTTAGGAAAAATGATCAGTAAAAATGTAAGTCCGGAGTTGATTAGCGACGCGGATACGCTTATGGACGTTTTATTGTTTCTCCCCATGTTTGGGATCCGTCGAGTAGAAGATATCTCAAGCTATCAGGGTTGCGGATTATGGGCTATCGATGGACTAACTGAGGGCATCAAACCGGATAAATTTTTGAGTTTGGTGAATGGGATTCAAGATAAAAAGGATTTTTCCCTGCGCCTGTCCAATGAGATCCCGCAAATTTTTTTCGAGGTGGCTTATATCAAAATAGTTCTGGAGGACCAGACCGAACTGGTACTCGACGCCCAATACAGAAATTTGCGGTCAATAAAAGAGCAGTCGGTTTATTATTCTTCACCGATTGAAAGATCGCTGGAACGGTTAACCGGTAAAATTATAGCCAACGGCCGTCCTGTAATTATAAAAAATATTTCAACACAGATCATCGGGAGACAGGATGAGTACGGTTTTTCACCGTCGGTGTATCAACTGATCGCCGCTTTTGAGAATATACCTGGAAAAAGAATGGTAAAGGCCGCTATTTTAGATGAACACGGGGAGGAGATTTCAAAGTTTGCCGCTATTCCGGTTAAAAGACGGTTCTTTATAATGGGTGCCAATATCTGTCATTCTGAGGAGCGGAGCGACGAAGCCTTGCCTGCCGGCAGGCAGGAATCCCAACGAGGAAAGATTCTTCGCTTCGCTCAGAATGGCGAAAAGGTGTTGTTCAACGAGGCTTCGGAATTTTGTGAAGAAAGTTTTTTGGTGAAGAAAAATTCCATTTTGACCGAAGACCTCCGGTTGAGAGCTATTTTTGTAAAGAAGCTGGATTCGAAAGATCAAGTATTGGGAGTGATCCTGACCAATATTCCGGAGAGCGCTCAATCATCGTCTGAGGTTATTTCAGAATATCTTAAGGAATGGCCGGATTTTCCCCTGTCATTCCCGAATGCCTGCCTGCCGGCAAGGCAGGCTTCAGTCGGGAATCCAGATGTGGTCGTGACTGGACCCCCGACGACCAACGGAAGTCCCCGGCATGAGGGGACAAAAACATTCGGGGGTGACAGTTTGGGGATAAGTTCTAATTTCGAAGACAGCGAGGCAGACAAAGATTTTTACAATGACACAAAAGTTTCCTTCAATCATCAGGAAGTTCCTGATCTTTGGAATAATTTGGAAACCATTCTCTCAGGTTTTAACAAATATTGCCAAAGACACTTTTTTTCGAAAGATTATGCAAGAATGGACATTTCCCTCATCAAAGAGCGGTTTTATCAGTTGGAGGGCCATTTAAAAAAAGGCAGCGGTGGTTTGGAGGTAAATTTAATTTTGCCAGAAGGTTATGCTTACCGTCCCGATTTAGAGCATGCCATAAGAAAACTCAACGAATTTCATATCCAGAATTATGCCGGCCAGACGCTATTTTTAAAAATTGCCCCTTGACAGTCTTCTCTCCTGTGATATATTTACCCGTGTCAGAGAAATCTTTTAAAGACATTCGATTCAATTATTATTAACAGAGTAATTCTCCAAAGGACAACTTAGTGATGATTCTCCAAATAAAAAAGAGAAATTATTGTATTTTTAATTATAAAGGAGTCTTTATAAACCTTCATTCCTAAAAGAATGGGGGTTTTTCTTTAAATAGATGCCCTGATTGGATTCCTGCTCCAAGGGTTGTGAGAGAAAAGGGCGCTATCATCTTCAGGACACAAAGGTGGGGTACGATGAGGCAGGCCAAAGGAACAAAAAGAGGTCAAAGTCTAATAGAATATGCCGTTGTCGTTGCCATAGTTTCCGCGGCGATGATCGCCATGAGCACCTATGTGTTTCGTTCGGTTCAGGCAACCCAGAAGATGGTAGATGAGGAATTCGCGAATCGTTAATGTTTTAGATGAGCAAAATGACGGGAGGAAATAATAATGTTGAAAAACAAAAGAGGTCAGTCGACCTTAGAGTACATAATTTTAGTCACCGCGGTTGTTGCCGTTTTGTTGGTCTTTTTAGGACCCTCAGGTTTTTTTCAAAACACGGTCAATAAGACATTAGGTGATGTAACCAGCGTGATGAATATGATGTCGAATCGATATGCCAATTCGATACCTAAACAATAATTTAATTTGTATTTCTAGGAGGTAAATTAAATGTTTAAAATGTTGAATAGAGTTTTAAATAAAAAAGGTCAGAACACCGCTGAATATGCGCTTTTGATTTCGCTGGTGGTGGCGGCCATCATCGCGATGCAGACTTATGCCCAAAGGGCTTTGCAGGCAAGGATTCGGGATGCCTCTATTTATATGAAAAACAATACCAGTGTTTTGGGGAATACCGAGCAATATGAACCATATTACCTTCAAACGAATTATGAGGTGGCGCGGGAAACCGTTTCTACTGAGCAGTTAGCTAATGAACTGGTTGCCATGAATGAGTCAACGAATCGAGTTCGCACCGGTAACCGAACGGATCTGTATAATGACATAAAAGGCCATTGATCCGGCCTCAAGCGTTTCTCATAATGAGTGTTCATTTGAAATTAAGGAGGAATCTCAATGTTTAAATTTTTAAGGAAGATTAAAGGGCAGAGTACCCTGGAGTATGCCGTTTTAATCATCATCATTATCGGCGCTCTTTTGTCGATCCAGGCTTATATCAAAAGAGGCGTGCAAGGACGTCTAAAACAGGCAACCGATGATGTGGGCGAGCAGTTTTCCGTCGGTAATCAAAATTATTTGAGGAATGTCCACTCCAAGAGCACCACGCGTGATACGTTTATGAACGGGGAAACTGTGTCGGCTATAGTAGGGAACGAGATCGTGAATGTCACCTCGTTTTCCAACATCATTAACGTACAACAGGAATTCTGGGGGAAACAAAACGTAAACCAATAAACCCCAAGTAGTGCAATGTGAGTATAATATGGCTTACCTTAGGGAGAGAAAACTTTAGGTAGGCCATATTTTTTGAGAAATAAAGACACAGGCGGCTTGATCATGTTAAAATGTTTTCGATCAGAGAATCGATTGCGCGCTCAGGTTTTTGTCGAATACGCTTTTGTGATCGTGATCATTGTGAGCGTCATTTCGGCAATGGCGGTTTATGTCCGACGGGCTCTTCAGGCCCGCATCTGGGACGCGCGTAACTCCATGATTAAAACCGTTGCAGACAATTATAACGGTGTGGCAAATTACACGATTCTTAATGAATACGAACCGTATTACTCGCAAGCCGCAACCGAGGCGGCCAATGATTCTGGGGAGCGGGCGTCTTTGCTGGGAGGAGGAAGCACAACAACGGGGGTCTTTTTAAAAGATTTTAATTCAACTATTGACGTTCAAACCAACAGCGAACAGCTTCCCCCGAGGGACGCCCGATGAATTTTTTAAAGAAAATCAAGGCGCAGACGCTTCTGGAATATTTGATTTTGATCGGGATCGTGACCGTGGTTTTATTCGCGATGTATCATGCGGTGAAAAGGGGAATTCAGAGCGTGATTAAAATCACCGCGGATCAGATTGGGAATCAGCAAAGAGCGGATCAAAGGGCGCCGACTCTTTCCAACGCGGTGATCGTCAATGCGGTAGGAGAACCCGTTGCCGTCAGCGGTTATATGGTGGAAGCCTATACCGCGACGCGGGCGAGGAATCAAAAAGATGTCCAGGAACTGTTTGGCGATGTTGGTTATTTTTACAATGAAAGCGTTTCAACGAATTCGAATTCTTTAACGAATCTGGGTTTTAATCCTCGAGGGGGGAATTGATGAAAAGGTCAGGCCAATCGACGCTCGAGTTCACCATCCTGACGATCATTATTATTGGGGTATTTCTTACCGCCAGCGATTATGTCAAGCGCGGTATTCAGGGGCGTTGGAAGTCTGCCGTGGATGATCTTGGTGATCAGTATGATCCAAGAACGGCCAATACTTGGTTGAACTCGACGCTTATTTCTAATTCCGATATGCGTATCTCAACGATCAATCAAACGGATGGTGGGGTGGTGACCTTAAGAAACGACACGACCGAGTCTTCAGAAGTCAAACAAGGCAGCGTGGTCGTCGGCGCGCCTGAACAGTGAAGTAAAATAATGAAACTTTCTGCAAAAAAATTTTTTCAAACCCGCGCCCAAACCGTGATTGAACTCGCGGTCTTTGGCGCCATTTTGGTTTTTATCCTCGGTATTATGATTCGGCAGTCATTGACTTTTAATTATGCGCAGAGTCAGAATTTTAAAGCCATGCGTATGGCCATGGCCGAATCTTTTAAAACCGCGGAAGCTGGCCATGCGGCCCGCAATTCCGCGAGCCTTGTTTTTATTGAAGACCGGATCAGCACCGAGATTGGAAAATACGGAGCCCTCACCCGCACCCCGGCCTTTGCCGCAGCCAACGCCACGTTTTCTAAAAATTTGTCTTTACCAATCGATTACCCCAGTATTGCGACGGATAACAATCCCAATATCTGTAATTCTAAATATCCCGGCTGCTTTTCTCATGATTGCTCAGGGGGGCTTTTTTTCGATGGGGGATCGGGGGATGGTGGAGGCGGGGAAAGCTTTTTAGGTCCTTTGGAAAATAAGGATATCGAATTTGCCTGGAATCCTTTCATGTGCCCATCGGCTTATGCCCAAACTCCGCCGCCTGATCCTAGGTCTGATCCGTGCTGTTCTCCTTGTAATTTCGTGGATTGTCAGATTACTCCTACCGATGGATGCTGCACCCGCTCTGGATGTGAAGCGATTGATTGCGCCGCTAATCCTAGCCATCCCTGTTGCCCGCCGCAGGGCTGTCCGGCGGTTCTTGACTGCGTCAACAATCCGCAGGACCGCTGCTGTTTTCCCAATGGCTGTCCTTTGGTCAATTGCGTCGTGAACCCGCAGAGCGAATGCTGTTTCAATCCAGGATGCCGAATTGTTGATTGCGCGAATAACCCCACCAGCGACTGCTGCAGACAGGATGTGCTTCCGCCGGGATGCGAATCGGAAAAAGATCTTCCCGTCATGGACATGTTCATTAACGGAAAACATTTTACTTTTACTCAGGCCGGATTTAGAGAATATGATTTAACCAAGGGTTCTCCATCGCCGCATCCCGAGATATACCCCCAGGCCCGATGGGATGCGGACTGGGATCAGCCGGCCTGGGGATGCCCCAATATGCGGGTGTTGTATACATTTGTTCCGAATTTTTCTGCGGAGGGGATTGAAAATACCTGGAAGCCGAATTGTGAGGCTTGTTTTGATTTAGACCGCGATGGAATCGTAGATGTCCCGGCGGATCAACGTAAGGATTTTGATTGGCAGTGGCAGAAGGTTTGCGCCAAAACCGGGGGCGCCGGAATCAATCTTGCGAGGGGCAAGCATGTCCGTCTCGACGTTGATGGCGACCTGAAGGAAGAAACGATCCTGCAGATGGTGGATGAAGACGGCGTCACGTATACGCCCCAGGAGGAGCCCCGCAAGGGTGACCATCGAATTATCAAAGTTCGGGTGTTAGATGATCAGGAAGGAGATATTGATAGCACTTGGTCGAAAAATCCCGCTACCAACGGCGGAAAATCCCGTCCGGGGTTACGCGATGAACTTCAGATTTATACGTATACCCGCGAGGGAACGTATCTTTTGCTGGAAGAAGGAAAGGACGTGAACCCTGAGCCCAGCGGAAACCAGACGGTGGTGAGCACACAGAAAAGAAATAACGCGGATATTATTCAGAGAATGATTCAGTTAAGTAATAATACGGGAAGGTTTTGTACGGGAGGACTCCCCAACAAGAGAGAAAATCCCGACGTGGAGGTCTGTGCGACGAATGAGGATTGTTTTAAACCGGACAATATTTATAAAACGTGTTTTGCGACCGACACATTAATGCTCTATGTCCGCAGCCGTATCGGCGATCTGCGCGGCCGCAAGTGGATCACGGATTTGGGGGATAGGGGATTTTAGTGGTGAGGTGCGATCAATTATTTTACTTATCCTGTCATTCCCGAATGCTTTAGTCGGGAATCCAAAGTATGCAGTATTATGTCTATATTTTAAATTGATTGAATTAAATGGACCCCCGATAAAAACGTTCGGGGGTGACAAATATGAATAAAATCAAACGAGCCCAGGTCACCCTGGAATTCACCTTCTCCATGGTGCTGGTTCTCTTGCTTATGTACGGTGTCGTCAGGGTCATGGGCTGGCTCTCCCTGACATTGGCGGAACGAAGAGTCGCTCACGAACACTCTTTAACCTTGCGGACCGATGTGGAGAATTGGAAAGATATTTATAAAGATCCCAGCCCGCTGCTGCAGCTGCAGCCGGAGTTTTATGCGACGAATAAGTTGAAGTTGGTGTTTAATAGTTGGTGATTGTTTTATTCTGTCATTCCCGAATGCTTTAGTCGGGAATCCAGACGAAGTCATAATTAGACCCCCGACAAAAACATTCGGGGGTGACAAATGTAAAGAAGAGTTAGGCATGTCTATCAAATAAGGAATTCCCCTTTGTTTACCTTCTTCAGCAAAACCATCCGTCGAGCAAAGGCGGATTTAAGAAAAACTTCCAAAGGCCAGGTGGCGATTGTTTTGATTTTAATGACTGCCCTGGCCATCATCATTTACGCGTCGACTTTGAATTTGGGACGGGTGGCGGAGTTAAAAACCCTCACGACCATCGCTGCCGATGTCAGCGCCGCGCAGATGGCCTCCAACTGGGCAAGTTATGCCGAACAGCTTTATCAAATCCATTTGGGCGGGGAGAGCGAGACCAAGAGCCTGACCGTCTGCGGGATGGGGCCGATGGTTCAACTATTCATCAGCCTCATTATTATAGTCGCTGCTCTTATTATTACGATTGTTTGTTGGGGGACGTGTGCGGGATTTACTGGTCTTATGGTTGCAGCTGCTATTGCCGCTTTAGCCTTATCCATCGGTGCTATATTACTTCAAGTTCTCGTTCTTGACCCAGGCATAACCGCGATGTGGACTAAGTTGATGGAAAACCTCCCTGCGATCGACCAATTCCTCGAGCGGGGGATCATGGCAGGTTTACAAAATGCAGTCAATGATCCTATTCTGGTGCCGGACCTCCATGACACCGATTCAGACGGGCTGTTTGGTTTTGATGCCTTGAAAATGCCCAAGGATCGGGTGAACCGTTTCGGGCTTTATTTTACCCGCCGGCTGCAAAAGATGGAAATTGCCGGCAACCCATCGGTTAAAGCATTTAAAGCAGCGTTGACAACCTTTATGGATTCTTTCTGGGAGATCCCCAATTGCAGCGTGAATCCCTTGGATCCCTGCTGCGGGACAAATCCTCCGGCGGAGTGCAATCCCTGCTGTCAGCCCATCATCGATCCCCGCACCGGACACCCGCTGCGTCCGAGCTGCTGCGACGGCATGAATCCGGAATTTTCCTCGTGCGGTTCATCGGCCAACTGCGGCGCCTCCTCAGAGTACGGACCGCCCTATCTTCCTCTTTATGATCCGTATTATGAAAAATTTCCCAATAATTCCTTCCGAGGAAAATTCGGCCTCGACGACGAACATCGATTTTTCCACACAGAACCTCTCAATGACCACTCCCGCAGGCAGGTTCCTGAAACCGACATGCATCTGGACGCCGACGGCGTCAGCCGTAAAATCTTTCGGTTTGACGATGCCAAAAGCGCCGCGGTCTTTCCGATTTTTTGGAAATTTTCCGACTGGGGCGTGGATTTGGGGCAATTAACGTTGGATGCTACGGATAATTATAAAAAATACGAATGCCATTTATGCGATCCCAGATTCCTTCCCGCGCACGCACAATGCAATGATATTTCCCCTTTGCTTAGTCTCCCGGGGACGCTGGCTGGACCGCTTGTTGCTGCGGGTGGACTTTCGCCGCAGCTTTCTTTGCCTAACGCTCCCGGAAACTACAACGGCGGCAACTGTGTCTTTGATCCACGGGATCCCAGGGATATTGATCGTAAAAAAATTCTCCGTCCCGATATGGTCAAAACACTCGAGGACTTGATTGTTTTTCCAGAAAGCCGTACCGCCACCGACTGCGGAGAGATCGTCGGAAAATGGAAGAGGGGCACGGATCTTTACTGTTCAACGACCTGGCCTTATTCGATCGGGTGTGAAAAGGCGGGTGGTTATACCTGTACGGATCGCGATGGACATCCGGGTTTTCCCTGTTTTTATCCGTGCGGCCACACTCAGGCCGGTAATCCCGCGATGTGGCCGGATGATCCATTTGATGATTTTATGCGTGTTTCTAAAGCCTTCGCCATTTGGGCGCAGAGCCTGGTGGACATGGACGATGCACTAGCGCAAAGGGATTTTAAGATTTGGTATCCGGAGTTTCTTAATTGGCTCTCCCCCGATGGCGAACTCATGCAATGGCGTAATGAGATGCAGCGTTGGAGCGATAAAATAAATAATTGGTTAAATACAGCGAGCTTTAGAGGAAGCGATGCCGATGAGGCGCTCTGCGTGCCGCCGGCTGGAACTACGGGAATTGCTAACACTTGGCCGACGCGTGAGGTGGGCACTCCCAATGGTCAGCCCCCAGGGTTAAAACAATCGGAAGCGGCTACATTTGGAAATGGTCATCTCAACGATGTGAGGAATTGTTTACAATATAATATTGACAATATTCCTAGATTCACTGCTTGCGGCGACGGAGCCGATAGCTGTAACGAAGCAAACTGCAGCAACTTGCCCCGCTCGGTTTTAGTGAATGCTGGCCCCACGAGTTCGGATTATTTTGATACCAACGATTTTGTGGTGCCGCGGGATCCGGACGTAACCGCCTTTGCGGTCTGTTTGGCCAATTGCTCGACGAGCAATTGCAATAAACCGCCTCTTCCCGTTTCCCCGACCCCCTGGCAGGGCCCGGCGAAAGGCCCGGTCATCCCGAAGTATAAGGTGGACGAGGTTACTTTTATTCCGCCGGATACTGTTAGGCAAAATCAGTTGCTAAGCTGCCGGGCGGCATGGCCAACTCCAGGCAGCTGTCCAACATGTCAAAAACCTTGTAATGACGCTCGTGATCAATGCTCTCAAGAGCGTAGTGATTGCGGCAAGGGTTGCCATGATAGATACGATGGCTGCCTTCCAGGTTGCCACCAGGACTTAAGTGATTGCCTCCAGAGTTGTAATAATTCCCATCCTTGCGAAACTCGATGGACTGACTGCTACGCTTTGTGTTCGTGTCAGGGATTTAATTGCCCTGCGAATGTGGATAAGAATTGTAATATGCCACACCCTTTTCATCCATCTTGCGCAGCGGATTATAATGATTGTATAGCCAGCTGTTCGGGAGACCCATTTGATTCCGGCACCCAGATTTGTTTTAAACGCTGCAGCGGCAGCGATGGGTATGATGGGTGTCTCAGCGCCAACGGGTGTACTTTTCAGGCCGCCCTCGATGCGACCGGGGGGACTTGTTTTTCTCTTCATTGGAATCCGGGAGATCCGTATTATCAGGCTGTGGCGAATTCTTGGGCAGAGGCGAAGGGGAGTTGTTTTGATGGGGCAACCGGATTTCCGAGAAAGGGTTTCAATGGAGTAAATTATACAGATGACTGGCAGCCCAAACTTCAGAAAGCAGCCATCGAGGCGCAGAATCAACAAGCGAAATTGCAGAAGCGTCGGGATTTTTTGGCCGCTCGCATGGCTGAAATACAGAGCATGAAAAATTTCTTTGATCCAGAGATCGCGCAGATGGATACGCTTTTGGAGGCTGCGAAGAAAGTGATTGATGCGAAGATCACTAATCAAAAGCAGCACAGCCTAGCGGGCTTTGCCATTTACGGCTGGAAGGGTGAGCCTGCCCCGGGGGCGACCCGCGGCCAATGGCATATTGTCCGCGTCGATACCCGGGAGCCGCAACGCTGTAACGGCAATTGCGGCAAAGCAGGAAGTCCGGAACCGGATCTTCCCACCATCAAAACATATACGCTGCCGGCCCCCCCGTGGGTCACAGTTCTCTTTGGTCCCATTGGACTCATCCCAGGATGGACACGGTGTTTCAGTTTGGGGGATGTGTTTGATAAGTATAGTGGCTGTGACGAGAAGAAAGATTATGGTAAAGCCCGTCATTGTTTTAAAGGAGGGGTCGTCAAAGCCCAGGTGATCCGCTGGGATGAAAATCAACAACAGCTCACCTTTCCCGGCAAATTTAATCTTTGGAAATTTATATTCAATCATCCTTTAGCGCCGGGGGGCGTGCCCAGCGCCAATGATCTGGATACGATTTGTCCGCATCTGGATGAGGCCCCGGGGGCGTTTATGTTGAATCGCGCGCCGGATGATTCAGATGATCATCAATGCTGGGACAAGGCGAATCGGCTCTTAGAGCATGGAGTGATGAGCCGGGCCTGCGCCGAGTATTATTATCACGACAAAACGCCTAAGGGATTTAATTTGAAATTTTCAAATTGTCCGCCGGGGGAGTTTTAGTTGGCGCATGGTTTATAGTGCAAATTTTTATTCATTGTCACCCCCGAATGTTTTAGTCGGGGGTCTAGATTTTTCGCACGATACTTGGATTCCCGACGACCAAAAGAAGTCCTCGGCATGAGAGGACAAAAGCACTCGGGAATGACAGATAAGGTTAATTTTATGCCAAATCCTTTTTCAAAAAAAAATGCCGCGGCCACCTTAGAATATGTTGTTCTCATCTTGATTGTCTTGGGCGTGGCGATTTTATCTCGAGACTATGTTTCCAGGGCGATTTTCGGGAAATGGAAAACGTCGATGGATTCCTTAAGTTCTGGACGACAGTATGATCCTGCCAAAACCATGGAATGTCTTTATGATCCGCCGACGGGAATCTGGTATGACGTCAAGTGCGCTGAGGCGATTATTTGTGCTCCAACGGATACGGCCTGTTTGTTTGACCGGGTCAATCAGTGCAGTCCGAAGTGTATTGATAATGAGCATCCGCCGATCTGTTCCCGCCGAACACAGTGTATGCCTGGAGAATGCGGGGATGTTGACGACAATTGCAAAGGGATATTGCCTTGCGGGAATTGTCCCAACAGCGGAGATCATTGTAATCTTACGACTCATAAATGTGAGTGCGCCCCTAAAACGACCTGTAGTCCCGGAGACTGCGGAGATGTTCCCAATGGATGCGGCACCGGGACAGTGCCTTGTCCGAGTTGTCCTGTTGGAACATGTATTAATAATCACTGTTGTATTCCTCGAACGACATGTAATCCGGGAGACTGCGGAGATGTTCCAAATGGGTGCGGCACAGGAACAATACCTTGCGGGAGTTGTCCCGTCGGAGTATGCATCAATAACCAATGTTGTACTCCTCGCACGACGTGTAATCCCGGAGAGTGTGGAGATGTAGACGCTGGTTGCGGAAAGAGATTGGATTGCGGTGATCCGTGTACTCCCTTAGGACAGAGATGTAATACCACGACTCATCAATGTGAATGTATCCCCCGAACGACGTGTAATCCCGGAGAATGCGGAGATGTTTCAGATGGATGCTTGGGAACATTGCATTGCGGGACTTGTCCTGCAGGAATATGCATCAGCAACCAATGTTGTGTTTCCCGGACGATGTGTCGTGTCGGAGAATGTGAAGATGTGGACGTCGAGTGCGGAGAGACATTACATTGTCCGAAGTGTCCCAGCCTGCAGAGGTGTATCATTGACGCGTTTGATAATCACAAATGCTGCACTCCCCTGACCTGCACTCCAGGACGATGCGGAAAGAGTGGAGATAACTGCCAAGGAACATTGGATTGCGGAAATCCATGTACTCCAGTAGTACAGGCTTGTTTTAATAATCAATGTTGCACTTTGGAGAGTGACGCAGTTTTTTGTTCTAGATTAGGGATTCAATGCGGAAAGGTCAGCGGAACGGATAATTGCGGGCAGCCACGGACAGTTGCCGAGTGTGGCCCTTGTCCGCCTTTCCCTCCTGGTCAAGTTTGTTCTATTCCTAAACAGCAATGTTGTCTTCCGGAAAGTGATTCAACTTTTTGTTCCGGGAAAGGGATTCAATGCGGAGAGGCCGGTGGAATAGATAATTGCGGGCAACTGCGGGTTATTGCCGAGTGCGGACCGTGTCCGTTTCCTACTCAAGAGTGTTCCAGTACCCAACAATGCTGTTTTTTTGAGAGTGACGCAACTTTTTGTTCCAGATTAAATATTCAATGCGGAGAGGCCACAGGCACGGATAATTGCGGGCTTCCGAAGACCGTTACCGAGTGCGGACCGTGTCCGTTTCCTACTCAAGAGTGTTCCAGTACCCAACAATGCTGTTTTTTTGAGAGTGACGCAACTTTTTGTTCCAGATTAAATATTCAATGCGGAGAGGCCACAGGCACGGA
>Ga0209515_10006734_pt1 | contig 14151 bp, 13 predicted proteins | sample Subgroupgradi54m_FD_187454 | JGI IMG/M metagenome (GOLD analysis project Ga0209515, IMG submission 187454) | Subsurface groundwater microbial communities from S. Glens Falls, New York, USA - GMW60B uncontaminated upgradient, 5.4 m (SPAdes)... ...
CGGGAACGGGTGCTGGGCAAGCGTGCCGGCCGCGCCTCGGTGCTTGCCGAGGTCCTGGGTAGTGCAGGGCCGGCAGGCGGCGGCGTCGAAGGCGTCGCCGATGCCGATCTCGTCTGAGCCGGCGTTGCCGTGGCCGCCGCCGCGCCGCCGCCGGCGTGATGGCGTGCTCAGGGCGTGACGCGCACGAGGAACGCGTCGCCGCCGCCGACCGGAGTCAGCGTCGTGGCGCCGAACGTCGTCGCCTGGGAGAGCTGGCCCGCGATCCAGAACGATCCATCCGGGCCGTTCGCGACGAGTCGCGCTGACTGTGCCCCGGCGCCGCCCAGGCGACGTGCCAGCTCGGGCTCGCCGGTGGCACGGTCGAGCAGGAGCAGGCCGCCGTCGTCGTGGCCGCCGAGCACGTCGGAGCCGAAGCTGCCACCGTTCCAGAGGTTGAGCGCGACCGCGACCGCGTCGCCGGCGATCACCGGCGACTGCGCGAACACGAAGTCGCCCGGGGCGAAGCGCCACAGCTCGCCCCCACCGGCGCTCAGGCTCAGCACGTAGTTGACGCTGGCGGTGACACCGGCGGCGAACACATGGCTGCCGTCGCCGGTGACGCCGTAGACCTCGGTGAGGTGATGGTCGAAGCCGAGCTGGTGGTGCCAGAGCTCGACACCATCGCTGCCGCGGTAGGTGAATGCGCCGGTCTCGACCGGGCTCGGCACGATGCCCGTCGGCTGGTAGCTCAGCACGGCGGCGTTGCCATCGGGGAGCGCGGCGAACGAATCACACAGGCCCGGGCCCGCACCGCCCGACCAGCGCTCGCCACCGGTGTCGAAGGCGTAGCGAGCGATCTCGTGGCTGTTGGTCGAGGTGCCCTGCCCGCAGACCAGGAGATCGCCGTTCGTGGCCACCGCCACGAGGTTCGCGCCCGACAGCACCGGGATGGCGCGCTCGTCGGCGCCGGTGGCACCATCTAGCCCGAAGACCTGAGTCTCGACATGCACGGGGCCCCCGCCCGTCGTCGTGCGCGCGCGGCCGACCACGTACACCTGGCCGTCGGGCGCGACGGCGATGCCACCGTGGGCTGCGATGGCGTCGGAATCGGCCCACGAGCGCTGCCACAAGAGCTGCCCATCCGGCGCCACCTTGACCAGATGGTAGCTGCCCTCGGTCGTCGCGGTGACGATCGTGGTCCAGGCGAAGACGGCGTTGCCGGCGGCGTCGGTCGCGAGCGCGAGCGGGAAGTCGCGCCTGTCGCTGGCGAAGACGCGCGCGACCGGCACCGCGAGGTGCGCGAACGCGGCCACCACGTGGCGCTCGTCGCCTGCAAGATGGCAACGGTCGTCGTCGCCCATCGAGCAGCCCCGGAATCCCTGGAAGGTCGCCTCGGCGCCGGCCTTGGCGGTCAGGACGATCGACGACGCGCCGGTGACGTCCACGCTGCACGCCGCCGCCGAGCACGTGGTCACTGCACCGGCCACCTCGATCTGCACCTCGCCCGCGCCGTCCACGTCCACGATCAGCAGGTCGCGCGCGGCGTCGGGTGCCGCGTCGGGATCGACCGGGGTCGCGTCGGGGCGGGCGTCAGGAAGCGGGCCAGCGTCGAAGGAGGCGCCGCTGTCGGGGCTTGCCGGGCTGGAGCCATCGCAGCCGGCGGTGATCAGGAGCCCGGTCAGGGCGAGGCACTGCGGGATCTTCATGCGCGCAGGAGTAACGCACCAGGGCCGCGGTCGTCATCGCACAGATGTGCTAGCGGCCGTCAGCGACCGGTCCGCTTCTCCAGGTGCTCGGGATAGCGCGCACCCTGTACCTTTATCTCCGACGCGGCGCGATCGATGGCGCGCAGGTCCTCGGCGGTCAGCTCGACGTCGGCGGCGCCGAGGTTCTCGTCCAGGCGGCTCAGCTTCGTGGTGCCCGGGATGGGCACGATCCAGGGCTTCTGGGCCAGGAGCCATGCGAGTGCGATCTGCGCCGGAGTCGCCTTCTTCCTGGCCGCGACCTGGGCCAGGAGCTCGACGAGCGCCTGGTTCGCCTTGCGTGCCTCGGGCGTGAAGCGCGGCACGACGTTGCGGAAGTCGGTGCTATCGAAGCGGGTGCTCTCGTCGATCTTCCCCGTGAGGAAGCCCTTGCCGAGCGGGCTGAACGGGACGAACCCGATGCCGAGCTCTTGCAGCGCCGGCAATACCTCCGCCTCGGGGGCTCTCCACCAGAGCGAGTACTCACTCTGCAGGGCGGCCACCGGCTGAACCGCGTGGGCGCGGCGGATCGTCTGCACGCCGGCTTCGGAAAGGCCGAAGTGCTTGACCTTGCCTTCCCGGATGAGCTCCCGCACCGCTCTGCTTGATGTGCTCGGGGCGGCTATCGAGCCGGGTCCAGCGCGCCTCGCCGTCGAACGCGGGGCCGAAGCCGAACTTGGTCGCGATGACGACTTGCCCGCGGAAGGGAGCCAGGGCCTCGCCCACCAGCTCCTCGTTGGTGAGCGGGCCGTAGATCTCGGCGGTGTCGAAGAAGGTGACGCCGCGCTCGACGGCGGCACGAATCAGCTTGATCATCTCCTGCTTGTCGCCCGGTGGGCCGTAGCCAAAGCTCATGCCCATGCAGCCGAGCCCGATGGCCGAGACCTCGAGGCTGCTCTTGCCCAGCTTACGTTTCTGCATGGCTCCGTCTCCTTCGCGAGTGGTCGGACGCGGGCACCGCGGTCCACGCAGCAAGAGATACGTCTCGCCTCGCCCGCCGGCCAGACCCCGGTTGCTCACGGCCTGTTAAGCTGTGGTTGATAATCGGTCGGCCATGCACACGGCACCCCTTGCCCAGCTCCAGGTGTTCCTCGCCGTGGCCCGCCACAGCAGCTTCAGCGCGGCCGCGCGCGAGCTGAGCGTCTCCACCTCGGCGGTGAGCCAGGCGGTGAAGCAACTGGAGGATCAGCTGCGCGTCGTTCTCCTCATCCGGACGACGCGGAGTGTGGCGCTGACCGACGCCGGCCGGCGTCTGGTCGAGGGCACCGGTCCGGCACTGAAGCAGGCCATGGCCACCCTCACCGAGGTGTCGGCCCGGCCAGGCGAGGTGGTCGGCCGCGTTCGGCTCTCGGTCGGACAGACGGCCGTGCCGATGGTGATCACGCCGCTCTTGCCGCGGTTCCGCGCCCGTCATCCGCGCATCGAGGTGGAGGTCATCATCGAGGACCGCCTGGTCGACATCGTGGCCGAGGGCTACGACGCGGGCGTGCGCCTGACCGAGTCCATCGAGCGCGACATGGTACAAGTGCGGCTGACCGACGAGTTCCGCTTCGTGGTGGTGGGTGCGCCGGACTATCTGGCACGGCACGGTACGCCCCGGCGCCCCGAGGATCTGCTCAAGCACGAGTGCCTCCCGTTTCGCTCGGCGACCACGGGCGCGCTGTACGCGTGGGAGCTGGAACGCGGGCGCAGGAGCTGGCGCATTCCCGTGCGCGGCGGCGTGGTGGCCAACGACGCGCAGTTCTCCGTGACCATGGCGGAGCAGGGCGTGGGGCTGGCGTACACCTTCGAGCCGTCGGTCTCCGAGCAGTTGCGTGACGGCCGGCTCGAGCTGGTCCTCGAGCCCTACGCAGCCAAGGTGCCCGGCCTCTTCCTCTACTACCCCAGCCGCGCGCAGAGCTCGCCTGCACTCCGCCTCTTCGTGGAGATGGCCAGAGAAGTACTGGTGCGCGGCGCGAAGTAGACGTTCACCGGCTTCAACTGGCGACGGTCGACTACGGCGCCGTGATGCTGAAGGACTGCGCACCGCTGGCGTTGCACGTCCACTGCTGCAGCTGCACGCCGACGGCGGTCGACGCGCCCGGCACGTCCAGGCACTTGTCGCTGTGGCGCGCGAGCAGGTGGTAGGTGCCGCCGGGTTCCCACACCGGCTGCCACTGCTGGTTGGCGCCACCGCGGTAGTTCCAGAGTGAGACCTTGGCGGCGTCTCCGGTCGCGCCCGGCCCACCATTCACGTCCATGACCTGGTCGGCCTGGTTCACCGTCGTGATCGTGTAGTAGCCATTGCTGGTCGCCGTGAACTGCCAGAGCTGGGCGCTCGAGCCATCGCAGTCCTGCTGCTGCACCACGGTTCCATCCGCGCTGCCTGTCCCGGCCGCGCCCACGCACTTGCCGCTGGTCCTGTTGACGACGCGGTACGTGCCACTGGCCACCGGCGCGATGGGCTCGATCGCCAGTCCGTTCGCCTGGCGCAGCAGCTGGAACCAGTTGTCGGGCCGCACGACCACGTACTTGCTGGCGTCGAGCGAGCTCTTGACGTTGAGGAAGCTGGTCGGATTCACCCCCTGCCAGGGCTGCGCCTGGATGAGGACGAAGCGCGGCGACCCTCCGTTCCACCCCGACGCCGCCGAGGCAATGTGGTCCTTCATGGCTTGCTCGTTCGTGCAGTAGTTGCAGGAGAAGGCGAAGCCCGGAAGTCTGCCGCCATAGATGGTCAGACCGCCACCGGTGTTCTGTGCGGTGATGCCCAGGAGCGACGTGGCGTGGGCGGCAAAGCTGTTGCCGACATTGGCATTGATGCCGCCGACGATGGTGTTCCATACCGTCACGATGCGCAGACCGGCGCGCCGCACGTAGTCGTCGGTCCTGGCCACGAACTGGTCGAGCTGCGCCTGGCTGGCAAACGAATTGGGGTACGCGTAGCCGTAGCCCGACGGCCCCGACACGAGGTTGTCGTTGTCCGTGGCGCTCGCGTAGAAGTAGTCGAGCGCGCCGGGCATGGCATCCACCATGGCAGGCGAGACCGTCCAGCCCATGGGCACCTGGCCGCGGCCGGGATCGTTCCACAGCTTGCGCATCAGGTGCTCGACGAACTGCAGGTTGTCGCCATCACTGAGGATGAACGCGACGTAGATCTTGTTCTGCAGCGGCGGCTTGGGCGGGACCGGCTTGATGTGGATCGTGCGCGGCATTCCCCCATGCACGGTGAGGTTGGTCGAATAGTCGCTTGCTACCGTGGCAATGCCATATCTCGACGCCGCCTCCACGCCCGACCCCTCTTCGGGCCACCAGCCCATGAAGGGACTGCCCGCATCCATCGAGGCGAGGAATCGGTTGAGCATGGTGCTCTCGGCGGGAATCCTGGGATCCAGCCAGACCACGGCGGCGCCGATGGCCACGGCGTATTCTCGCAGCGAGGCCTTGTGGAATTCGGGGCTGAGGCCGATGAGCACCCTGTGGGTCAGGTTCGGCCACTGCTCGTTGTAGAGAGTCTCGTAGACGGCCAGCTTGCTCGAGAACCGGCCGCGCAGATCGACCAGGATGGGCAGGTTGTAGGGTGCCGAGGTGAGCCGCGGCAGGAGCGAGGCCGACGTCAGCAGCGCCCGCCGGGGCCCCGCCATCGTCGTGGCCAGGTTCATGGTGTCGGGCTGTGCGTCGTCGTACACGATGAGGCCAGCGATCTCGCTGCGATACTTGGTGATCAGGGACCAGTTGTCGGCCGGTTCCGACCAGCCCAGGCCGAGCGACTGCAGCCAGGTGTAGCGGCCCTCGGCGAAGGCGTCCCCCTCGTAGGAGAAGATGCGCGGCCGGGTCGCGTTGACCACGCCCTTGAGTGAGGCGAACAGCACCAGCTCATCGGCGCCGACGGCGCGATCGGCGCCGACCCAGTCGACCTTGATGTAGGCGCCACCTCTCCAGAACACGCGCAGCTCGATCGCGTGTCCGGGCGCGGGCACGGTGAAGGGGAGCGAGAACGTGACCCAGTCGCCCGCAATGGCAAACTGCTTGCGCGTGATGGCCCGCGAGGCCAGGCCAGCCCCGGTGGTGTTGTCCCGCACGTCGAGGACGACCTGCTGGTTGTCGTCGTGGGTGTTGTTGTCGATCTTCATCCTGAAGTACGCGGTGCTCGGCCCGGCCGGGAGGCTGGGATCGTAGGGCCCGTAGATCATGTGCTGGTTGGGCGCGTCGATGCCCGTCTGGCACAGCCATCCGTCGCCGTCGTTGCGCCCGGTGTTGTGGCGGAGGTACGGACCCTCGCCCTCCCAGCTCACCCGCGACGACGACTCGCGCAGGGTGATGAGATCCTGGGTCGGCGCCGGCGGCGAGAAGCTGGGCAAGAGCTGCCCGGAGGGCCAGCTCACCGCCGCCTGGGCGACCGCTGGCAGTGCCAGCATGGCGATGGTCAGGCACGCTGCACAGCCCCGATTCGTTCGCTTCGCAGCTCGCATCAGGGGAAGCTCGCAGCTCGGTACTCACGGTTGTAATCGAAAGGTCGTGCCGAGCGTCCCGGGTACCGGAAAAGATACGAATGCTCCTAATGCGTGTAGGCCCATCTAGCGTGATGCCAGGTCGCCGAGCCGCGCCGCGCCGCTGGCGTGACGATGGCGGAGGCCGTGTGCATCGAGGTAGCGCTCGAGCCGTTCGGCGCGTCCGTCGGGGTCGGCGAGCGCGACGTGGCCGTCGGGGCGGATCAGGTAGGCCGCGTCGCGCGCCAGGCCGGCGTGGCGCAGGTCGTCGTGCCAGGCGAACGTGTGCATCGGCACCTGCCGGCGCTCGGCCGCGCTCGACAGCTCCGCCGAGGGACGGCCGTAGACGTGTAGCTGCCAGTCCAGCGAGGCGAGCGGCGCGAAGTTATCCGTCCCATCCGCCGCGGCGACCCACGGCAGGCGGTCGCCGCCGCGGACCGAGCCGGCGCGGCCTTCGCTGAGCTCGCTCTTGCGGTAGTGCACGGCCGTCTGCGAGACGGTGCGGAACATGAAGCGGCGCACCGCCTCTCGCTGCAACAGCCTGGGCAGGAGCGCCGGCACGAGCGAGACCCGCACCCGGCGGGCGAGCGGGCCGTCGCGGGTGACGAAGGTGAAGGCGCGGTCGGTGGTCGCCACGAGGCGCTCGGCGAACCAGCGGCGCTCGGGGTCGTAGCTGCGCAGCAGCTCGGCGCCGGCGCACCCATGCAGCACCGCGGCCAGCTTCCAGCTCAGGTTCACCGCGTCGCCGATGCCGGTGTTCATGCCCTGCCCGCCGACCGGGCTGTGGATGTGGGCCGCGTCCCCGGCGAGGAACAGCCGCCCGCGCGCGAACCGTCGGGCCACGCGGTGGTGCACGCGATAGGTCGAGAACCAGTTCACCCGATCGACGGTGATCTGCATGTGCTCCATGGCGCGCTGGCTGACGTCGCTCCAGCCGAGCTCGCGCTCGCCCTCGGCTTCTTGCACCACCGTGCCGATGAGACGCGCGGCGTGCTCGCCCTTCATGGGGAACACACCGACGAAGTCGGCCTCGTCGAGGGCGACGTGCAGCTGGTGGTTGGCGACCGGCCCGTGCAGCTCGACGTCGGCGACGTAGAACAGACGCTCGTAGGTGCCGCCGGGGAAGCCGATGTCGGCCAGCTCGCGCACCCCTGAGCGCGCGCCGTCGCATCCGATCAGGTAGCTCACCTGGTGTTCGACCTCGCTGCCGTCCGCGCGCCGCACCCGCGCCAGCACGTGGTCGCCGCGATCGTCGCATCCGACCAGCTCGGCCGGGCGTTCGACCTCGATGCCGACGGCGCGCAGCCGCTCGATGAGCAGCACCTCGTGCTCGTCCTGGGGAAAGATCATCAGGTACGGAAAGGGCGTGAGGCCCTTGCCGATGGCTCCCAGCTCGGCATGACCGACGCGCTGCCCGCGCGCCCACAGATTGATGGTGTCGAAGCGCAGCGATCGCTCGATCACCTCGTCGGCCAGGCCCAGCTGGCGGTAGTGCTCGAGAGTGCGCGCGTGCAGCACGAGCGCGCGCGAGGTCGTCCCGGGCGTGGCCGCCTTGTCGATGATGCGTACGCCCACGCCCAGCCGCTCGAGGCAGAGCGCCAGCACCAGCCCGGTGGGACCCGCGCCGACGACCAGGACGTCAGTCTTCTCGGCGAGCGGCATCCTCAAACGCTACTCCGCTGCGGCCGTCGGGGCGAGATGCCCCGCGCGTATCGTCCGACGGCCCGGGCCGTGCGTGCTCAGGAGGACGCGAGGACGACGTGCTGGATGATCTGGCCATTGGACAGCTGACACTCGCCGCTGCCGCCGCCGCTCAGACCTTGCAGTGGCTGCTGGATGGTGAAGCGGCAGCGCAGTCGCCCCGTGCCGTCATCGGACTTCAGATTTGCAATCACCCGTCCGGTGTACAGGTTGAGGAAACGTGGCCAGTCGTAGCTGTAGCTGGTCATCAGGCCCCAATCCGACCAGTAGGGGCGCCAGCCCATCCAGGCGGGTCCGTAGGCGCTCTGGTCGACGGTCTTGACGACCTCGAAGTACTTGCCCGAATAGTGAGCTCCATTCGCGAGTGTGCCCGAGATGCGTCCTTGCTCCGGCGTCGACGCCTCCGACTTCCAGATCAGGGTCACGGCTTGCTCCTGGGCCCCTGGCCCCTCGAGCTCGCCGACCGCGGTTCCGGTCGTGGCGCAGGCGGCAAGCGCGAGCGGCAAGGCGACCACGCCAATGCCCAGCAGCTGATTCCCGAACGCTCGATTCATCATGTTTCGCTCCTCTCCATCGGTCTCGAATCGCAGTCACTCACCGATAGAGCAAGCGCCGTACCGACCCGGGTCGATCGAGCAGGTGCGCGAAAGGCGTGGCCACCCGGGCCCATCGCGCCGTGAGGGCGGGGCAGCCGGTCCCGGGCGGGGCAAATGGCCCCGGGCATCCTGGGTACGCGGGTGCTACTCGGTCATTGCCACCGCGCTGGCTCGAGACAGCGTTCGCGCGAGGAGCGCGAGCAGGGTCTCCCAGTGGCGGGCGGCGGCCGTGGCGTCGTGCACCGGTGTGTCGGAGGGCACCCAGCCGTGCCGGGCCTGGTACAGCTCCACGACGTGATCGACGCCCGCGGCGGCGAGGGCGTCGTCGAGCGTCTGGCGCTGCGCGTCGGTGAAGGTCTGGTCGTCCATCGCTCCGCCCACGTAGACGCTGGCCCGGATCCTTCCGACCAGAAGGTGCGGACTGTCGGCGGCGTCGGTGACGACGCCACCGGGGTGGTACGCGGCCGCGGCGGCGACGCGATCAGGAAAGGTGGCAGCGGCGAGCAGGGCCAGGCGACCACCCATGCAGTAGCCGGTGACGCCGACCCTGGCGCCACCGAGGTGAGCGAGGTAGGCGCCGAGGTCACGCACCAGGCTCGCGGCCGTGGTGCCGGTGCTGGTGTGGCGCGCAAACCAGGCCGCACGCACGGCGGGATCGGAGAACAGCAGCCTGGGATCGGGCGCCACGTACTCGCCCAGCCGGTAGAACAGATCAGGCATGAGGACGTGGTAGCCCGCCTGCGCGAGCCGCTCGGCCAGCTCGTGCATCGCGGGGCGCATGCCGATGCCGTCGATGAGAAGCAGCACGCTGGGTGCGCCGGCCGCGCCGTACTCGAACGCTGGCGCGACGCCGTCCTCGGTCTTGATCTCGATGCGGGTGGCGTTCATGGCGCGATGCTAGCCGGGCCTCGCGGCTAGCGCCACGTCCAGTAGACGTTCGCGTACGGCGCGACGGGCAGCTTGCCGTGCGCCAACCTGAAGTCGGGCGCGTCGAGGATCGTGTACGCGCCCAGGGTAAGGTGGACGTGCTTCCAGGCGTGCGTCCAGCCCAGCGTGGCCAGGATCAGTGAATCGTGCGCGCCGCGGAAGTGCGCCGCGTCGCCGGAGAGCACGAGCGAGTCGCGGCCGCCCAGCACGAGGTCAGCCTCGGCGCCGACGGTGGCGCCGCCGTGGACGACGCCGGCGCCGAGCGGGAGCGGCACCGCGGCCTCGGGTGAGGCGGCCGCGCCCACGGCGATCGTGCCCGCCTCGATGGCGATCAGGTTGCCACGCAGCGTGAGCGTGAGCCTCGGTGCCGGCCGCAGCGAGACCTGCGTGCCAAAGTGCTGGATCGACGCCGCGGCCACCCCGATCACCCCGACCGCGACGGGCGGGTAGGGCAGGGCTCCGCCCGCGGCGTAGGGCAGGATGCCCGCGCCGATGCCGCCGCTCAGCGCCCAGCCGACCTGCGCGTCGTCGACGAGGTTCACCTTCAGCTCGAAGTTGGGGAAGAGCAGCGCGTCGAGGAGCACGTAGGTGGACAGCTCGGTGCGCGCGCTGAGGCCGAGCGCGCTGCGTCCGATGAGATCGAGGCGGAACGCGTGCCGCTCGATCGTGTACGCGTTCGCGCCCTCGGGGACGACGCCGCGTTCCCAGTCGGCGCGCGCGGCCGCCGAGCTGGTGGCGACCAGGCAGGAGCAGGCAAGCAGCGTGGGCAGGCGTTTCAGCATCGAGACCGCGATACTGTCCGCAGACGGCGACGCGCGAGCACACCCGTCGCTAACAACGCTTCACCGCCGGGACGGATGCGGAACCAGGGCACAATGCCTCGCGTGGGGCATCCCGGCAGCTTGCGACGAGGCGGTTCGCCCCCGGGGAGCCGAGACCTTGGCGCGGGCGTCTCCGCTGGACGGCACGTCGCCTGCATTATGGAGGGCCATGCTCGTGGACAGTTCTCGACTGCAGCTGGGTGAGCACGGCGCGGGTCCGGCACAGCCGGCGCGGGCGCCGGATGCGGCCTGCCTCGAAGCCCGCGGCCTGACCGTGCGCTTCGCCGCTCGCACCGTGCTCGACGCCATCGACTTCAGCGTGCGAGCGGGTGAGATTGCGGTGATCGAGGGTCCTTCAGGAGGCGGCAAGAGCACCTTCCTGCGTGCGCTCGCCACGCTCCAGGAGGCCACGCAGGGTGGCGTCCTGCTCGACGGTGTCGCCGCGACCGAGATGCCCTCGAGCGCGTACCGCAGGCGCGTCGCCTACGTGCCGCAGCTTCCCGTCATGTTCGCCGGCATGGTCAGCGACAACGTGCGCGCCGGCCCGCGGCTGGGCGGTCGCGAGCTGGCCGATGATCAGGTCGCCGGGTTGCTCGCGCGCGTGGTGCTGGCCCCTGCGATGGCGACGCGACGCGCGCACGACCTGTCGGGCGGAGAGAAGCAGCGCGTCGCCATCGCGCGCGCCCTCGCCAACCAGCCCGAGGTGATCCTCTTCGACGAGCCGACCTCGGCGCTCGATCCCTCCGCGGCGGATTCGATCCTCGCGCTCGTCCGGCGATGCGCGCAGGACGGGTGCGCGGTGGTGATCGTGACGCACGTGCGCGAGCAGGCCACGACGCTCGCGGGCACGCGTTACACGTGCGAAGCAGGGCATCTGCACCGACGAGGCGCAGCATGAGCTACGTCGACATTGCACCCTGGCGGCTGCTCTTCGTCTTCGTGCTGCTGCTGCTGGCCTCGCTCCTCGTCTCGTGGCGCGCCAACCTGGGCCTGGGCAGGCAGCTGGTCGTGGGCGCCTTGCGTGGGGCCGTGCAGCTCCTGGGCGTCGGCTATCTGCTGGTCGTGCTGTTCCGCGATCAGCGCCCCGAGTGGGTGCTGCTGGTGCTCCTCGTCATGCTCGGCACGGCCGCGTGGACGAGCGCGCGGCGCATCGAGAGCGGGCCCGGGCGCAGGATCCTGGTGCCCCGCACCTTGCTGGCGGTCGGCGGCGGGTCGGCACTGGCGCTGATTCCCGTATTCGCCCTGGTGGTGGCGCCCCGACCATGGTTCGCGGCCAGGTACGTCGTCCCGATCAGCGGCATGATCGTCGCCAACGCGATGAATGTCGTCGCCCAGGTCAACGAGCGCATCTTCGCCAGCGCCAGGAACGACCGCGCCGAGATCGAGCAGTGGCTGGCGCTCGGGGCAACGCCCAAGCAGGCGCTCGCGCGGCAAACCCGCGAGGCACTGCGCGCCTCGTTGATCCCCACCATCAATGGCCTGCTCACGGTCGGGCTCGTCTCGTTGCCCGGGATGATGTCGGGACAGATCGTGAGTGGTACGCCGCCCGAGAGCGCCATTCGCTATCAGATCGTCATTCTGTACCAGCTGGTGATCGTCGCCGCGGTTTCGGGCGGCATCGCCGCGTATCTGGCGCGTCGCATGCTCTTCACGGCTCGCGATCAGCTTCGCAACCTGTGAAACCTGCGCTGCCGCTCAGATGGGCACCTTGTTCGCGAGGCAGATCTTCTTGGCCTGGCTCTTGAGCGGCCCCTTGAGCAGCTTGCCCCACGCCTGCGCCTTCTCGACGTTGCTCAGCCGGCAAGCCGACAGCACGCACGACAGGATCGACTGCTCGCCGATCGACGCGACGTCCTCGGCGGAGCAGATGGTGACGGCCAGGTCGTACTGGGCGTCGAGGATCGCCTTCTTGCGCAGCTCGGCCAGCTGCTTGGGATCGGTCGGGAGCGCGGGCGCGGGCGGTGGCGCCGCGTCGGCAGGCGGCGCGGGGGCCGGCGCAGGTGCGGCGGGCGGCTTGGTCGCAACGCTCTCCTCCTTGCGCGCCGAGGGCGCGGGTTCTTCCTTGCAAGCGACCAGCACGAGGGCGGCGAGGCAGATCGATCGGGTCAGCACGGCGGCATCATACGCCGCCTCTCGGCTACAGGAACATGTAGCGGATGCCGAATTCGATGTTCGGGGCCGTCTCTCCACCCGAGGTGATGGTGGACGTGCCGTCGTGGCCCTCGATCTTGCTCAGGTGCTGGATGCCGCCGCCGAGCTGGATGCCGAGACCGGAAGGGAACTTCCATTCGTAGCCGATGTTGGCAAAGAAGCCCGTGCCCGAGGCCTTGGCCGTGCCGAGCGTCATGCTCACGTACTGCATTCCGATGGCCACGTAGGGCGTGGAACGCCGCCCGGCGAAGAGATGCCCCTGGATGGCCGGCGCCAGGGCGAACCCGGTCGCGTTGCTGCCCAGGCCGGAAGGCTGCGAGACGTAACTCGCGTAGAGATCCAGGGACAGGTGCGGAAGCGGGTTGACGACCACGTCTCCGCCGTAGAAACCGATGCCGTTGCCGAGCTTGTAGCCGACTCCGAGCGTGCCGGCGGCGGGCTCGGCGGTTTGCTCGTCCGCAGATGCCGAGCTCGCGAAGGTGCAGACGACAAGGATGCCCAAGAGAATACGTCGCATAATCAGACTCCCATTCTTGCTATAGAGGCCATTGTTGAGTCGGGTGAGCTCTCGCCACGTCCGGCGAGCACAGCTACGCAGAGCAGCGGGCTGCCCGGGTACATCCGTTCCATTCGAGTCTCCAGTTCGGCCGGGTCAGCAGGTCTGCCAACCCGGAGTGCGGGGGCGTCTCAGATCACGTCGAGCATGATGCGCACGCCGAAGGTGCCCTGGTCGGGCAGGACGTCGCGGTTGTTGACGAAGACGTCGTAGCGCAGGAAGAACTCGAGCCCGAGCGGGCGAGGTCCATCGCCGACGAGGAGGTTGAGCCCGAGCTCCGGCCCGATGGCGAACCCGGTGTGGTCGGCGAGGTGCAGGACCAGGGTAGGACCTATCGTCACCGGCCCGAGGCCCATGCCGAAGTTGCCGCGAACCTGCCAGTTGCCACTGCGAGGTAGATAGGCACCCTCGAGTCCGCCGACGAACATGGGATCGGGCATGAGCTTGGGGTGCGCCGCGAAGCCCTGCTTGAGCGCGACCACGAGCTCGCTCTTGGCCTCGGCCAGGGCGTCGTCCTTCAGCTTCTTCAGCTCCTCCGTGGTGAGCTGCGCCGCCCTGGGCCCCAGCTCCTCGAGCTGCTTCTTGACCTTCTCCTCGACCCACTGCGTGAGCTCCTCGGTGAATGCATCCAGGTCGAAGATCTCCTGGTCATACAGGTGCACGCTCAGCCCGAACGACACCAGGCCATCGGCTTCGCCCGGCTTGGGGGCCACGACCATGCCGCCGCCCACCTCGGGTCCGATGCTGACGGCGCGCCGGGCGCGGTCGAGCGTCGGCCCGGCCTGCCGCATCACCAGGTTGCCGCCGGCGATGAGCTGGCTCGTCACGGACGGCGAGCCCGCGCCACCCGCATCTCCCTTGGACCGAGGTGCGCTACCCGCCATGGCGGTGAGGTCGCCCCAGCCCACGTGCCGGGTCTCCCCGGCCGCGACGGCCACGTTGCCTGCGAACGCCTTGCCTCCGCGCCACACGCGCACGGCGTACTTTCCCGGCTGCACGGCAATGCGCAGCCGAGCATCCGTGGCCAGCTCGGCGATCACCTGGTCGCGGGCCAGATCGACCACGAGCAGCCGCTCGAACCCGGAGGGCATCTCGAGCAGGGCGCTCGGCCGCTGCAGCTCGGTCAGCACCAGCTCGCCCTGGCCGGACAGCGCGTAGTCATAGGCGGGGTGCTGCGGCCCGGCGACGGTGGCGCTGGTGGTCGCGATGGTA
>Ga0209515_10006736_pt1 | contig 14149 bp, 17 predicted proteins | sample Subgroupgradi54m_FD_187454 | JGI IMG/M metagenome (GOLD analysis project Ga0209515, IMG submission 187454) | Subsurface groundwater microbial communities from S. Glens Falls, New York, USA - GMW60B uncontaminated upgradient, 5.4 m (SPAdes)... ...
AAAAATCTTCTATAGATTTTTGAAGGCCATCAAGAACTGGAAGTTCTTGAGGTTTTAAGGCGCGGTAAAATTCAAAGATTTTTTGATTTCTATAAGCTTATTTCTTGAAGAAGGATTTTTTATTTTTATTGATTTTGCTGGAATATTGAGATTTTTTGCTAAAAGGTTAATAAGTTCAATATTTGCTTTATTTTTTTCTGGAGGAGATTTTACATGGGCTTTACATTTTTTTTTCTGAGACTTTTTTTATTAAGGATTTAGATGAATTTGGGATTGTTTTTATAGCTATGATCATTTTGTCATTATCTCTAAACCGTCTAGATTTTTTAGAATATAGTCTTTTCCAACTGCTTTTTTAGTTCGTATATCTATTGCTTTTACGAAGTTTTTTCCAATGTCTGTGTGAAGTCTGAATGCAAAATCTAATGCTGTTGAATTAGGAGGCATTAAATAACAATCAGGGAGAATATTGCCTTTACTGTCTGCTAATTTTGAACCTGCTGGAAATATTGCAATGTATTTTAGAATATCAAATATTGTTTTATTTAATATATTTTGAATTCCAGTGCTTTCATAACTATCTAGAATTTCTTTTATTTTTTTTAATGCTTCTGATTGTTTTTCTGAAAGAGTTTTTTTTATTTCAAATGTTTTCTCTCCTGGAGTATATAATATTAAAGAAGCTTTATCAGCTTCTCTTAATGCAAGTTCTCCTTCTGCAAAACAAGGTACAATAGGATAAGAAAATTCAGATTTTATTTTATCTAGATTTTGTTGGCTATTTTGTCTGTCCATCTTGTTGGCTGCTATTATCATTGGTTTTGTATATTGTCTTAGTAATCTTGCGAATTTGAAGATATCTTCTTCTGTCCATAAAGATGGTTTTTCCTGATTGAGGTTTGATTTAAGTATTACATGTTTTATGTCATCTACATTTACTTTTAGGCCTGAGAATTGTTGTGAAACTGCATCTGCGAGATTCTTTTTCTGCATTTCGGCTGTTCTGGCGAATACTTTCCAGGCTTTTAGAAGTATTCCTTTATACCATAAATCCAATTCTTTTTCAATGATTTTTATATCATTACCTGGATAGTAATTTTGGGAAGGCTTGCCTTCTCCGTCTGTTTCTCCTGACATATCTACAACATGAATAAATGCATCTGCTGCTGCTAGATCATTTAGAAATTCGTTTCCTAGGCCTTTTCCTTCACTTGCGCCTTCAACTAGGCCTGCTACATCCATTAATTCAAATGGAACAAATCTCCATTGGCCTTTTACGTAACCTTCTCTAGGGTTGCTTTGCTTTCCGAATTCAGAGGCAAGATCTTTAATTTTTACGTAAGCCATACCTCTATTTGGTTTAATAGTAGCAAAGGGATAGCTGGCTATAAGTACATCTGCCAGCGTTGCTGCTTTGAAAAAAGTGCTTTTTCCTGCGTTTGGACGACCTACTAAGCCTATTAACATAATTAGATGGAAAAACGAAACTTTAAATAACTTCTTAATTGTTTATTTTACGATCCCATAGCTCAGCCCGGTTCAGAGCACCGCTCTTATAAGACTATGGTTCGTTAGAATCGTATTTTCAAGCTAAGAAGATTTAGAAAATCTTCAAGCAAAGCAAGGGTGTTAACACACTCTTCAAGAAGCTAAGAAAGGCGGGGGTCCGGAGTTCAAATCTCCGTGGGATCATTTAGTATTAACTTCTAAGTAGTTACAAATGGAAAGATTTAAATACTTCTTTTATATGAAGTTTATATGGAGAAATCTAACAGTTCAGTAAGGAAACCCATTATAAACCCTATGAGTATAGATGAATCTTTATTGAACGATATGAATATAGATTTAGGGATGAGGTGTTTAGTTTCTAAACTATTGAGGCATGGATATGATACTGCTTTTAGTTGTGAAGGTCATGGTACTGACCAGTCGTATATCTCTTTTAGAAGAGGAAGTGGTGATGGATCTTTTGAAAAAGAAGCTAGTGGATATAGTTTAAAAGTGAGAAAAGAAAAAGCTTGTTGTAATTTAAACAATGAACCTTTTTGCCCTGAATGTGGGTCTAGTAAGGTTTATGTCACTTATTGTAGATCTAGAGATAATCCATTTTCCCTAGACTTCTCTAGTGCATTGTAGAAAAACAACTTATTTTTTACAAAATACCAAGGCGTATTCGTCTTCTTTGTCTACTACAATCTTAACGTTATCGAAATACATGTCGCAAAAGTCACGCAACTCATTTGGATAGAGTTTGTATTGAAATGCTACTATTATCTCATCGTTTTCTTTTAATTCTATTTTTCTATTTTCGTATTCAAGAGTTTTACCAACTTTTATTTTATAATAAACTTCAAGTCGGTTATGCGCGAATCTTGCTTTATATTCTACCTCGTTATCTTTAAAGCCTAGAGCTTTCATTAGGTGGATAAGCCAGGTGTTAAATGCAGGATGCTTATAAGTATCAAGATTTGCGAATCTTTCTCCTTTTCTTATACCGTTTCCTATTATTAGGACATCGCCTGGAAGCATTGATTGGCTTAAATTAAATAAATAATCGTTTATATCAAAACTTGCTAGGAGAGAGTTTAGTAATAATAAAACGTTTTTCTGATATTTGTTATTTCTTAAGGCGGCTCCTATCTGACCAAGACTCTCAAAGTTTTGGGATATGCGAGGAGCGTATTCTTCAACATTTTTGAAATTTTCTTTTTTAATATTTTCAAGAGACAATTTTACTAAATGCTCATTTATATTTACAGGACAGTATCTGAATTTAGCTTCTTTTTGTAGATGCGTTATTATCACTTTTGCTTTTTCTCCGTCAGTACAGGCCATATCTATCAAATTAAAGCTAGAATCTTGAATGCCTTTAAGGAATTCTGTTATATGGTCTTTTAAGAGCTTTTTTTCTGTTTCTATTATTGTGGCTTTATATCTTGGGTGCTCGTTTAGTTTTAGATAGGATTCAGCCATCTCTTTATTGATATATCTTAGAGATCGGTCTGATATGTCCCAGACGTTTACTCCTTCTTCTCTAGAATAGCCTTTTTTTATCAATTCTTTTAATAGTATCTCTTTAAACATGCAAAATGCAGTCTTTTGGAGTTTTTAGTTTTTTCTCTTTCTAATAATCTACTGATTGATCATAACAAATAGGAAGATTTAAAAGCAAATTTTATTTTAGCACAATATGCCCTTGTAGTCTAGCAGTCAAGGACACGGCCCTTTCGCGGCCGGAACCCGGGTGCGAATCCCGGCAGGGGCAGTATACCATTTTGTTCGTGCAAAAGGGTGCAACGCTTAAATAAAAGGCATTACTTGCAGGACGATGGGGTACCAAGAGAGATATCAAAGGGGAAAGGAGAGGCTGTTTAGCGACGAGAGTATTTGTAAGGAGAATAGAGAGTTATTCAGCAGATTCTTTGAGTTTGAAGAATACAAGCTCCAGCGCAAGAATGGACTGCGCAAGTTGGATGAGCCTTGCTATAAGACACTCTGCCTATACGTGATTCGCTTCAGAAATATAAATTCTTGGTTTTGCAATAAGCCATGGAGCTTTCTCACGAAAGAAGACATAAAGAGAGTGTACGATGATTTAGAGGATGGTAATATTAAGAACCAACGCGGGCAGCCGTTTGTAGACAGACGAAGCTACTATAACAAGGTATTTAAGAGCAAGCCCTTTGCCCTTGCAGGCAAGGATGCGTTGGCGAGGGAAGTCATCGAGTTCTACACTGAAGTTGACAAGGAGGTCCGATTTGTTGACGAGGAGAACTTTAGAAGAATCGTAAGTGTGGTTTCAAAGCCTGCTCACTTGTTCCTGCTTTGGCTGGCTTGGGACATTGGAGAGAACATCAATACACTATTGCAGTTGAAGAAAAGGGATTTTGTATTGCAAATGAACTCTGAGACACGAGAACCGGAGTATTTAGTAAACCTACCAAGAGAAAAGTTGAAGAGAAGTAGGACAGCGAGAAGCGAACCCACATTATACACAGAGACTGTTCGCTATGGCAACATGGTGCTTCATGAGTTACGAGACGACGATCTTGTCTTTAAATTTGGGTATAGACAGGCATTGAAGTTTCTTAAGAGTGCAGTAAGAAGAAGCGGCGGCGTCTGTCTTCCGCGACTTGACAGGGTTTCTTGGAAGGATCTTAGGTCAGGCATGGCGTGCCACTTGCTAAAACAGGGCTGGACAACAGATGATATTAATTTCCGTTTGGGGCACAAGCCAAGTTCAAAAGAAATAGACGTTTACGTATCTCATTTAGCTATCGATCGCAGGAAGCCCAAGAAGCAACTCTTTGATACTACAATGGAGAGAATCCATCGAGAACTCGAGGAGGCGAAGGCAAGAGAAAAGCTGGCTGCGTCAAGGATTCAGAGGCAGGGAGAGGAGAATGAGATGATGAGATTGGAATTAGAGCGGACACAGCAGGATTTGAAAGAGCTGGCACGTGTTGTCCAAGGCATTGTGAGAAGGGTTCGAGTCGCTTGAATCTTCTGTCGGGCGAAGACCAATTCAGTTCAACCGTTAATAATCCCTCCATCTTGGAAGGTAAATGGAAGAATGCGACGAGACCCAACATGATAAAGAACTTAGAGAAGCCCTCGAAGAGATTATCAAGAAGACAGAGGAAATGGAAAAGAGAATCGAGGAGATTTTGAAGAGGGGGAAGATGCGAAAAGAGTAAGCAGATCAATGAGCTTCTCCTCAACGAAGCCAGGTATGCTTAGAATGCACAGAGAGCAGGTGAGCTGCTCAGTTGAAGCAGTGGGCTTTCAGCATAGGTGTAATGTGAATTGGGTACACCTTCCAGGGCTTTTTTGCTTGAATTGTTCTGAAACAGAGCGGATGGTTAGAGAGTCAAGTGATAATAGATATGTGGAATAAGCTTTCTAAAGGAGATTGAAAAGATGCCTAGGACAGGTGATACGTGCCAGACTTCAGGAATCTACCGCAACGACTGCAGAAAGAGTACTTGCACTGGCAAGAAGGAGATAGCGTTGAGCAAGGGAGAACGATTTCCTCCGTGTCCGGGAGGCTGCACAGGGGTGGTCAACTGGACACTCGTCCAGGCAACGCGGTAAAACACCGCGGCGCTCGTCGACCCTGGTTCTGGCATCTTTACGCAGTTCCATTGGCGGAACAGGCCGGCCACACGGTTAGGATAATCGATCTTCAGGCACCAACACAGCACCACCGGTGTAAAGGAAACTTTTTTGCTGAGGCTGCGCCTTCCATCCAGGCCGTCTTGCTTGCTCGAACTGGATTGTCAGGCGGCGCCGTTCAGGCGCCACCACTCTTGCCAGGCCTTTGTCGCAGACTCCCACCTCGTTGCATCTGGGCAGTCGAGAAGGATTCATAAACCTTGGCGATAACTGTATCCGAGATCCCCTCCTGTTTCTCAACGGCTGTGAAACTACGCTCTTTGCATTGATCATAGATGTATTGCTCGTATCTCTTCGTGAAGCTCATCCCAAAGTCTACAAACGAAAGGCGCTCGGTGAATGGTTTGCAACAGTGGTTGCATTTGAAACGCCTTCGTGGCAAAAGCAAGTAGAGCTGCCGTCCAAAGCACGGAAGGTCTCTCATTGGGATCGCCTTCTCAGAGTGCTTCCGGGTCGACCGGACACCGCACTCGGGGCAAACAGCCGAGTTAGCCTTGAGCTCAACGATGATTTCGACGCGGTCCTGTTGCTTCCGATATCCGGTCACGCGAAGAGACGGAATGTCCAAGAAGTCGGAGAGTTCTCGAAGCGCCATAGGATCCATGCCTCCATAGTTTCCATGGACCTTATCGGCACGTCCAGCTCTCCGACTTTAGCGGAAAATCCGGAAGAATTCGTCATACTCAAAAACGAAGCCCCACCTTTCGTAGACTCCATTTTCCTCGTCGGAAGATGATCGCACATACGACTGAACTATTGACTTAATAAGTTGCCAAGTATCTCTATAACGCCGCCGCCAACAGAGCCATAATGATTCTGTCTAACTTCGAGAGCCTGTTCAATCTGGATGCCTCCGTTTGGAGATAACCTATTAAGTATATTGTTACATGAGTCGCCACTATATTTATTAAAGTGATCAGTCATAGCAGGAAGGTCGCAGTCATCTCCGTTAAGCTCCCAACCTCCGGCTCCATTCTTCTTGGCGACGCAGACTTTCACTGGAGTTTGTGTATCAGTCTTAATAGGAGGCATTTCTCGAATGGCATCGCGAACTGCTTTAAGCATGTCGAATGGTGCTGAACCTCCAATTATAACAGTTCCTTCTAGTCCTGGTTCGTTGTTTCCATGAAATGCGACAGCGTATTTGTATCCTTGTCCCATATTTGTTATTATTTGGTTAAGTAAAGGGAAAGAAATCGGGTTGATATCAGTAGCGGTGATATGCCAGCGATCGTGTGCACCTCCACCATTCTTATACCCTTGGCATACCCATTTCGAGACGTCCTTGCCTAATGCTTGTAGCGCTGTTACTGCCTCGTTTGCCTGATGATGCGTATACATATCAATGTCACCTCCATGTGGAGCAATGATTATTGCTTTCTTGTCTTTAGCAAGATAGCTCTCCTCTCCAAACTCACTCCTGTCGTGGAGTGTGGTTGGTGAGACGGAAGAATTTGGGGCAATCATTGTAACCACACAAGTAGTACTAGTAGAAGATCCACCGAGACCGAGTTTTTCCATCCCCTTTTGATATAAAAGGGCCTTGCCTGAACCTACAGATTGGTCCGGTATCGCGGTGAAAAGGGCAAACTGTGTCGCTTTTGTCCAAGTGTTTTTTGACCCAACCCAAATGCGAATTTGTCCCACGATTCCATCGTGCACGATACTCTGGTTATTAAATCCAATGTGCGTGAGAACATCTGGGTCGATAAAGCAGCGCTCGCGTTGCACATCGTCAGAGTCGTTCGGTTTTGTAGGCTTCGTACCCGTACCCAGGGTAATTTCGGCCTTGCTCTGCATCTGCCACTCTGATTGAAGGTCAAGCCAGGTCAAAAGCCACTTTATGGGCTTGAACCAGCCTGAATTCTTTTTTTTGGACATCACCTATTCCTTTCTGCTCTTGGTGACTGAAGAGGGGCAATCGGGGTGTTGAAATGTCTACAAAGAGAGTAAGCAATTCGTGCGTTACGAGCTACATGGACAGATCACTACTCCCTCCATGGTTCCCCTGACGGCGCCTTCTCCCCCTTCTTTTGAGGGATTGAAGAGGAGGCGGTAGGCACCAAGCACCTGACAGCCATTCAACGCGGGCTTAGATTTCTTGATCGTTCCACAGAGGCGCCCTTCGAGGAAGGGTCCATCACAGGTCTGGCAGGGCTTGAAGGGAGGCGCGCGGTGGGTGCCAACCATAGTGAGTCCAGAAATGCGTCCGACGATTAGAACGCTGGGGCTCGTCCACGTAAAATCACCTGCATGGAACCCTCGATGCAACCCATCCTGATCGAATGCGGTAACCAACCTGGTAACCAGCAGCTTCCCATTGGCCAAGCGAAGAAGTGGACCATCACAAGGCTGATGCGTCTTCATTGTCAGGGTCAGTTGATGCACGGTCTTTAATGTGACGCACTCTGGGTCTTGGCACCGGTGTTCCTGACTGCTGATCCGCTTGAGCGCTCCTTGCAGATTCTTCGACAATGCTGACAGACAGAACTCTTCTTCAAGTATACGACCAGGATCATCCATACAAGTTTCTTGCGGCATGTTCTCTCCTAAAAGTGTAATCAGAATGAGAGCAAACCATCCGGTTTGCTCCTTTTCCCGACTGCAAGTTCACAATCCTGTATCGCCTAACACCGGGAATTATTGAAAGCAAAGCATTCTCGCGGTCCGCAGAAGGGGAGTCAAGGGGGTTGTTTGTGTCTTGCATCTCCGTGGCCGTACTCCTCGTCCAGGGCGTTCTTGAGATAGAGGGAGGCTCGGTTCTCCATTCTCGAAATGAATATAGCGTCCCTCGGGATCCTCGTTATCGAGAGGACCGTACATAAACTCTCCACGCCCAGCTTCTCAGCGACCATCATATATACTGTGCTTGCTTATGCGCCCCATCAAGACTGCATTTCTTGCATCGCCACAAAGTACTGCCATATGGATAGCGAATGGTGATGGTAGATTAAGTGAATGTTCAGCAGGCATTCTATGTAGAGCGTTCCTGAACTCTCGTTGCCGGAATTCAGGCTCTTGGCAGCATAGCTCTTGGTGCAAAGGTTGCATTCGGGGTCGTTAGAGGGGGCCCAGTAGCGCACCGGAGCCGATTCGTGGACGATCGTGCTTTTGACGTGCCAGAAGAAGGGCCTTCTGCCCAGCTGAGTGCATAGCTGAGAGCTCTTACACCCTCATGTACGGGAGGCAGCGCATGACGACGGCAGTTCTGGAGTGCACCTTGGCCTTCTGGTTGAGGCGCTTGAGGTGGACGCCGATAGTTGCAGCCGAGAGATGCAGCTCGTCGGCAATGGCTTTGTCCGGCAGCCCCAAGCTCACGAGTCGTAGAATGTCGCGCTGATGCCCGGTGAGCTTGATTTCTGGGGCCTCCGGCATCCTGAGCACAAGGTAGGTGTAGCCAGCTCTGTTGGTTTTCCCGATGGTCACAGGCCCCTTGATTGTTGGCGACTCTCGAGACTGGCGGTTTTCAAAGTCAGAAGTAATGAGATTCAGCGCCTGCTCGAACCGCTCATGCATCTCCCCGAGAAGAACAGAACTCAGCTCTCCCTGCGAATCAGGCTTGGCTTCGCTGTCGTTCATGGCCGCCCTCCTTGAAACCCTTGTACAGACTGCCTTCAAGGCAGGCCTGTAGTACCCTGTGAACATTACGCGTTTGGCAGAGTAGTTGTTGCTGGATTCAGAGTCAAGGGTATTTTCGGAAGATCTTCTGTATTGGAGGCGGCTTCTCTAAAACCGGGAGAAGATAGAGCCGCTCCTTGGCCGATAGGTAGTTGTGGTGAGCGGGGGCATGTGACTCTTGCGGTTGATCAAGAGTCTATGCAGCTGTGGCATCAACCAAGGAGTAAGCTATGCGGAAGCATGTTTTGGTTCTGTTCGCCTGCTTTTTCATCGGGAGAATGAGCTTTGCTCTCATTCCTTACGATGATCGAATCATGGCCAGAGGCGATGCGAACAACAGCGGAAGCGTCAATGTGAGCGACGCGAGCTACATCAACAACTGGCTCTTCAACGGAGGCCCTGCTCCGCCCTGCATGAACCAGGCTGACGTGAACAATGACGGGCTCGTCGACGTCTCTGATTCAGTCTTCCTTCTCAACTGGCTCTTCAACGGAGGCCCTGCACCGCCTTCGCCTGGGCCATACAACACGCACTGCGCGGCAGACGACTCTCCCTACCCCGGCTGTCAGACTAATCCCTGCTAGCAGAACCTCTGTGCTGGGCAGTACTTGGGAATGGGGACTTGTACCCAAGGCCAGAATCCTGTACAAAAGGAAATCTGGCCTTTTTTCATTTAGGAGTGTGTGTCAGATCCATTGAGCCTAGAACAACCTCTGCCTAATGGCTGGCTGGTGCAGTTTTTTGCAAAGGCAGATCTTGACGGTTCGTTCAATGCCTTGCAAGGGTACGAGCACTTTTACGCCTATACCTTTCGAGGGTGCATCCGGTCGCTCCAATTGCGCACTCGTGAGGCCGAGCGGTATTTCACGCGAGCTACGCAGCTTTCAATGAAAAGCAAAGCGACAATTCCCAACGCTGTCCGGCAGTTCTTGCTTGCTGTTTATAAGGTAGAGAATCGTTTGCTAGAGGCGCCGCTTGAAGACGACCTTGATCATCCCAAGATGTTAATACCAGAGGTTTCAGAGAGGCTTACAAAAGAATATCCTGAAGTAAGGCTCATTATAGATCTGCGCCTTGCAGCAGAAGCATTAGTAAGGCTTCATACTGGTGATATAGAGGAATCTTCAAGAATCTATAGGGAATTGATCGCGAGAAACGAGAAAGGCCCAGAGGATGTGCTTGTAATGTACTACCTTGGCTTGGCAGCCTCAGAGCACAATTTAGGCCTTGTGGATTCGGCAAAGGCGCGATTTGAAGATGCAGGATTCTGTATAAGCGTTGGAGGCAAATTGCTCAATAGAGTGCGGGCAGCTGGATGTCTCTCTGCGTTCTATGAATATTTAGGATATGATGATGAGGCTTCCGAGTGGAAGGAATTCATTGGCAGATTGAATTGTCCTGAAGAAACGAAGAGCGTGTTTTTGAAACGAGGAGCTCTCCAAGTAGAGCGCTGTGCACAGGAATCCAGGCTGTTGCTGATTTAGCAATTCGCAGATCATTCTTTGACAGAGTCAGGCCTTCATTCGATGGTGAGTGGTACGCAGACTATCGTTGTGGATTGATCGATTTGAGGGCGGTGGCGGGGGTGGCACGTGCAGTAGAAGTTTCCTGCAGGGAGCCCCACGGTTCTTGGAGGTCGCTCGAGGATTCACGCAGACTTCGGTCCTGCGCGGGGATTTTTATCGAACAGGGGGACCTCGAGGGCGTGTGGAATCGCGTTTGGGAGCGCCCGGACACCGTGTCCCAGGGCAGTTAAGGGTGCGGTGGAGAAGAGGTTACGCTGAATTCCTGCGAATAGACCGGCCGCAGAAAGCGCTGAACTGTACCGAGAATTCGGTACGGCTATTATGGGTTGTTAGCCTTGACGTGCCTTCGTAAGTGGGCTATCGAGAGGCTGATCCTGTGCTTCGTGGGCGAAGGATCCGGATTTCGGGACGCAGGAAGCCATGGCCAGAGAGAAGCGGCGCACAAAAGAAGAGACTCCATTCATTGAGGGCCTCAAGGCGAAGGAAGTCCAGGACATTCCTGTTGAGGAGATCGCCCTCGAGGATGCGACCTTTCAGTACCGCTTCAACTCCAGTGTTGCAGATCTTAGAGCTTCTCTGAAACATGAAGGCCAGAAGGAGCCTATCGACCTCACTGGAAGCAAGCCTTATAGAATTATTGATGGCTTTAGGCGAGTGGATGCAGTTCGTGCACTTGGCTGGAAGGCAGTCAAGGCTCTTGTTCATAAGGGCATTTCGGACGAAGAGGCTCACAAACTCGCATTCATAAAGAATGTTGTGAGGAAGAACCTCTCTCCAATGGATAAGGCAAATGCTATCTATCAGGCTAAGCAGCGAGGTAGGAAGGCAGCTGAGATAGCAGAGTTCTTCAATCTTTCAGAAAAGCAGCTCCAGAGGTATGAAGGTCTCCTTGAATTCCCGTCTGAGATTCAGAAGCTTATCGACAAGGGCCAAGTCTCAATGGGGCATGCAAAAGCCCTTGCTGACTTCAAAGTGAAGAACCTTGACGAGTGGGTGAAAAGGATTGAGGCGGAGAGTCTTCCCCAAAAGCAGCTCAAGCGAGAATTGAAGAAGGCTTTTGGTGGAAAGAGCCCGAGCCGGCCGAAGCTTTATTTGAAGAAAGAGAAGAACGGCATTCGGGTGTATCCGTTCACAATCTCGAAGGATGCTCCGAAGCAGGAGAGGGAAAAAGTCGTGAGGATGCTTCAGGAGGCGATTGAAGTGTTGAAGGGGTAGACAAAGAAGATCCGGCATTGTTGGAGCCCAAAAGGATAGCCTACCCACTTGATTCTAGGCCGACGTTCGGGTAAGTACTGAAGAGTATATTGGTGCAGCGCGAAAGACGTCGTCGGACTAATGGAGCATGACAGACCATTCAGAGATTGTGGGATCTCATATACCAATGTGGCGGCCTGAGGAAGATACAGAGTTGCACAATCTGCCTCTGGTAGCAGACTGCAAATTGCTTAACAAGTATGCGATCTTTGATAAGCTTGGTGCCGGTGCTATGGGTGTTGTTTATGCAGCAGTAGACCTTACTAATAAGCGAGTCTGTGCAGTTAAGTGCCTTCTCTCGTGCTGGAAAAAAGAGAATAGTGCTGTTGTTGACAGGTTCGAATTGGAAGGCGTGACACAGCGGGCGGTAAAAGATGATAATGTCGTAGAATATTTTGATAATGGAGAAGAGAGAGGTGTTAAGTACGTGGTTATGGAATATGTTGATGGAGAGTCTTTGGAGCAACGACTATTGCGTTTAGGGCGGGCCCTTAACTGGGAGGAGGCAGTTGTACTGGTGAGAATGCTGGGGCGTGGGCTATCACAGATACATGAGTGCGGGATTGTACATCGGGACATTACTCCAAGGAATATTCTCATCACTAGCCCCGGCTGTGCAAAGCTATCTGATTTCAGTATAGCCAGAGTGGCGCGGTGGCCCAGTTATATAACAACATCAGGTCAGGTCTTAGGGACCAAGCCGTTCAGACCTCCAGAACAGGATATTGATGCAGGGACTGCAGATTTCTCAGCAGACATCTACTCGCTTGTTGCAACAATCTGTTATGCACTGACACGAGAGACCTGGACGAGCGCAAGTACTCTGCGAGGGTTGATCTCTCGGTTTCCGGAGAGGATTCCAGGGTTCCCCCGTGAGGTTAGCGCTGTATTCCAAAAATGTACCGCTGACTCACCTTCAGAGAGGTTGCAGGACAGCCAGCAGTTCTTGCGAGCATTCGAAGGTTGCTTACCTACGAACCAAGTTTCAGGACCTTCTGTAAGTGGGTTGCCTTTTGCATGTCCGAAGAGGCAACTTACCGTACCAGGAGAGCAGATCCTGCACAAACTCAGGCAGCAAGCCGCACAATCTACTATGGACCAGGAGCTAAAACCAAACGTACCTGTACGCCCGGTGAAGCAGAGTGGCAGGCGGCGTTTGATTTCTGCAGCAATTCTGCTGATTCCAGCATGCATGGGGTATTACTGGGAATTTGGGCAGTCACTAGACAAACATCGGAGTCTGAATGCGGAAAACACTGGAACTGGGAAGCGCGACACGATGACTGCTATTCATCCAGTGCCACCCCCAGAAGCAGCAGCACTAAGTGAGCGGTTTCGAACTGCATCGCTGAGGTTGCAAGAGCTCGCTATTCAGGCAGTCGCCGAGGGTCGCAAGGCGGAAGCGAGAACGCTTCTGAAGACCGCAATCGATCTTGACAATAACCGCGAGGCAAAGCAAATGCTCGATCAAATGCAATCTACTTTGAACAGCGAGTGAATTGTTCTATCGCAGGTAATGCGAACAGGGTGTTCGCGCGTAGCTGCGATCCAGGCAAGGAAGGACATTAAACGAAAAGAAGCATCTTGCAGTCCTCCCTCTCCGTGAGTACTATTCTCCTCCCAGATGGCAACTGATTTATCGGTTGAGGATAGCCTTCCACGGCAATAGTTTACTGACGAGGAGCGATGAGCTACCAATCAGTGCCGAATGTGGGCTCCCAAGGCCGACTCAGGTTGCTTGTATTTTCAAGTATCGGTGGAATTTGGTGTAACAAGGCGGCACCTCGGCCAAGTTCGGTCCGGAGTATCTGATGTAGCCATGAGGGAGCTCAGGATTGAGCAAGCAAGCATTTGCTCGGCCGCGTTCTGGAGATTCCAAAGAGAAATATTTTACCCGGCTGAGACCACTGCGATTATTCGTTACCTGGTGTCCATGAAAGAAGAGACGAGAAACAGAGGAGCGCAATCGATAGAGAGGCTTAGGTCTTTTCTATGGGAGACTGTCCGCGAGTGGTTTCTCGTGACGATATTCCTCGCAGTGGTACATGGCTATCTTCTATTCATAAATCACCTCTTTGACTTACCAATCGTCAGATGGATATCTGTGTCAGTCGCGGTATCTATGAGTGTGGTGTTCGCGACTGCGGTTATCAGTCGCTTTGGGGTAGTCGTATTGCGGGAAGCGTTTGCTACTAGTACAAGGCGTCCTGACACTAATCAACAGCGCAACAAGAAGTAGGGAACAATTCGCATGTCATATAGTGTTTGCAATTCGTTGTTTCCGTCGCTGCGGTATGTTTTCTCTAATTGGAAGCGCGCATTGGTTATCTGCTTGGTAAGCTTCCTCTTGTCGCTGCCAGTTCTTATTAGGGTGAGAAAAGAACTCAAGCAGTGGGCGATCAGAAGCGGAATCGAGTTTCAATACTTGGCAGCTGAAATGCTGAACGAAGTTGGGCCAGATTTCTTACTCGCCAGTAAACATCATGAATCAGTATTACACAGATACATTGAGCATACAGAAAATTCTTGGAATTTTATGTTTATAAATCTATTGTATCCGCAGGCTTTGTCCGATA
>Ga0209515_10006738_pt1 | contig 14146 bp, 14 predicted proteins | sample Subgroupgradi54m_FD_187454 | JGI IMG/M metagenome (GOLD analysis project Ga0209515, IMG submission 187454) | Subsurface groundwater microbial communities from S. Glens Falls, New York, USA - GMW60B uncontaminated upgradient, 5.4 m (SPAdes)... ...
CCCTTCACAGCCTCTCGACCGTGAAGAAGAAGGCGCTCGAAGACCATCTCTCAATCACGGCGAGCATGAAAGTGGAGGAGGTTGTTCAGAGATTTAAGGAGGGGATCGTTCGTTTGGCGGGGTTTGAGCGTGGGTAGATCCGTGCAGTCGTTTTTGTGAACGATATGGGTTCCCTCGGAGCTCTGGCTGAGGCAAGCCACCCCCCGCGGCGGCGCCACTCGTCGCAAAACACCGTGCGCCGCCGCAGGAGGCTCACGTGCAACTATACTGTTCCCTGCCCGACAACGTCTACTCGGCCGACCGACGCTTTCAGATCTTCTTGGCCGCTGTCCGTCGACCCGACGAGGTCACCGTCGCACAGATCGCCAAGCAAGAAGGGTGCTCCGAGCGGCTGATCTATAATCTCCAGCACACCGTCGAACTTGCCCTCGTCCCGCGCAAACCCGGCCCAAAACCTCGCGGAAAGCCGGCGCCCGAGCTGGTTGTGGTGGGTCACACCCTCACGCCCGTACCTTTTGACCCCCGTGAGCTCACCCTGACCCTCGCCGTGGAGCATGTGTCCCTGCGCGGAATGCAAAGGGTTTTCCTCGCGGCGGGCAGGCCCGAGGTCTCGCGCGACACGCTCCTTGATCATCTGCACACCGCGGGGCGTGCCGCGAGGCGACTGCTTGAGAGGGCCAAGAAACAGCTTCGCGACAAGCTCAGGTGCCTCGCCGCCGACGACATTTTCTTCCACCGCGTACCAGTCAAGGTCGTGATGGAGCCCGTCTCTGGCGCAGTGCTTGAAGTGTTGCGCTGGGCGGGCTCGCACACGGGTCAGGACTGGGCACTGTTTCTGAGCGAGTGGCCCCAACTGAGGTTGTTGGTGAGCGACTTGGGTTCTGATCTGCTCTGCGCAGTGAAAAGCATTCTCAAAGGAATCGACCATCAGGGCGACAACTTTCATGAGCGGCAGTGGTGGAGCGGCAAAGTCTTCGGCCCGATGTCGCGGTGTGAACAACGCCTCGCCGATGCCGTCACAGAGTTGCTCGACGCCGCAACGACGCCTCGTCGACGCGGACGCTCGGTGAGCGCGAAAACGATCGAAGAGGCGGAGGCGTTGCGGGCCGAGGCCGAGGAAGACTTCTACAACGCTGTGGCTGCGGAGCAAGCTTGGGAAGTGTTGTTAGAGAGTCTGGACCCGCAGGGACACCTGTGGACCGCACAGACCGCCGAGGACATTCTCTCGCACGACGTGGTCCCTTGGCTAGCGAAAATGCCCGACGTGGTGGGTCGGACGGTGCTGGATCACGTCTATAAGTACAAGGACTCTTGGTGCGGGCATCGGGTGTTGTGGGACTTGATCGAGGTGCAACTCGCCCCCGGCTCTCTCTGGTCGCGGGCACAAGTGATCGACGCCATGCTGGCGCTATTTGCGTCCGAAAAGGCCTTTGCAGAAGCCACATCGTGGGAGGATGGCCGTGCCTGTCAGAAGCTTGAGGCTGGGCTGCGGGCAGACCTGTGTGCGGCGTGTCTGAACCTCGCCTCGGTGGAGCGCGAGGCTCGCGATCTATTGGCGAACCCCCGTCGCTCGTCGTCGTTGGTGGAGGCGTTTAACAGCGTGTTGCGTGGTGCCCAGCAGGTGCACCGTCGGGTCTGCGACGATCTGTTGGCGCTCTACGCAATGCGTTGGAATCTGAGCCCGCGGACCGAAGGGGTGCGCCGCGGCGCCAGCCCCTTCGCCCGTCTCGGCGTAGACTTCGCCGATGACGAACGACTTTGGCATGAAGTGCTGATTGAGGAGATGGACCGAGCATAGTTCAGAACGCTTCTTGGTCTCACATCACCCGCTTCGCGGGGCCGCCGACGTCTGCCCAAAATTCGACTGCACGGATCTCACCCCGTGGCGTCGAACGATCCCTTAAGGAGACATACGGCCTCTCTGTAAAATTGGCCGATAAGAAAGATACCCATCTCCTCCCTGAACATGTGACGCTCGGAGCTGCTCAACGCGGGGAATACAAGGCGAAGAAGCACTAACACCTAGCCCTGTTCGTCGCTCTAACCGTCGCTTCGATCCTGAGAGGACGTCATGTTTGATTCCATCGTGCCGGACGAACGCCGATTGCCGTGGTGCTACAGGTTATCCGACCAGATCGATCAATGGCTTGCTGGTCGTAGAGCCGGATTCCTTGGGCTCTTTGCATTTGCAAGCATCGGAATTCAAATTTTCGGTGATCGTGCTGAGCGTGATTCATACGGTTCGGAAGCAAGCGTAATCTTTGTATTAGGTCTTACGGTTCTGCTGTTTCTATTTGTTGCGGGGTGTCGTAACGAAGAGACGAATAAGCTCTCGTTGAGCGCTGTTATGGATCGGCTTGGTGGCGGATTCGACGCCGTTACAGAGGTCTTCGCCGATCTACAAAAGGCACCATGGTCTATTCGATTCCAGCACATTGGACGATTCGTCGCAGTTGCTTGGTTGCTGGCGGCTCAGACAGTGCTCCTTGCTGTTCGATATTCCGTTATCGATTCAGGCGCCTCTGAAATCATTCTTCTTCTTTGGGGAAGCACGCTCGGATTGGTCATGCTGTTCTATGGAAGACATCTTGAGAAACATCAGGGACAAGATATTCCTCCATCCCGGTCCAATCGTCAGATCCCGATGGCCTCAGAGGCCGTGCATCAGATGGCGGTTACTGTCCATACCGGCCACACCATGCAAGCAACCAATAATCCCCTTGTGGATGCCTTGCTCGGTGTTCTTGCCTCTTGGAGACCTGGCCGCCAGCGCAACGAACGTGCCTATCACGATAGGCTGTTTCATGCGCTCCGCAGAAATCTTTCGACCGTCCATGTTGAGAGTGAGAAGCGAATTGAGGAACGACGTGTTGATCTTGTGTTGGGAGGGCAGAATGAAATGGTTCTTGTCGAGATTAAGGCACATTTAAAAAGTGCGACCGAGTGTGATCGGGCATACGGTCAGCTGACGAGGTACACGAAATACGAAAAGGGTCCTGTGCTCCTCGTTCTATGCAAGACCTCCCATGAAGATGCGAATGTACAGAGGCTCATTTCGAATATTGCATCAGTTCGGTCGCAGAAATTTCCCATGGCCGTGGTATTTGCTTCGGTTGATCGTGAAATTCCAGTAGCTAAGCTATTAGGAGCATCTGCGCTCGAATCACTAGAGGAACGGGCTCAACATGCAAGGCCAGTTTCTGTTGGAGTACCACTGTGCTCTCTCGCTGTTGCTTCGCTCCCGTTTATGATGTGGCTCAGCAATCCTCCTCGAACGCTTCAGGCTAGAGCGATCCGCGAAGCTCGAACGCCTAATATCTCTATGCGATCGTTGGCAATGCCGAATCTTTTTTCAGGGACGACCTGCACGGCTGTCACAAGTACCGGGTTTCATCTCCGGCCGCTGGAATTTGACCCTGATGGGCGAGGGGTGGTCGCCCTCGTTGGTGGTGATTGGATCAACGGTTCTAGAAAAGCTTTCGTGCACCCGGAGGCTCTGCCCCCGGACCCCCGGGCCAAAGGGCAGAGCTTCTCTCCCTCAAGACTACCGTGTGGGCTCAGGCAGGAGGCGAGGTTGCGTGCGGCCCCTTCCGTTGGGCGGAGCCCCTCGAAGTCGCGGCGCTGCAGTGGCGGCTGGAGGTGCGTTTTGCAGTGGGTCTGCGCGCACCCCCAGCCTCCGAGCGATTCCTACGGTTTGCCCGTCGGTCGGTCGCCCTGCCCAGCGGTGGGTGCCACCCCAGCCGCCACGGCAACGCCGTGACCTGTCACGTCATGGGTCCACGGTGCGCTTCTCTTTCTTGCGCCATGAGTCCGCGTCGATGTCGAGGGTGTGACAGTGCTGTGCGAAGCGGTCTACCAACGCTCCCACGCACGCAGCGCTCGGAAAGATCGTCAACCATTGCTTGTAGCCAAGGTTGGTTGACACGACGGTGCTGCGCCGCTCGTGACGGCGGCTCACAATCGTGTACAAAAGGTCTGCCGCACGCGTCTCACACGGCAGATAGCCGATCTCATCAATCACCAATAAGTCAGGTGTCAGATATCGCTTGAGACGACGCTCCGTGGCGGGAACCGATTCCTGTTTGAGCAGGTCTGCCATCGCGGTTGAAAGCGTCGCGAAGTGCACCGTGTGGCCTCGGGCCAGCGCTGCTAGACCCAGATGCTGCGCCAGCGTCGTCTTACCCACGCCGCTCGGTCCGCGAAGCAGCACGTTCTCGCCCGCACGAAGAAAGTCCATCCCCAACAGCGAGTCGTACAGCCCTCGGTCGATCGAGCGGGGATGCGACCAGTCGAAGCGGTCTAAGGCCTTGGGGGTGCCGATCATCGCGAGGTGTGTGCGACGTGAAAGGTTGTTGGCCTCCCGCGTGCGGCGCTCCATTTCTAGCAAGCGTTCGACCGTTTCGGTCGGGCCCAGCCGTAGTCGATGGGCGTCGCGCAACCACGCCCGCAGCGCGTCCAGTGGCGTGCGAAATTCCAGCGCCCGCAGCCGTGCCAAGACGCCATCGTCTCCTCCCTCCTCGCGCCCTTCACTCATCGTAGCCCTCAAGGTCGTGAGGAATCACCTCAACGTCGCGCACGTGATGCCCGAAGCTCAATGGCGTCGGAACGGGCTGATGGGCCGCGCGTCGGTACTGCTCGCACAAGTGACCCAGCGCACCTGGGTCCTCGGTGCCGCGCGCGATCGCTTCATCCACCGCCACGCGCAAGGCCTCGGCACCGTAGAGGTCTAGCGCCACGATCGTACGCGCCACGGCGTTGCCCAGATTGCGCCCGGCGGCCATCCAGCGCTCAAGTAGCGGGTTGATTCCGGGCACCTCGACGCGCAGCCGGTCGCGGCCCTTGAGGTCTTTGGCGACCCCTTTGCGCGCAAGGATCTCCGTGCGATGCGCCGGGGTCTCAAGCACCTGCTTGCGCCCCCAACATCGCGGGTGCGAAGCGACCTCCGTGGTCCCATCGAGCAGCCGCACGCGCAGGTCGTCGGCGGCAAGCGTGAGCGTGCGGCTGGCCCACACCGAGGGCACCGAGTAGAGGTTGGCGTCGAAGTGCGCGAAGGCCGTGCCGTCAATCGAAACAGGCAGACACTGCTCGCACGAGGGCATCGGATCGGGCAGCGCCAAGAGCTTCAGGCGCTCCTCGGCGAAGGCCTCGCCGACGCTGTGATCGGCCAAGCGCGGGTGAGGTCGCGCGGGTGCCACATCGCGCAGAAAGGCTTCGAGCTCGCGGTTTCCGTGCGTCGGGTCGTGGATCTCGCGACCCGCCAAAAAACGATCACGAAGGTAGCGCACAGCCCGCTCGACGCGGCCTTTCTCTTGAGGCGCGCGGACGTTGCAGAGCCTTGCCTGCACGCAGAATATGGCCGACAGCTCATCGACCTTGGGGTGAAAACGCACCGTCTCTCCCTGCCGACCGAGCACAATCGTGCGCGGATTGTCGAAGAGCCACTGTCTCGGGGAGCCCCCGAAAAACGTGTGTCCGCGGATCAACGAACGTCGGAGCGACTCGGACGTAAGGTCCCAGACAAACTCGGTGAAGAGCATTCGCGACCACGACAACACCATCACGAAGATCCATAGCCCGCGGCGCCCGCCGGGAACCTCACGCTGCCCGACGAAGGCCCAATCGACCTGAGCCTGTTCGGCGACGAAGGTCTCAAGACGAAGGAAGGCGCCGCGTCGTCGGACGGGGCGAACTCTCTTCACATAACGTCGCAGCGTGCGCACAGAGCCTTTGTATCCACGGCCCTTGAGCATGTCGTAAAGGCGCGTGGCGCGAAGGCTGGGATAGAGCGCCAGCGTCTGTGCGATGAACTCCTCGAAAGGCAACAGATTGCCGTCTCGCACACGAGCGGGTACCACACGGCGCGGCGAGCAAAGCCCCGCGACACGCCGCACGCAGTCGCGGTGCTCGCCCAACTGCGTGACGATGGTGCCGACCGGCCAGTGCTCGGCGAAGAAGAGGCGACGGATCTCAGCCTCGGTGTCGGGCGAGAGGGTCATCGCACAGCTCCGTCCGAGGCCTTAGGGCGGCACGCCAGAGCGCAGGGTGCCGGCCCGTGAAGGGCGTTTGGCACGACGGTGCGTGTGAAGAATGACCCAGTGCGAGAGTTGTCCGCAGCGCACGCAGCGCAGCAGCGACACAACACGGGGCTCAGGGGGTGAATGGGATGCATCGGGGGGTGTCTCCAAGCGCGCCACCGGGCCTACGGGCTCCATGCTCGGGGTCGGTGGCGTCGTCGGGAGGCTTGCCGCATCAGGGCTCGGGGCGGAACCCTGATGCGTGACCTGAGGGCTTGGGGCGGGGGTCTTGGTGGGCGTGTTGCGCCGTTGGTAGCGCTTTCGATCGAGGGCCCCTGCGCGCCCCTCGGGGCTCGTGCGGTAACGAGTGTTAGCGTTTCGGAGCTGCCGTCGTCGCGCCTTACGTCGGCAGTCGTCGTGGCAGTAGCGATGGCCGCGATAGCATCGTCGGCAGATGCGAAAGAGCTTGAGGCAAGTGCCGCAGCGCAGCTCGATGAGAGGCTCCATGGGTCGTCCGAAGCGGACGCCTCGAAGGCTGGTTGACGGCGACTCCGTGAGGCGAGATACACACGGGGTCGGCGTCCGAACCGACCTGGGGACGAAGGGTTACAGCCCTGTCGTCCCCGCTTGTCCGCGACGTCTGGCCGGAGGAGCTACACGACTACGAGGTCAAACGCGAGCCCGCCCGCCGCCCGTCGAGGTCAAAAAACCGCGTTTCCTGATGGCCGTCTACACCTTGACGATCTCGTCGAAGCCGAGCCAGATCTTGTCCGCGCCGCTCAGCCGTTCATCGTAGCAGAATTTGCACTTCACGTCGCAGCGCAGGCCGAGCCACAGCACCCCGCGACGCGTCAGATTCCGTACGGTTGATTGGGCGACTTCGGGGCGTTCGGAGAGGGCCATTGCGTTCTGCTCCTTGCGAGTTAGAGGTAGAGTTGGCGAAAGTGGATCGACCCCTGGATGTCACCGCACCAGATGCCGGCTGCTTCCACGAGCACCAGCACCGTTTCCATGCCATCGTCGGCGTTCCCGTGGCATAGTGCGGCGGTCGCGCGGGGGAGGGCCGAGATCGCCTGAGCGAGCCGCTTCGCGGGATAGGGATTCAGCACGAATCGCCTCCCCGAGACGTGGCGGTACTTCGCGAACAGCAGGACCTGATAGACCGCGTAATGCCGGAAGCGGTGGAAGTGCGCCCCAATCCCGCGGCGGTCTTCATGGTAGACCACCGCCCCGGGGGCGAGGCCGACCCGCAGCCCCTTCAGTCCCAGACGGTAGCAGAGATCGACGTCGTTTCCCGAGAGGAATCTCTCGTCGAAGCCACCGACGTCACGCACCGCGGCAGCGACGAATCCGGCGTTCGCACCGACGACGTACGGCATTCCCGTGGCGGGAAGGTAGTTCAAGGTCAATTGGCCGCCGACGATCGTCATGCCGTGACGCTGCGTCCAGGTCGTCGGCTCGAACTTCTCAATCCGTCCGCCGACCGCTGCGTGCCGGCCCTCCTCGAGCGCCTTGACCAGCTCCTCCAGCCAAGCCGGGTCGGCGACGCAGTCCGCGTCGGTGAATACGACGTACTTCCCCGAGGCCACGCTCAACCCCGCGTTCCGGGCCGCAGCCATGTTTGCGGCGGTTCGATGAACGTAGAGGACTAGGTCGGGGCTCATAGCCCCGATGTCGGAGAGCTGAGCGCTTCCGTTCTCGACTACGATGACCTCGAATCTTTCCCGGGGCATCGTCTGGCAGAGCAGCGACTGAAGCAGGCGGAGCACGCGTCTATCGCTCCGTACTGCGACGATGACCGAAGCGATTTTCGATCCCGGCATCGGTTGACTTGCTCCACGATCGATCATGATCCGCGTGTCGCTCTCATGGTGGCGCTGCGCGAGGGCCACGCTGTCTGTGAACGTCGCAGTCCAGCATTAGAGGTTCGGGTTGTCAACCTGTCAACCGGGTGTAGTTCGATTTAAGCGCAGAGGGCTGCGGAGTCTTTGCCGCGGGGAGGGGTGACAGAGAGGAGAGCTCCAAGTATTTGGGAAGTACCACCGACCCAACCACCGGGAGCTCACCATGACAACTACACCACAGACTGACTCGCCGTGCGACCCGTTCGCGCAGCCCCACGCACTTTTCGGCGAGCTGATCGTCTGGCTCGATCAGGGGGCGCACGAGACCGACCACGAGGTCCTCGAAACGGGCTTGCGAGGGTGACCGACAAAGACCCGTTGACAACGGAATTCATAAGTAATTTCCAACAGTTGCGGACGGATTGACAAGCTCTTGTAAATTTCTTCGTAACCACCTGATTTTATTGAGCAATCTCGTTGTCAATGGGTCTTTGTCGGTCACCCTCTTCGGACCCAAGAGTTGGGGCGGGTCCCTCTCCGCGCGTGAAGAAAGAGGGGCGGCGTTGCCCTTGATGCGTCTCGACTGTCGCGCCCGGCCCGACCCTCGCCGCGCCGAACGTCGCTCACCCACCTCCCGCTCCCTCGCGGGGAACATCCGGGGAACTCCTCCCCCTGGGACTCGACCTCCCATCTCCCTTCCACGGCGAAAACAGTCGGATCACGTCGTCGCGACCGAGGGAATCATAATCCCAAGGTCGTAGGTTCAAGTCCCACCGCCGGCACCCAGAAACCCCTTGATCCATAGGGGTTTTCGTCATTTCGGGGTCGTGCGCCGGGAGCGCCGAACGCGCCCCCTGCGCCCCTTCGCGGGGAACATCCGGGGAAGTTTCCCCGCTGGGTTTCAGCGCCCGCAGCAGGCGGTCACGCAGCTCTTCTCCCTGGATGTGGCCGTAGGTCTTGTGGAGCATCGCGGTGCCCGCGTGACCGAGCGATCGAGCGACATCGTCCCAGGGGATGCCCTGCGCGAGGTGCCACGTCGCGAAGGTGTGCCGGAGTGAGTGCAGGCTGAAGGGATCGATCTTGAGAGCGCGGGCAACGTCCTGAAGGTCGCGCCAGTTCATGTGCCAGGGGCGCAGGAGCTTCTGGCCCTCCCCCTCGCCCCACCGGAACGCGAGCTCGACGAGTCCCCGACAGAGCGGGAGAACGAGGGGCACCTCCCGATCCCGTCGGTCGTTCTTCGTCCCGCGCACCCGGACGAGTCCGCGCTTGAGGTCGAGATCACCCCGCTCGGCGGCTTCGAGCGCCGAGAGTTCGGCCCCGGCGCCGACGGCAAGGGCGACCCATGCAGCTCGGTCGGGGGTGAGTTCACCGATAACCTGCTGCACCTCGTGAACCGAGAGGAACCGGGTGCGTGGCTGGTAGTTGGGGGCGAAGCGCTCGGGCATGACCTCGTCCAGCCGACCGTGCCAGAGCTTGGCACGACGAGCTGTACCAAGCGCCCCCTTGAGGGCGTGCAGCTCCTTCGCGATGGTGTGGTCCGAGGCCCCATCGTCTCGCCGGGTTGCGATGTAGTTGTCGATGGTGGCCGAGGTGATCTCGATGAGTAGCGTCTCGCCCACGAGAACATCGAGCACGACCCCGAGTTTGCGCTTGTAGAAGGCGACGGTGTCGGGGGCGAGCTTGCCCGCCCGCTCCTCGGCGAGGTGCCGCGCATGTTCGAGATCTACGGCATCTTGGAGAGTGTGCGCCGCCGCCGCGCGACGGGCAGCACCTTCGGGGTCGGCGCGGTCTCGTTCCCATTGGCGCTGCCAGGCTTCCGCCGCCTTCTTGTCGGTGCAACCGGTCGCGATCTCGGTGTCGGTGCCAAGGGAGCGGTCGCGGAGATACCAGTACCGGCCTTTGCGTCGAAGTGTGGGCATGTGGTGAGTTCCGTGAGGTAGCGGAGCCAGAGATCTTCTCGAACGAGACCGTGCGCACCGCCCGCCTTGGCCATGTGATCGTAGGCCCAGCGGCGGCTTCGGCCAGGGACTTGAGCGAGGATCTCCTGAGCGGTCAGGAAGCGGGGCAGTACGCGGACGGCGTCAGCCATGGTGTGTCTCGCCGTGAAAAGGGGGCGCTTGCCGAAGGCCGCGAAGCAGTGCGTCCGAGAGCGCCCGCACCAGGGCGAAATTAAAATTAGAGAACGTAGAGAAGAAGATGAGGCAGAAATCCCTATACTTCCCGCAGGAGCGACCGCACGAAAGCTCTGTGGGACAGGCGTTTCCGCGCGTTTGGGTATCGTTGCCGTTGCGAGGGTGGTAGCGACACATGGTTGCGTCACCCACCCTTGGGCGGAACGAGTGCCCACGGCCATACGGGGGGTTGGGTGGCCGGGGTCGCGGCTACGGCGGCAGCCGAGGTCACGACCATCCCGAAGGGCGAGCGCAGAAAATTTTCGAGATCGGCGAGAAGCCAGAGCTCGCCCCCGCCGCCCTTCACGATGACTTCGGCGAGGTACCGCAGGCGGGCCTCACCCTCGGCGAGCAGGAGCGGCCGGAAGCGAGGCAGCCCCCAGAGCGGGCGACCTGCGCGCGCATGTTCGACGGTCGTCACGACCTTGGGGGCGAACTGCTTGCGATGCTCGCTCCCGAGGTCGAGCTCGAGCACGAGGGAGAGAGACTCGGCCCCCGCGGGCACGATCTGAATGAGGGCGTCGGGGAGGTATCTCGGGAGCTTGCGGTGTTCTTGGAGCACCTGCCGCTTGAGGTCATGGTCGGCGAAAAAGAATTCCACTCGCACGTCGGGCCGCGAGCGGAGGGCGAGAACGAGCGCGACCCGCACGTCGTTCACGGCGACGAGGTGAGCGTCCTCCCGCAGGATCGAGCGCTGTACGTGGAGTTCGTCGGCGGACATGCCCTCGGCGACGAGAAGCGTCCGCCCCTTTTCAGTGAGGCCGTATAGGTTCTCGGTGTTGAGGTCGAGGACGTGCACGCGCAGAAGCCCAAGGCTGTTGAGCTTCGCCAGCCGCTTGGTCGTGGCCGTGTACCCCTTGGGGCGAGGGTGACGAGCCGATGAGTTCGCCGCCCCCGTTGCAGACGCCGCGCCCGCTCGTGGCCACGATCCCTCGTTCTCCTCGGCGAAGAACAGGCGCTTGATCTGGGAGGTGGTCGCGAGGCGCATGCGCCCGAGGGCGCGGAGCAGTTCGAGATCGCGCTCGGTCACCCGGGCCATGCGGGTGGAGGGTCGATCGATGCGAGAGCGACGAACCTTGCCCATGACCTCACCTCCCGAACATCGGGTTCGCGACCGAGAGGCCGCAGGTGGGGCAGCTCACAAAGCCGTGGACAGCGCCGCAGTGGGCGCACTCCCAGAGCGAGCCCTCGGAGGTGGCACCACAGCCACCGCAGCGCCCGACCCCATACTGCGCGACGACGTGGCCACGCGGGCAACGGATGAAGTCCTCATACGCCCGCTCCGTGCGCCACGCTGCGACGAGGAGCCCGACCACCCACACGGCGACGACGATGAGGCCAGCCACCCACCCAACCGCGAGATACACGGCGATGGCCACGACCCCGAGGCTGACTTTGAGGGTGAAGATCATCGCTCGCATCACGGCACCCCTCGCCCGCCAGGTCGCCCACGTCCCCAGCTCGGAAGGTCGGGAGGCAGATCATCGGCTGCAACTCGCCCACGCGATCGGCTGCGACCGGGAGCCCGGGGTGCATCGACGGGTGGTGCACTCGCCGACGCCGACAGCGCCGCGGCTTGTTCCTCAACCTCGCGGGCGTGGTTGAGCAAGGTCTCGCGCGGCACACCCCAGGCGCCGCGTTCGAGGCTGTCACGGAGGCCCTGAGAAATTTCACGCCACTCCGGCACGACGAGGTCCGGCGCTCGTACGAAGCGGGCGGCGAAGGATCGTCTGCGGTCCGCAACGAAGAAGTGCTGACGCGGCAGTCGTCGGAGCTGCTCCCCAACGGCACGTTGTTCTTCTGCGGGGCTCAGGAACTGCGGTCCGCGCGTAGGGGGGTCGAAGGCTCCACGCGGGCGAACAAGCGTGCCCGTCGCGGGCAAGAATTCGTTCAGCTCCGAGAGGTCCCTCTGGCTCGCCCTCCCCGTGATCCTGACGGAGATGTTGGTCGAGAGAATGTTGAGCAGCTCCCGTGGGAGCTGCTCGGTCGTCTGGTGCACGGTCCAGAGGTGGGTGCGAAAACTCCGGCCCAGGGTTTCAATCCGTTCGATGGCGCCCAGCACCCTCTCGGTCGCTGCCTCTTGAATCTCGTCGCCCACGAGAAGCACGTCGGCCGAGAGCGGGCGGTTGGGGTCGAACACACACCAGGACAACCGCTCAAAGAACAGGGCACCCATCGCCCGAGAGAGTTCACGGCTCCCAAGTGGGGCACCTGATGCGTCGATCAGAGTCACCCTTCCGGGGCGGAAGGCATCGAGGAGCGGTGCGACCGACTGCGCCGCGAACATGGCCTTGAGCTCATCGGCCCCGAGGAGCACGTCGAAGCGTGCCGAGAGGCCATCGATCGTGACTGCCCCCTCACGCACGAAGCGGTCCCGGAAATACGTGCGCAGATGTGGAAACCGCGAGGACTCCGCCGCGCGGGCGAGGATGTCGGGGGCGTGGATCAGATACCGGAGGTCCACGAGGTTCCAGCCCCGCTCGATGGCCAAGAGAAGAACGGCGCCGAGGGCACTCGTCTGCCGGATGCCGGTCGCGACCCGGACTGTCGCCTCGATGGTCTCGGCGATGGACTGTGCCTGGGCGGCGGGGGCAACACTTGGGTCGGCCGCGAGGAGCTGCCAGGGCACCAGATGTCGGCCATGGAAGACCCGCAGCACCTGGAGCCGCTCGCGGGCGAAAGACGGGTCTCTCTCCGCGAACCGAGAGACGAGGCGGAGCATGAGGTCGGTCGCCTCGCCCTTCATGTCGAAGACGATGACTGCGACGGGGGCACCCCTCGCCATGTGGCCCAGGACCTCGGCGAGGATCGCCGTGACGAGAAAGGTCTTCCCCGAGCCAGAACTCCCCGTCACAAGTGCGTGGCTGCGAAGGAGTTCAGGAAGAGCCAGGTCATACGGTCCCTCGGGGGTTGCGCCGAGAGAGACATGCGCCGCTGCATGGGCTCGGACAGTCTCATCCGAGAAGGCCCTCACATCCGCGCGGACCTCGGCGTCGAGGGCACGGCGATCAACGAGCTCGACGGCCCGAGCACGGTCACGAACGGTGTCGGCGCCACCCGAGAAAATATTTCTGAGGAACTTCGGCGGGATCATCACTGACCCCCGAAGTCGTCGGGAAACACCCGGTTGCGCTCGCGATTGCGGGAGCGCTCGAACTCGGTCCAGGCTTGGCGACGTTCGGCTTCGGCTCCGCGTCGGCGCCGCCAGAGAAGGACCAGCAGTCCGACGTGGCCGAGGCCGATGATCCCGATGGCCCACCAGGGCGGCACGGGCACCGTCAAGGACGGCTCAAGCACCGTCACCTGTGGCGCGAAGATGGGCACGCGGTCGCGGGCGTCGGACAGAACCGCTCGGGCAAACGGGATTGCGAACATGATGGCGAACGAGAGCCCGACGGCCCGGGCCGCGAACGACAACATGGTCGTGCGCGCCGTCTGCCAGCCAATGATGGTGGCGAAGCCCGCCGCCATTAGGCAGAGCACGGCCACGTCGAAAAGAAGCGCATAGAGGATGTCCATGGTGAACCTCGGGGTATCGGACGAAGGCCCCGGAGGCACTGCCCCCGAAGCTCTCGTCCGCTGCTCGTTGAAAATATTTCTTGCCAGCGCTCTTGGTCAGTCGGTCACGAGCACGAGCGCATCAAGATTCACGGTCTCCCGCTCTGCGCGGGTGAGAGCCTTTGAGAGAGCTTCGGTGGCTGCTGCTTCCGAGGCTGCTGCCGCACGAGCCTCCGCTTCACGCTTGCGCTCTTCCTGTGAGAGGACCGTCGAGGTTGATTCAGTCGAGAGACCGCGGTCGAGGACCCTGCGGCGAATGCGATGCAGGCGAAGCCCGTCGTCGGTCAATTCTGCGATGGAGACGGGGGCGCCGAGACGAACGCGCCACTCGCCGCGGGAGGCGATCACCGATGCGAGCTCGCGAGGCTCCGCGAAGTCTTTCCCTTCGTGCACGAACAGGGGCGTTGAGGTGAACCCATCTTCGGTGAGAGTGATTGATGATTCTTCGAGGGGGAGCCTTGCGGCAACCCGCGGCAGGTTCGCGTGGATGCGTTCTGCCATCCACCTACGAAACGTTGGCTCAAGCACACGATGCTCACTGCGGGCACCATCGCCAATG
>Ga0209515_10006739_pt1 | contig 14142 bp, 14 predicted proteins | sample Subgroupgradi54m_FD_187454 | JGI IMG/M metagenome (GOLD analysis project Ga0209515, IMG submission 187454) | Subsurface groundwater microbial communities from S. Glens Falls, New York, USA - GMW60B uncontaminated upgradient, 5.4 m (SPAdes)... ...
GGGTGGCGAAATTGCCGTGCGGCGGAGGGGAAGAGGTCGCCCACTCCAGCGTCGTCGCCTCCCACGGATTCTCCGGGGCTCGCTTGCCCTTGAACACGCTCCAGAGGAAATTGAACGCGAAGATCAATTGGGACGTCACGAGGAAAAACGCGCTCACGGTCATCATGCGGTTGAGGCCGCCGAAGTGGGCCAGGTGCGCGTACTGCGACCAGTCGTAAATGCGCCGTGGCATCCCACCGATGCCTAAGATGAACATGGGGAACATCACCGCGTTGAAGAAGACGAACGTCAGCGCCAGGTGGAGTCTGCCCAGCCGCTCGGACATCATCCGCCCGAACATCTTCGGAAACCAGAACGTGATGCCCGCAAACGTCCCGAAGAGGCTGCCGCCGAAGAGCACGTAGTGCAGATGGCCGACGATGAAGTAGGTGTCGTGGATGTAGATGTCCACCGGCATCGAGGCGGCAAAAATCCCGGTCAGGCCCCCGATGAGGAACATCGCCAAGAAGGCGCAGGCGTGCAGCATCGGGGTGGTCAGGCGGATCGAGCCGCGCCAGAGCGTGCCCAGCCAGTTGAAGAACTTCACCCCCGTCGGCACCGCGATGACCATCGTGGCCGCCATGAAGCTGGTGGCCAGCGCCGGATTCATGCCGCTGACGAACATGTGGTGGGCCCAGACCAGAAATCCGAGGATCGCAATCGTGGCGATCGCGTACACCATCGAGCGGTACCCGAAAATAGGCTTGCGCGAGAACGTCGGCAGGATATCCGACACGATCCCCATGACGGGCAGGATCATGATGTACACCGCCGGATGCGAATAGAACCAGAACAGATGCTGCCACAACAGCACCTGCCCGCCACTGTGCGCCAGCGGCACCCCGTCCACGATCAAGCCGGCGGGCATAAAGAAGCTGGTGCCCAGCGTCCGGTCAAGGAGCAGCATGATCAGGGCGGAGGCGAGCACCGGCGTCGCCAGCAGCGACATGATCGCCGTGATGAACAGCGCCCAGATCGACAGCGGCAGCCGGAAGAACCCCATCCCGGGCGCCCGGAGATTGATGACCGTCGTGATGTAGTTGATCGCGCCCATGATGGAGGAGGTCCCCACCAGGAGCACGCTGACGATCCAGCAGGTCTGGCCGGGTCCCAGCGTGACGCTCAAGGGCGCATACGCCGTCCAGCCGGAGGCCGCCGCGCCGCCCTCCATGAAGAACCCCAGCACCATGATCGCGATCGCCGGGGGCATGAGCCAATAGGAGGCCATGTTCAGTCTGGGAAAGGCCATGTCCGGCGCGCCGATTTTAAGCGGGATGAGGTAATTGCCAAACGCCCCGACGAGAATTGGAATGATGCCGAAGAAGATCATGAAGCTGCCGTGCATGGTGAAGAGCATGTTGTAGTACTCCGGCACCATCACCCCGCCCGGCATCCCGTTGGGCGCGATGTGCGCCATAAAGCCAAGCGGCCGCCCCGGCCAGCCCAACTGCCAGCGGATCAACATCGCCAACAGTCCCCCAAAGAAGATCATGAACAGGCTGGTGAACAAGAACTGGATCCCGATCGTCTTGTGGTCCGTCGAAAAGATGTACGTGCGGATGAAGCCGGGTTCGTGATGCGTTGATCTGGAGTCGCTCATGGCTTAGCCTTGCTCCGCGCTCACGCTTGCCAACCACGCCTGGAAGTCCTGCGGCGATTCGATCGTCACAAAGCCTCGCATCCGATAGTGCCCAATCCCGCACAGCTCGGCGCAGACGATCTCAAACTTCCCGGTCTTGGTCGCCTGCAGCCATACGCGCCCGGTGAGGCCCGGCACCGCATCGCGCTTGAGCCGAAACTGCGGGAGGAAGAAGCTGTGGATGACATCCTTCGACTTCAGATGCACCAGGACGACCTGCCCGACGGGGAGGTGGAGCTGATTGATCGTCTCAATGTCGTCGGCGGAGCCGAGCCGTCCGTCCGGGCCCGCGTAGCGAATGTTCCAGACGAACTGTTCCGCCTTGACCTCCACTTCCAGTTGATGCGGCGGGGGCGGGCCTTGAATCCGCGCCCACACGCGCTGGCTGGCAAAGGCGAGATAGCCGACGATGAGCGCCGGGATGACGGTCCAGATGACCTCGGCGCCGGTGTGGCCATGGACGTAGGCGGCCGCGCGGCCCGGCCGGTGCCGGTAGCGGATCAGAAACCAGAGCAGCGCCCCTTCGACCAGCACGAAGATCGCCCCGGTGATCCACAGGATCACCCGGAAGAGCTGATCGACGTCAGCCCCGTAGCTGGACACGCTCGGCGGAAACCACCACTGCATATCAAAACCGTTGGGGGCTGAGGGCTGCGGGCTGAGGGCCACACCCCTGAGCCCGGAGCCCGGAGCCCGGAGCGTATGTCATGGGGCCTTAAACTCGAATGTCACGGTCTTGGTGTCCCCGTCCCCGACGCTCACGGTCTGAGCCTGGGTGCCCAGCTTTTCATGCCAGGCCTCGATCGTGTACTGCCCGGCCGGCAGGCCGGCCAGCGTGAAGGTGCCGTTGTCGCCGGTCACGTTGAAGTACGGATGCGACAGGACGCCGATGTACGCCGCCATCCAGGGGTGGACGTTACACACGCACTTGACCATGACCTCCGGGGCCGTGAAGGTCTTGGTCGTCTTCATGCCTTTCACCGGCTGCGCGAGGTTGAACGGCTTGCTGTTGACAGGCTTGCAGTTGACGTTGTGCAGCGTCGAGTCGCTGTTGAGAATCTGGAGCGGCTGGTTCACTTGCAAGCCGATGACCCGCGGGTGGTACAGACACCCCTGCTGCTCCAAGGTCACCGGTTGACTCGACGTCGGGAAGGTGCGGCCTTCCAGGCCCTGCTTGACGTACACGAACACGTGCTGCAGGGTGCCGTTCGGATTCACGACGATCTCTTGCTTGGTGACCGGCTCCTTGTGCTGCAGCGAACACTGCGGATCGGCGTCCATCTTGATGCGCTCTTGGGCCGGCGCGCTCCCGGAGAACGTCACCGTCCCGCTGATCGTCGCGGAGCCTTGCGGCGCGGTCCCTCGTCCCTCGGGACTCCCTTCGGTCGCCTGCGCCAGTTGTCTCGGCGCGTCAGACCCTTGGCTGTCGCCGCAGCCAATCGCGACCAGAATTCCGATGCCAATGACCCACGTTGCTCGTTGTGTCTGATGCATTGCGTCCTCCCCCCCTCCGTTATTGAAGTGTCAGATCAATCCACATTGAGACGGCTCGCTGCCCGGCGTTGCCGCCATCCCACACCACAAAGGCCACCGGCGCAAACCGGCCCGGGCTCAAGATTGCGGCACCATGCGGCGTCTTCGGCGCCAGAGGACGGCTGACCACGAGCGTCCACGCCCCATCGTCATAGTGAGCGGCGCCGCGCTGTCCCTGGACGGGCGCCGCGCCGGTCAACACGGGCTCATAACTCTTGGCGATCGCTTCCTGCACCATCGCCTCGCGCGCCGACCAGGCGTACAGGTCCAATGCCGGCGGATCGCTCAGGGGCCAGGTCTGCAAGGTCACCACGTCTCCAGCAACACCTTCCGGTTGCAACACCAGCGCAAACGCATCCGGAGGTTGCCGATCCTCGCTGGGATCATGCCACGTCAGGCGAAACGCGATCGACCGGCCGTCATGCAGGGCCTTGAACGAGACGGCGGTCACTGTCGGGGGCGCCGTCATCTCGCCGCTTGCGCTGACGACATTGCGCAGGCGTACATCGGTGCGCGGCACGGCCTCCCAGCGCGGATCATCGGCGGCCGCCGGGAGGGTTCCGACTACACGCGGCACCCGCGCGATCATGGTCCAGCGCGGCTCTTCCTGCAGCGAGCGCACGTAATAGGCCAACTGCCAGATGTCCTCAGGCGAGGCGGCCTCGGCGTAGGACGGCATGGGGGAGCCATCAATACCGGTCAGGACCCGCCAGGCGATCGCCTGGGGGTCGCCGCCCCCGCGATAGCTCCACCCCTGCGTCAGATCCGCCGGCCGGATCGCCATCCCCCAGTTATCCGTCAGCGAGGCTGCCGAGGAGCCGTTGCCGCGTCCGTGCGCGCCATGACAGGCCGCGCAGCCGAGTTTCTCATACACCTGCTTGCCGGTGGCCGGATTCGTGCGGGTGCGGCCGGGGTCCGTCCCCACGGAGAGCGGCTGAGGAGGATTGTCGTGAAAGTTTGTCGAGAGGGTTTTGAGGTAGGCCACCAATTGCCACCGGACCGGCTCATCCAGGTGGCGCCAGTCGGGCATGCCGCCTGCCGTCAAGCCGTTGGTGAGGGTCCCAAACAGATCCTGATCCGTCGGCGCGCTCCCGCTGGCGGTGGAGCGAAACTTGAACATCCCGGAGGTCAGATCGCGCGGCCGGGGATAGAGCCGTTTGGCGTCCCGTCCGTCGCCGCGACCCGTGACGCCGTGGCAGCGGGCGCACTGCTGCAGATACGTGGCGCGGCCCGCCGCCACGTCAGCCGGCGGCGACTCGGCGAAGGCGCTGACATCTACAAGCCCGAGGCCGCCTGCACCCACAGCGAGGATGATAAGGAGGAGATGCCGCGTGCGGATGATCGTCACAGAATGAGAACCTCAACTGATGGGGTATTCTAACTGAAGGGCGGGCATCCCGTCAACGAAGGGACGGAACCTACGGCGCCGACTTGCGCAGCAAGGCTTGGAGTTGCTTGACGAGCTTCGGCAGGAGCGACAAGCTGGCCAGCTCCCGCTTGACGCGGCGGATCGGCCGGGCCGGAAAGCCCCATACCGTTTCGCCAGGCTTGACGTCTTTGGTCACGGGACTGGCGGCGCCGATGCGCGCGTCATCCCCGATCGTCACGTGGTCCACCACGCCGGATTGCCCGCCGAACATCACGCGGTTGCCCACCGTGACGCTGCCCGAGAGACCGACCTGGCCGGTGATGATCACATCCTCCCCGATCACGTTGTTATGGGCGATCTGCACCAGGTTATCGATCTTGGTGCCGCGCCGGATGATCGTCGAGCCGAAGGTGGCCCGATCCACGCAGACATTCGCGCCCAGCTCCACGTCATCCTCGATGATGACGTTGCCCAGTTGCGGGATCTTCACGTGCCGGCCCTCGGTCCAGACATACCCAAACCCGTCGGCGCCGATCACGGTGCCCCCGTGGATGCGCACGCGATGGCCCAGGCGCGTGCCCGCCATCACGACCACGTTAGGCCCCAGATAACAGCCCTCGCCGATGGCGACTCCTTCCCCGATGTGCGCCCCGGACTCAATCCTCGTCCCCCGGCCGATGCGCGCGCCGGCGCGAATCACCGCGTATTCCCCGACGGTGACGCCGCCGGAGAGCTTGGCCTCCGGGGACACCGCCGCCGTGGCATGAATCGTGCCCGCGGCCGGCGGCTTCGGCTGGAACATGCCCATCACCTTCACGAATGCCAGGCGGGGATTGGCCACGCGCAACAGGTTCTTGTCGGCCAACGCGGGAAACTGCTTCGAGACGATCACGGCTGAGGCGTGCGTGAGACGCACTTGCGGAACGTATTTGTCATGGTCTGCAAAGGCCAGCTCGCCGTGACGGGCCGTCTCCAAGGCGTTGATCCCGGAGATCATTTCCTCCCCGTCGCCCACCAGCTCGGCGCCGAGCTGGGCTGTGATCTCGCGGAGCGCGTACTCCATCTCACCATCCCTCACCAATTAGGGTAACATGCGCCGGCGCGCCCGACTACGGTTTTCTCTACACAGAAAAGGGGGCTACGGCACGTTGCCGTAACCCCTTTTTAAAAAGTAGCGGGGCCAGGATTTTCCGCCCACGCGTTCAGCCCTCGGGGCGGATCCGCCCTGAGCTCAACCAAGTGGGCGGAGAACCAGCGACCACCATGAAAATAAATAAGGAGTAGCGGGGGTTGGATTTGAACCAACGGCCTCCGGGTTATGAGCCCGGCGAGCTACCTGGCTGCTCCACCCCGCAGTGAAATAGGTGGTGTGATTATAAGGAGGTTCTCGTCTGAAGTCAACGCGACGACGGACGAGAGGTATCCGAATCCACCGGAACGACGAGCTCGTCCGGTTTGGCGACCTTGAAGGTGGAGCGGATGAGGCCCTCGACGTAGACCGGGTCGTGGGTCAGGCGCTGTTGCTCCTGCGCCAGCCGCTGATAGAGAGTTTCCAGATGGCGCTGCTTGCGCGCCAGGCGGTGCTGTTTCCAGGACAGCCATGCCAGCTGCGCCGCCCCGGGTCCGATGACGAGCGCGGCGATGAGTACGCCCACCTTGATCAGGCGAGTTTGCCGTCGGTCCATCTCGTCCCCGCATACACCGCGCGGCGGCCCAACTGCGCTTCAATGCGCAGCAGCTCGTTGTACTTCGCGACGCGCTCGCTGCGCGAGAGGCTGCCCGTCTTGATCTGCCCGGCGAGCGTCGCCACGGCCAGGTGCGCGATCGTCACGTCCTCCGTCTCCCCGGAGCGGTGGGAGATGACCGTGCCGTAGCGCGCCTGCTTGGCCAGGCGGATCGTCTCCAAGGTCTCGGTGAGCGTGCCAATCTGATTGACCTTGATGAGGATCGCATTCGCCACGCGCTCGTCGATGCCCCGCCGAAGGCGCGTGACGTTGGTCACGAACAGGTCATCCCCCACCAGTTGCACGCGTCCGCCCAGCGTCGTCGTCAGGGCGCGCCAGCCGGCCCAGTCATCTTCTCCCAGGCCGTCTTCGATGGATACGATGGGGTAGCGGCGCGTGAGGCGCTCGTACATCCGGATCAGATCGGCCGGGGACACCGTCCGCTTGGCCTTCGGGAATCGATAGCCGGAAGCGCGAACCCACTCATTGGCCGCGCAGTCCAGGGCAATGGCGACGTGGCGACCGGGCGTGTAGCCGGAGCGCTCAATCGCCTCAAGCAACAGCTCGATCGCCTGCTCGTTGGAGGAGAGGTTCGGGGCAAACCCGCCTTCATCCCCGACCGACGTGGCGTACCCGCGCTGCTTCAGGATGCCTTTCAGCGCGGCGAACACCTCAGCACCCATGCGCAGCGCCTCGGCAAACCGCTTCGCCCCCACGGGCATGAGCATGAATTCCTGGATGTCGAGGGTGTTGTCCGCATGCGCGCCGCCGTTGATGACGTTCATCAGCGGAATAGGCAGCAGCCTGGCCGCCCCGCCGCCCAGAGACCGGAAGAGCGGCATCTGGCGGCTGGCCGCCGCCGCATGGGCGCACGCCAGCGACACCCCGAGGATCGCGTTGGCCCCCAGGCGGGATTTGTTCGGCGTGTCATCAAGCGCGATGAGACGTCCGTCGATCCGTGTCTGCTCGGCTGCGTCGGCTCCTTTGAGCGCGCGGGCGATCGGGCCGCAGACGTTAGCCACCGCTTTCAAGACCCCTTTGCCCCCATAGCGCTTGGGATCCCGGTCGCGCAGCTCCAACGCCTCGTGGCTCCCCGTCGAGGCGCCGGATGGCACGGCCGCGCGGCCCCGGGAGCCGTCGCTGAGCCGGACGTCCACCTCCACGGTCGGCTGTCCTCTGGAGTCGAGAATCTCCCGTGCGATCATGGTACGAATTCGTGCAGACATCGTGTGGGGATTATAGCACGTTGCGACATGATTTTACGTCGCGTTGACACCGCGTCGTCGGGTATGATATAGTCAAGCTGCTATGGCGACACGCATGAGCTTCATACGCAAAGTGCGGATGTTCTGGGAGCTGCACTGGGTGAAGATCGTGTGCGCCCTGGTGCTGCTGGGAACCATCGCGTTGCCAGTGGTGGTCCTGAGTCGGATTGACTCCTACCAGCGGCTCTACATCATCGCGCTGCTGTCGATCTTCCCCATCGAAGCCATCCTCAGCGCGGGATTCTTCGTGGTGTTTCTCTACTGGCTCCATTACGGCGGGGGGAGCTTCAGCAAGATGAACAAGAGCATGGTGCGGGGCGACCGCGTCAACGTGCGCTGGGACGAAGTGATCGGCATGGAGGAAGCCAAACAGGAGGCCTGGGAGGTCGTCACGCTGTTGAAGGACCATGCCCGCGTCCAGCAGATCGGCGGCAAGGTCCTGCGCGGGGTGTTGCTCGTCGGGCCGCCCGGCTGCGGCAAGACCTACCTGGCCAAGGCCATCGCGACGGAAGCCGCGCTGCCCTTCCTCTCGGTCTCCGGCTCGGAGTTCATCGAGATCTTCGTCGGGACGGGGCCGGCGCGCGTGCGCAAGATCTTCAAGAAGGCCCGGCAGATGGCCCGTGTGGAGGGCGGCTGTATCATCTTCATCGATGAGCTGGATGCGGTGGGCACCTCCCGCGGCACGGACCTGGGCTTCGGCGCGCAGACCGAGCGCAACAACACCGTCAACGAACTCTTGGTCCAGATGGATGGGCTGGAGAGCGCCCAGGACAACATCGTGGTGATCGGCGCCACCAACGCCAGCGAATCCGTCTTGGACGCAGCGCTCCTGCGCCCCGGGCGCCTGGACCGCAAGCTCTACGTGGACCGGCCGGGCCTGGAGGATCGGGAGAAGCTCTACCAGTTTTATCTGGCCAAGGTGAAGGCGGATCCGGCGATTGACATCAGCCGTCTGGCGCGCCGCACGGTGTGGAAGTCGCCGGCGGACATCGAGAACATCGTCAAGGAATCCGCGCTGATCGCCACGCGCAACAAGCGCGAGGTGGTGACGTTCAAGGATCTCTCCGACGCCCTGGAGCGGATTGAGCTGGGCTTCAAGCGCCGCCGCAAGATGAACGAGGACGAGCGCCGGCGCATCGCCTATCACGAATCGGGGCACATCGTCGTCACGTACCTGCTGCATCCGACGGACGACGTCTTCAAGGCCTCCATCATTTCCCGCCGGGACGCGCTGGGCGTGGTCTACCACCAGCCGCGCGAGGAGCTCTTCACGTCCAGCCGCGAGCGCATCATGGCCAACATCAAGGCGGCCTTGGGCGGCTACGTCGCGGAGCGGCTCAAGTGCCAGTCCACGTCCGACGGCGTCGCGGCCGATTTCCAGAACGCCATGATGCAAGCGCACCAGATGGTCTGGAAGCTGGGCATGGGATCCAACGGCTTCGTCGGGGATTATGAGATCTTGCTGGGCTCCTCCATCTTCCGCGGCACCTCGCAGGGGGACCGGCTCTCGGATGCGATGAAGGACCGGCTCAATACCGAGACGCAGGCGATCTTGAGCCAATGCCTGCGGGATGTCGACACCCTCCTGAAGCAGGAGGACGCCCTGCTGGAGCGCTTCGCCTCCGAGCTGCTTCGAAAAGAGGAACTCGAATACGACGAGATCGAGGCGATCTTTGCCGAGCACGGCAAGCAACGTCGCTTCCCATCGCTGACCTCATCGCCGACCTCAGCCTAATCACGATCACCAACTTCCGCCATGTTGAAGGACGTGCGTGGACGAAGGACGTTCGTGTGTCTGGCAGTGGGCGGACTCCTCCTGGGAGCCTGCAGCCCCTCCTATCGTCAGGATCAGCTGGTCCAGGCGCTCACGACCATCTGCGTCACCGACTATCACCTGAGTGTCTCCGCCCGGCAGGTCGGCCAGACCCTCACCGTGCACCTTCATCATGACGGCATCTTGCAGCAGCAAGGTACCCAGATCGGCCTTGCCGAATCGGCCAATGAGGTGCTGGGCAACATCCTGGAAGCCATCCACCGCGTCATCCTCAGTTCGGATGCCCGGCTCAACTTCTACGTCGTGCTGGTGTCCGATGCCACCGTGCCCGGCGCGTACCTGACCATCATCCGCTACGTCGAGGACGTGCGGCGCGCCAACGCGAACATGCTGCCCCCAACGGAATTTTTCCACCGCACGATCTTCGACCTGAAGTTCGTCTCCGGTCCGACGCTGGGGCTGGACCAGCTCAGTCTCGATGACATCCAACTGGAGCAGTTCCTCAGCTGGCAGCTGGCGCGGCGCATCCACACGCATCTGACGGACCAACTGCAGCGCCATGGGATCCCCGTAGACGTCGGACCATGCAGCGGGGAGTTCCGCAACAGCGAGTTCGCCTTTACGCTCAACGTGGCCCCCACCCCGGGCCAGGCCGGCCTTGACGACGCGCTGATCCAGCAGGTCTTCCAGGACGCCACCAGCGTCATCGCCCAGGTGCTCTCCGACTACCAGTTCAAGCGCTTTGAACGCGTGCGGCTGATCCACCTGCCCACCGGCCGCAGCCTCCTGTTACCCAAGACCCGCCTGGAGCTGTTCCGGTAGGTGACCTGAGGAGCCGGCAACGTGTTTGAGCTCATCGCGGTGGTCGATAAGGACCTCAATCGGCGCAACACCTTCTACGAGATTCTCACCGAGCTCAATTACCGCGTCACCACCCTGCCCTCCCACAAGGAGCTGATGGAATTGCTCAAGCGGGAGCGGCCGCACTGCGTCATCCTGACGACCGACGGGTTCACGGATTCCATCGTCTCCACCCTCTATGAGCTTCGGCAAGTCGATAAACATTTCAAGGTCATCGCGCTCATCCCTCCGCAGCTCCTTGAGGGAGACATCGGCCGCGCGCTCAGCGCCGATTCCCGGGTGACCCTCTTGAATGCCGAGCTGGACCGCCCGTCCCTCGTGCGCGGCGTCTTGAGGGTGTTGAAGGAGCGGGAGGTGGAGCGAGTGGCCGAGCCAGCCGCGTTTCAAGGCACCATCCTGCTGGTGGAAGATGAGCCGGCCATCGCCAAACTGATCATGCTCCACCTCGAAACTCGGGGGTACAAGGTCGCCAGCGTCCAGACCGGCGAGGAGGCGATCCTCCAGATGCGCATGAGTCGTCCGAAGGTGGTCATCCTGGATCTGTTCCTCCCCGGGATGGACGGCCTCCTCACCCTGCAGCGCCTCAAAGCGATTGATCCCTCCGCGACGATCATCGTCGTCTCCGGGCTCCAAGATGACAAGCTCACACACCAAGCCCTGGCCTTGGGGGCTGCGGCGTATCTGGTCAAGCCCTTTGATCTGGCCAAGCTGGAAGCGATCATCCTCACCAACACGTCGCCGAAGCTCAAACCGTGATGTTTGATGCTGTCGTGGTGATGGATCATGATCTGGGACGCCGCCAGTTCCTCTATCAAATCCTCACCGAGGTCAACTACCGGGTCACGACCGTCCCCTCCACGCAGGAACTCCTGGAATGCCTCAAGCGGGAGCGGCCGCGCTGCGTCGTGGTGGCCACCAGAGGAGGCGAGGAGTTCCTCCTGACGTTGCACCAGCTGCGGGCGCTCGACCCGCAACTGAAGGTGGTCGCCCTCGTCCCCCCAGGCCAGCTCGAGACGCTTGCGGCCACCGCCGGAGCGGCCGATCCGCGGTTGACCCTCCTCAACGCCGAGTTGGAACAGCGCAGCCTGATCCGTCCGCTGTTTGGGGTGCTGAAGGAACGGGAGATGGAACGCATCGACGACACAGCGAGCTTCCACGGCCACATCCTCCTCATCGAGGATGAGCCCCGGATCGCCCAGCTCTTCAACGACTACCTGACCCAGCGGGGCTACAAGGTGACCGCGGTCGCCAACGGGGAAGAAGCGTTGCTGCAGATGCAGCTCGTCAAGCCCAGGATCGTCATCCTGGACATCCTCCTGCCCGGCATGGATGGGCTGCTCACCCTGCAGCAATTGAAAGCGAAGGACCCGTCGGTGGCGGTGATCGTGTCGTCGGGATTTGAGGACGAGGCGCTCAGGAAACAAGCCGAGGCGCTGGGGGCTTGCGCCTATCTGGTCAAACCGTTCAACCTCGCCAAGCTCGAGGCCGCGATCCTCACCAGCACCCTCTCCCGTCCATCTTAGAGCCCCACCCGTCAGCCGATCGTGACGCTCCGACCCCGGAGGCGCACGCGACCGGTCAGCATCAGACCGATCGCTTTTGGATAGAGTTGGTGTTCGATCCGGTGAATCCGGCGCAATAACCCCGCCGCTCGCTCGCCCTGTCTGATCGCCAGCGCTTCCTGTAGGAGAATCGGCCCACGGTCCATCTCTTCGTCCACCAGATGGACCGTGACACCGGTCACCTTGGCCCCCCAGGCCAGCGCATCCTGGATGGCGTGAGCTCCAGAAAACGCCGGCAGCAGCGCCGGATGGATGTTGAGGATCCGGTGGCGGAAGCGACGCACGAAGACCGGCGAGAGCAGCCGCATGAATCCCGCCAGACACACCAGGCGCACCCCGGCGTGCTCGAGCAAGCGGATCAGATGGCGCTCAAACGCCGCGCGGGTCGGGAAGGCCTTGGGATTGACGAACACGGCGGGAATCCCGGCTCGCCTGGCGCGGGTCAGGGCGAAGGCGTCTTGGCGATCCGAGATGACCACGGCGATGCGGGCGCGAAGCCGCCTGGCGCGGATGGCCTGCATGATCGCCTGGAGGTTCGTGCCCTGTCCGGAGCAGAGCACCGCGATGGGAGGTGAGGCGACACGTCGGCGGGAAGCCGTCAGTGGACCCTTTTACGCCAGCACGCGATCAATCCGACGGATCAGCTCTTCTTTGGGTTGGACGCCGACGACCCGGTCCACCTCTTGACCGCCTTTGAAGAGCAGCAACGTGGGGATGTTCATGATCCGATGCTGCGCGGCAACCTGCGGGTGGTCATCGACGTTGAGCTTACCGATCTTCACCTTCCCCTGATAGGTCCCGGCGAGTTCCTCCACGACCGGAGCGACCATGCGGCACGGCCCGCACCAGGCCGCCCACATATCCACCAGCACCGGCGTCGGAGACTTCATGACCTCGGCCTCAAAGTTTGCAGAGCTGAATTCCACCACCGCACCAGCCATGCGCGATCCCTCCTTGACTCACGGTACGTCGTGCTCGTTCATCATAGCCGCTTCCCGGAACCTGGTCAAGCCAACCCCAATTCAACAGCCCCTCTCGCCCTGAAGCGAAGAAAGAAGAACAGCCGGCGAGAGGAATCGAACCTCCAACCCGCTCATTACGAATGAGCTGCTCTGCCGTTGAGCCACGCCGGCGTGACTGAAGGAAATGGGGTGGAAGAAAAGCGCCGGGACTCCTCGGTGGTCGTTGGGAGGAGCTCCAGCACGTCCTTCATTCTATCATGTTGGGGGATTCGATAAAACCCGACCTGGGCTTCGTGGCGATCCGGATAGACGGTGTACGAGCCGACGAAGGTCCGAACGAACATCTTCTGTTCACGCACCGACGCTGTGGTCAGCAACGTGTCCATGTGCTCGAGGTACCCCATGGCTTCCTCGGCGGCTTTGGTCACGTCAAGATTGAGTGCGGATCGCCTGGGACCAGCTTGACGTAGTCTCCAGGGGCCATGCGCTGATCGCCGATCGACTGTTCCTGCATATCCGTGGATCGGCGGAGGTAGAGCACGGCTTTGCGCATCAGTTCACCGTTCAGTGATTTTCCGCAGGCGCCGAATGTCTTCGTCCGTGTACCACCGGCGGTTGCTCATGGGATCCCGGCGAGGCTTGGGGATCTTGCCGGCGTTCTCCCAGTTGTAGATCGTCCGCGTGGTGACCCCCAAGAGCTCCGCCATATGGCGGATAGAATAGCGCTTGGTGAGCTTCATTGAGGTTCATAGTTTTTCAGAGACCAGGCTGTTTGTCAATGTGTTTGTGATCCACGAGCCATGCGCGAACCAAAAGCCGCGCTAACAATCGCTGAGCTTGTGCAAATGATTCTTCCTGCTCTGGAGGGGGTTCCAGCTCTTGTTCAGCAAATTTCAGGGCGGTGATTTCCTTGCTTTCAGTCGTCATCGGCGAGGATCCGGAGGAACGCCGCCTCGTGTTGGAGGCGGACGGAGAGGATCCGGCCGGAGACGGGGGAGCGGACCTCGGTGGCGGCCAACTCGCGAACGAGGACGTCGTATCGGGCTTGGGCGACTTCCACTCGGGCCTGAGCCTCGGCAAGCTCGTGGGCCTGTTTGGCCGTGACGGCGCTGAGGTCTCGATGAACGCCGGCCAACTCGTCCTCCGTGCGTTTGAGCGTCAATTCTTGCTGGTGCTTGTCGCGCAACTGCTCAAGATTGGTCTGAGCGGCGACCCGTTGTGCGCGAGCGACATGATGGCGGATCAGGAGGTGGCTGCGGGAGACCCGAAGATCCGCCAGGGGTTGGCCGCGCGTCACCGTCTGCTCGGGATGGACGAGGAGCTCTTGGGGATCGTGCAGGCGGCGCACCGTGAGGCTGATCGTCCGCTGCGGCGCCTCCGAATGGACAAGGGTCTTTGGCATCTCGTCGTCAGA
>Ga0209515_10006741_pt1 | contig 14140 bp, 14 predicted proteins | sample Subgroupgradi54m_FD_187454 | JGI IMG/M metagenome (GOLD analysis project Ga0209515, IMG submission 187454) | Subsurface groundwater microbial communities from S. Glens Falls, New York, USA - GMW60B uncontaminated upgradient, 5.4 m (SPAdes)... ...
TTCCCGGCCCCTTTTTCTTTGACCCGAATGTCTGAATTGTTAGGAGAAGATCATGGCGGAAATTACCGCAGCGATGGTGAAGGAACTGCGCGAGAAGACCGACGCGCCGATGATGGAATGCAAAAAGGCGCTGACCGAAGCGGGCGGCGATCTGGAGAAAGCAGAAGAGCTGCTGCGCGTGAAGCTGGGTAGCAAGGCCAGCAAGGCCGCTAGCCGCGTCACCGCAGAAGGCATCGTAGCGACCTATCTGTCGGCCGACGCCAAGCTGGGCGTGATCGCCGAGATCAATTGCGAAACCGATTTCGTTGCCAAAAACGACGATTTCCTGGCGTTTTCCAAAAACGTCGCGCAACTGATCGCTGACAAAAATCCCGCTGATGTCGCTGCTTTGTCGATGCTGCCACTGGGCGATGGCACGGTGGACAGCGTGCGTGCCGCGCTGATTGGCAAGATTGGCGAGAACCTGAGCATTCGCCGTTTTGTGCGCATTAACGCACAAGGCACGCTGAGCCAGTACATCCACGGTGGCGCCAAGGTGGGCGTGCTGGTGGACCTGGTGGGTAGCGACGAAGCACTGGGCAAGGATCTGGCGATGCACATTGCCGCCGGCAAACCCAAGGCACTCGATGCCAGCGGTGTTGATGCTGCGTTGATCGAAACCGAGCGTCGTGTGGCGATCGAAAAGGCACGCGAAAGTGGCAAGCCGGAAGCGATGATCGAAAAAATTGCCGAAGGTACCGTACAAAAATATCTCAAGGAAGTCACCTTGCTGGGGCAGGTATTCGTCAAGGCTGAAGATGGCAAGCAAACCATCGACGCCTTGCTCAAATCCAAAGCCGCATCGGTGGCCAGCTTCACCCTGTACGTGGTGGGTGAGGGCATTGAGAAGAAGGTCAACGACTTCGCCGCCGAGGTGGCTGCACAGGTAGCCGCAGCCCGATAAATTGAAAAGCAAGTTAAAATAGCGCGAAACAAAAAAGGCCTGCACAACAGGCCTTTTTTTCAATCAAGAGAGGAAACTATGCCGGCCTATAAGCGCGTACTGCTCAAATTATCCGGTGAGGCGTTGATGGGTGACGACGCCTATGGCATCAACCGTGCGACGATAGAGCGCATGGTGGAGGAGGTGGCCGCAGTCTCTCGCAGCGGGGTCGAATTGGCCATCGTGATTGGCGGCGGCAATATCTTTCGCGGCGTGGCGCCCGGCGCTGCCGGCATGGATCGCGCCACCGCCGACTACATGGGGATGCTGGCCACGGTGATGAATGCGCTGGCACTGGCCGACGCGCTGCGTCAATCCGGCGTGGTGGCGCGCGTGATGTCGGCGATTGATATTCAGCAAGTGGTGGAACCGTATATTCGCCCGAAGGCCCTGCAATACCTGGAAGAAGGCAAGGTCGTGATTTTTGCGGCGGGCACCGGCAATCCCTTCTTTACCACCGACACTGCGGCCGCTCTGCGCGGTTCTGAAATCGGTGCCGAAATCGTCTTGAAAGCGACCAAGGTGGACGGCGTCTATACCGCCGATCCGAAAAAAGATTCCAGCGCCACACGCTATGACACGATCAGCTTTGACGAAGCGATTATCAAGAATTTGCAAGTGATGGACGCTACCGCGTTTGCCCTGTGTCGCGATCAGGCTTTGCCGATCAAGGTGTTCTCGATTACCAAGCCTGGCGCATTGAAGCGCGCGATTGCGGGCGAGAACGAAGGCACACTGGTACATGTTTGATTTGATGGAGTGATGGAGAGAACGATGAGCATTGCCGAGATCAAAAAAACCACTGAACAGAAAATGCAACGTTCGCTGGATGCGCTGAAAAACGATTTGGCGAAAATCCGCACCGGACGTGCCCACACCGGTTTGCTCGACCATGTGCAGGTGGACTATTACGGTTCCTTGGTGCCGATCAGTCAGGTGGCGAACCTGACCATGATTGATGCGCGCACCATTGGCGTGGCGCCGTGGGAAAAGAAACTGGTGGCCGCTGTCGAAAAGGCGATCCGGGATTCCGATCTCGGCTTGAATCCGGCCACTCAGGGCGATCTGATTCGGGTGCCGATGCCGGCGCTGACCGAAGAGCGCCGTCGCGAGCTGACCAAGGTGGTGCGTTCCGAGGGAGAAACCGCCAAGGTGGCGATTCGCAATCTGCGTCGCGACGCCAACAACACCTTGAAAGAATTGCTCAAGGCCAAGGAAATTTCCGAAGACGAAGAGCGCCGCTCGCAGGACGAAATTCAGAAGCTGACCGACAAGTCGATTCTGGATGTTGATAAGCAGGTGCAGCAAAAAGAAGCTGAAGTGCTGACGGTTTGAAAACAGCATTGTGACCTCCTCCTCGACCCAGTCGATTCCCTCAACGCGTCAGACCCCGCGCCATATCGCCGTCATCATGGATGGCAATGGCCGCTGGGCCACCCGGCGTTTTCTGCCGCGCGTCGCGGGCCATAAAAAAGGGGTCGATACCGTGCGCGAGATGGTGCGCAGTTGTGCCGACCTTGGCGTCGAATATCTGACGCTGTTCGCCTTCAGCTCAGAAAACTGGCGCCGCCCAAAAGAAGAAGTGTCGGTGCTGATGCGTCTGTTTGTGGTCGCACTGGAAAATGAAATCAGCCGGATGGATGAGAACGGGATTCGCCTGCGGGTGGTCGGTGATCTGACCGCGTTCGACCCATTGCTGCAAAAGTTGATTGCCGAGGCAGAGCGCAAAACCCAGGGTAATACCGGACTGTGCCTGACCATTGCCGCCAATTACGGCGGCCGCTGGGATATGTTGCAGGCGATGCAGCGCATGTTGGCAGAGCATCCAGGCATGCTGCCGGAGCACATCGACGAAGCGCTCTTTGAGCGCTATCTGTGCATGGCGTGCACGCCCGAACCGGATTTGTTCATCCGTACGGGCGGCGAACAGCGCATCAGCAATTTCATGCTCTGGCAACTGGCCTACACTGAACTTTATTTCACCGATACTTTCTGGCCCGATTTCAATCGCGCCGCACTGGATCAGGCGATTGCCTCCTATCAAAAACGCGAGCGTCGTTTTGGTCGCACCAGCGAACAATTGCAACCCGAATTGCCGACCGGTCACCCTCAGGACTTGAAAGCAGCATGCTGAAAACTCGCGTCATCACTGCGGCGATTTTGCTCGCGCTTTTGCTCCCGATTCTGTTTTTCATGCCGGCCCTGACGTGGGCGGGTGTGACGCTGCTGTTGCTGGCGACCGGTGGGTGGGAGTGGGCGCGCATGGTCAAGTTGAAACAACCTTTACTGCTGGCAGCATTGATCCTTGTCCTTGGTCTGGCGTGTCTGGGCTTGCGGCAGACCGGGGTCTGGTCAGTGACAACAAGTACGGTGATCTATGCGTTGGCGACGATCTTCTGGTTGCTTGTCGCGCCGCTCTGGATGAAGCGCAAACGTGACCTGCTGCGCTGGTACGCGATGGCCCCGTTTGTTTTGCTGAGCGCCTGGCTGGCACTGGTCGAGGCGCGTGCGCAAGGCATTGCCTTCATGCTGACGCTCATGCTGCTGGTCTGGCTGGCCGATATCGGCGCTTATTTTGCCGGCAAGAGATTTGGCAAACACAAACTCGCGCCCGCGATCAGCCCCGGAAAAACCTGGGAAGGCGTGGCGGGTGGTCTGCTGGCGGGCCTGGCGCTCAGCCTGTGGCTCGGCCTGAGCGCAGCGGGGGTGGATAGTTATTTTGGCCACCTGGCGCCCAGGCTTGGCCCGGCTGGATTGATCCTGGCGGTGGTGATGCTGGTCGCACTGAGCATCGTCGGCGATCTGTTTGAATCCTTGCTCAAGCGTCAAGCGGGGGTCAAAGACAGTAGCGGCTTGTTGCCCGGACACGGGGGCGTGCTGGATCGCATTGATGCCTTGCTGCCAGTGTTGCCGGTCGCCATGTTGCTCTATCTCACGAGCGTTGCGGGATGATGGCTACGCCACAGCAGATCACGATCCTGGGGGCGACCGGTTCGATCGGTTTGAGTACTCTGGATGTGGTGCGTCGTTATCCTGACCATTTCAGCGTGTTTGCCCTGACGGCACAACGCCGCCGCAGCGAATTGTTGACGCTGTGCCTGGAGTTCAAACCACAGTTTGCCGTTCTTGCCGAGACTGCCGATGCCCATTGGCTGGCGGTTCAGTTGCAGCAAGCACATCTGGCGACCGAAGTATTGAGCGGTGTGGAGGGTTTATGCGCGGTCGCTGAACATGCCGAGGTCCACGCCGTGATGGCGGCGATTGTCGGTGCGGCCGGTCTGCCGCCCGCCTTTGCGGCGGCGCGTGCCGGTAAGCGCGTGTTGCTCGCCAACAAGGAAGCACTGGTGATGGCCGGGTCGATTTTCATGGACACGGTGCAGGCGGCGGGGGCGACCCTATTGCCGATTGACAGTGAACATAATGCGATTTTTCAGTGCTTGCCCGCCGAGATTCAGCGCCGCGAGCACGCGCCGCAAGCGCACCACGGTATTTCGCGTTTGGTTCTGACCGCTTCCGGCGGTCCGTTTCGCACTACGCCCCTGTCGGATTTGCGTGCGGTCACGCCGGAACAGGCGTGCGCTCATCCCAACTGGTCGATGGGACAGAAAATCTCGGTTGACTCGGCGACGATGATGAACAAGGGCCTGGAAGTGATCGAGGCGCACTGGCTGTTTGGGCTGCCTGCGGAAAAAATCGATGTGCTGATTCATCCGCAAAGCGTGGTGCATTCGATGGTGGAATATTGCGATGGCTCGGTGCTGGCGCAAATGGGTCAGCCCGATATGCGCACCCCGATCGCCCATGCGCTGGCCTGGCCGGATCGCATCGACGCTGGCGTGGCCCGGCTCGATTTGCCAAAGCTCGCTTCGCTGACTTTTGAAGTGCCCGATCTGCAACGTTTCCCCTGTTTGAAACTGGCGTGTGATGTGTTGCGTACCGGACAAGCGGCGGCCGTGGTGCTGAATGCGGCCAATGAAATCTGCGTCGCTGCATTCCTCGAACGCCGGATCGGTTTTCTGGCGATTGCGGAAACCATTGCGCGCCTGCTCGATCAAATCCCGCAATCGGTTTTGCGCAGTCTGGACGATGTGCTGGAACTTGATCGCTTGACACGCGCGGCGACGCGCCAACATTTGGGGCTGGCTGCCACCTGACATGACGACCTTATTTGCCTTCCTGTTTGTTCTCGCGGTCTTGATCGTGGTGCACGAGTTGGGACACTACTGGGTAGCGCGCTGGTGCGGCGTGAAGGTGCTGCGTTTCTCGGTCGGCTTTGGCAAACCGCTATGGATCAAGCGATGGGGGCCGGATCGCACCGAATGGGTACTGTCGCTGATTCCCTTGGGCGGCTACGTCAAAATGCTCGACGAAAGCGAAGCCGAGCGGCCGATCACGGCCAACGAATTGCCACGCGCATTCAACCGTCAATCGGTCGGGAAACGTGCCTTGATTGTCATGGCCGGCCCGGCCGCCAATCTCCTGTTGGCGATTGCCGTCTATTGGGTCATCAATCTGACGGGGATCGCGGCCCCCCCAGCCAAGCTGGCACCACCTGAACCACAATCGCTCGCCGCGCAGGCGGGCATTGCAGGCGACGAGATCATCAGCGCCATCAATGACGCTCCGGTGCGCTCATGGAACGATGTGATCTGGTTCCTGACGCTGGCAGGCAGCGCCCATGACCCGGTCAAATTGACGTTGCAGAGCGCGACCGGAACGCGCCAGGTCGTGTTATCAACGCAGACAACGAAACTGGACGAAGTCAATCTGAGCGTGGCCAGTCAATTGGGGCTGGAAGTGTCACAGCTCGCCCCGGCAGTTGGTTTTGTGAAGCCGGATTCGCCTGCACAGCGGGCCGGTTTACAAGTGGGGGATTTGATTCTTGCAGTGGGTGAGACGTCGCTGCGCAGTCCGCGGCAGTTGGTCGAATTGATTCGTCGCAGTCCCGGTCAGCCTTTGCATTTGATTGTGCAACGTGGCGCCGATTCCTTTGCGCTGGAAGTGACCCCGATCGCAGAACAGGAAACCAGTAAAAACGGGACCATGGAAACGGTCGGTAAAATTGGTCTGGGGCCGCTGCCGCAATACGATTTGCGCGAAGTGCGTTATGGCTTGCTTGACGGTGGCTGGCAGGCGGTGCAGCGTACCTGGCAAACGGCAGTCTTCAATCTGCGCATGCTGGGCCAATTGATCACGGGCCAGTTGTCTTTGAAGAATCTGAGCGGCCCGGTAACGATTGCCGATTATGCCGGGCAATCCGCGCGACTGGGCCTGGGACAGTTGTTTGCTTTTCTGGCGGTGATCAGCATCAGCCTGGGGGTATTGAATTTATTGCCGATCCCAACCCTCGACGGTGGGCATTTGTTGTATTATTTGGCCGAAATTTCATTCGGCAAGCCGCTTCCCCAGCAGGTTCAGGAAATCGGTCAGCGGGTGGGGATTGCCGTGTTGCTGATGTTGATGAGTGTCGCATTGTTCAACGACATCGCACGACTGATACACTAAAGAGCACAAGGGTAGAGAGTGGGTCGGAGGGGGCTCGCTGTACACCTTGTCGCAGTCATTAAGCAGTACAGGCAGCACATTGAAAAGAAACAGGGTCTCACTTGTCGAATCCAATACTATCTCGCCATTTGGCAAAAATTTTCTGCAACGTGACGCTTGGGCTGACCGGCATAGTCAGTCTGCCCGCCGTTGCATTCGAACCGTTTGTCGTCAAGGATATTCGTGTTGATGGCATCCAGCGTACCGAGGCTGGCACGGTGTTCGGTTACTTGCCGGTGCGCGTGGGCGAAACCATGACCGACCAGAAAGCTGCGGATGCCATCAAGGCACTGTTCGCTACCGGTTTTTTCAAGGATGTGCGTCTGGAAGTCGAGAAGGACGTCCTGGTGGTGCTGGTTGAAGAGCGCCCCGCGATTGCTGTCGTCGATTTTTCCGGCGCCAAGGAATTCGAAAAAGACGTTCTGAAGAGAGCCCTGAAAGATATTGGCGTCGCTGAATCGCGTATTTTCGACCGCTCCTCACTGGAACGCGCCGAACAGGAATTGAAGCGCCAGTATCTTTCTCGCGGCAAATACGGCTTGCGCATCACCACTACTGTCACGCCGCTGGAACGCAATCGTGTCGGCATTTCGTTCAAGCTCGACGAAGGCGAAATCGCCAAGATTCAAGCCATCAATATCGTCGGCAATCAGGCGTTCAAGACGTCTGTGTTGCTGGATCAGATGCGACTGGCCACACCTAACTGGATTTCCTGGTACACCAAAAACGACCAGTATTCGCGTCAAAAGCTGTCGGGCGATCTGGAGACGTTGCGCTCGTTCTATCTGGATCGCGGTTACATGGAGTTTCGTATCGACTCGACCCAGGTGTCGATCAGCGCCGACAAGAAGGAAGTGTTCCTGACCGTCAACATCACCGAGGGTGATAAATTCACCGTGTCGGAGGTCAAGCTGGCGGGTGAATTGCTCGGCCGTGAACAGGAATTGACCCGGCTGATCAATCTCAAGAAGGGTGAAGCGTATTCCGGTACGCGGATGAATGAAACCCTGAAAGCGCTCACGGATCGGCTGGGCGCGTTCGGATACGCATTTGCCAACGCCAATGCTGCGCCGGAAATTGATCGTGAAAAACATCAAGTCGCCTTTACAATTTTTATTGATCCGGGCCGCCGTGTCTATGTGCGCCAGATCAACGTAGTCGGCAATAATCGTACGCGCGATGTCGTGGTGCGACGCGAGATGCGGCAGTTTGAAAGCTCCTGGTACGATGCCGAGAAAGTCACGCAATCGCGCGATCGCGTCGATCGACTGGGGCACTTCAAGGAAGTCACTATCGAAACGCCTGCGGTGACCGGAGTTACCGATCAGGTTGACGTGAATGTGCGGGTGGAAGAAAAACCGACGGGCAGCTTCAGCCTCGGCGCCGGTTTTTCCAGCGCGGAAAAATTGATTCTGACGACGGGGGTACAGGAACAGAATATTTTTGGCAGTGGTAAGTCACTTGGATTTAACGTCAACACTTCCAAGTCGAACACAGCCTATGTGATTTCGCATGGCGACCCCTACTTTACCGAGGATGGTGTCAGCCGCACGATCGACCTGGCACATCGAAAAACCAATGGCGGCGAACTGGGTCTGGGAACCTATGCGGTGAAGACGACCCGGCTCGGTGTGCGTTTCGGCGTGCCGACCACGGAATACGATCGCATCAGTTATGGCGCGGCTTATGAAGGCACCAATCTGCAACTCGATTCGACCAGCTCGGCGAACTATGTCGCCTATGCCAACCAGTTTGGCAACAAGAGCAACGCATTTATTCTGAGTCTGGGCTGGCTGCGCGACACGCGGGACAGCGCCATCTCGCCGACGACTGGGCGCATGAGTCGCGCGGATTTCGATGTCACGGCCCCCATCGGAGATTTGCGTTATGGGCGGGCGAGTTATCAGGAGCAGTATTACTACAAGATCAGCAAAGACTATACGTTCGCCCTGAATGGTGAAATCGACTACGGCAGGGGCTTTGGTGGAAAACCCTATCCCATCTTCAAGAATTTCTATGCCGGCGGGATTGGCACGGTACGTGGTTATCGTGATGCCACGCTGGGGCCGCGCAACTCGAACGGCGATCCGGCGGGCGGCACCAGCCGCATATTTGCCAATGTGGAGTTTTATATGCCGATGCCGGGCATGGGCGGCGACAGATCGGCGCGCTTGTTTGGTTTCTTTGACGCTGGCAATGTGTTTGCCGAGGGTCAGCGCATTCAACTGTCGGATTTGCGGTATTCTGTCGGCATCGGCTTGAACTGGTTGTCTCCGCTGGGACCACTGAAATTCAGCTTCGGCCGGACCTTGAATCGCAAGGAGCCGGAAAAGGCGCAGGCCTTCCAGTTCATGATGGGCACCGGGTTTTAGTCAGTATCTATGTTGAAGATTACGTTGGAGATGATCATGCAAGGCAAAGTCAGATTATTCGGTGTGGCGCTCTGTGCAGCGTCCATGGTGTGTTTCAATGCGACCGCAGAGGAATTGAAAATCGGGTTTTTGCAAGCGCAGCGTGTGCTGAGCGTATCGGCGCCAGCGAAGGCGGCGGATGAACGCTTGAAACAGGAATTCTCGAAACGGGAAAAAGACCTGGCGGCGATGGGAGCACGCTTTAATGCGGCGCGTGCGGAATACGACAAGGGTGCTCCGGTCATGGCGGAGAGTGAACGGCTGCGCCGTCAGCGCGATCTGGCGGAAATGGAGCGGGAATTTCTGCGCAAGCAACGTGAATTTAACGAAGATGTGGATCGGCGTCAGAATGAAGAGCGCATTGCGCTGCTGATGCGTGCGCGTGCGGTGATCAAAGAGATTGCAGAAAAAGAAAAATACGACTTGATCCTGATTGAGGAAGCGGTCGCCCATGCCAGCCCTAAAGTCGATATCACGGACAAGGTCATCAACGCGCTGAACAATGCCAAGTAAGCTCTGCCCACGGTTGTGCTGACACTCAAGGAAATTGTTGCAACGCTGGGTGGCCAGTTGCATGGGCAGGAAGATTTTACGGTACACGCGATTGCGCCGCTGAACACTGCAGGCGCCATCCACATCTCCTTTCTGGCGCAGCCAAAACTCATCAAGCAGGCAGAAGAAACGCGGGCGGGTGCGTTGATTCTGGCGCCGCACACTTTCAAACTGCTGCAAGGCAAACTATCTGGCTCGGTGGCCGTGATCGAGGTTGATGATCCCTACCTTTATTACGCCAGGTTGTCGCAACTATTTGCCGACAGCACGCCCCCCCGCCAGTTGCGCCATGCATCGGCCATCATTGCGGCCGATGCGGTGATTGATCCCTCCGCCTGCATTGAGGCGCAGGTGGTCATTGAGGCGGGTGTTGTGATTGACGCGAACTGCCGTATCGGGGCGGGTTGCGTGGTCGGTCAAAATGTACATATCGGCGCAGGTACACAGCTGCATCCGCGCGTGACCCTCTATCGGGATTGCCATATCGGCCAGCGCTGCATTATTCATTCCGGCGCTGTCATCGGTGCCGATGGTTTCGGATTCGCCAATGATCATGACGTCTGGGTCAAGATTGCCCAACTGGGCCGGGTGTTGATTGGCGATGATGTTGAAATCGGCGCCAACACGACGATCGACCGGGGGGCGCTAGGTGATACGGTGATTGAAGAAGGCGTCAAGCTCGATAACCAGATCCAGATCGGTCACAACACGCGCATTGGCGCACACACCGCGATGGCGGGCTGCGTCGGTGTGGCAGGCAGCGCACGCATCGGTAAACACTGCATGTTCGGCGGCGCGGCGATGGTTCTCGGTCATCTTGAAATCGCCGATCATGTGACCATCTCATCGGGCACGCTGGTGTCCCGCTCGATCAACACGCCGGGTATGTATACTGGCATCTTCCCCGCCCAGGCCAACTCAGACTGGGAAAAAACTGCTGCAGTCGTGCGCCAGCTTCCCGATTTTCGGCAACGTCTGAAGGCGCTTGAAGCATTGCTGGCGCAGCCGGGCGCTTCTCACCCTAAAGAGTAAATCATGCAATTCGACATCCATCAGATTCTCAAATATCTTCCCCACCGTTATCCCATCTTGCTGGTCGATCGCGTGCTCGAATGCGAACCGGGCAAGCGGATTCTGGCGCTGAAAAACGTGTCGATCAACGAACCATTTTTTACGGGGCATTTCCCGCATCATCCGGTGATGCCGGGTGTGTTGATCCTGGAAGCTCTGGCGCAGGCCGCAGCGATCCTTTCATTCTCGACTCTAGGCGCGGCCCCGGACGATCAGACCGTGTACTACTTTGTCGGCATCGATGGGGCGCGTTTCAAGAAACCGGTGAGCCCGGGAGATCAATTGCATTTGGAGGTGGAAGCGACCCGCAGTGTACGCAGTATCTGGAAATACTCTGCCCGTGCCTTGGTCGATGGCGTCGTGGTGACTGAGGCCGAATTGATGTGCACCGCACGCAGGCTGGATGCCGCCTGAAAGTAAAACCATGAACAAGATTCACGCAACCGCGCTGGTGGATCCCAAGGCGAGGCTGGCCGAGGGGGTTGAGATCGGCGCCTATTCCATCGTCGGCCCCGATGTCAGCATCGGTGCGAACACGGTAATCGGCTCGCATTGCGTCATCCAGGGGCGCACCACAATCGGCTGTGACAACCGCTTCTTTCAATTCAACTCGATCGGCGCCATCCCGCAGGACATCAGCTATGGTGGTGAGCCAACCGAGCTGGTGATCGGTGATCGCAACACAGTGCGCGAGTTTTGTACCTTCAATCTGGGCACGCTCAAGGAAGAGGGCGTTACTCGCGTCGGTTCCGACAACTGGATCATGGCCTATGTGCACATTGCTCACGATGTGCGTCTGGGCAATCACACCATCCTCGCCAACAACGCCACGCTGGCCGGTCATGTCCATGTGGGCGATTGGGCGGTGGTCGGTGGTTTGAGTGGCGTGCATCAATTCGTCAAGATTGGCGCGCACGCGATGATCGGTTTTCAAGGCCACGTGGCGCAGGATGTGCCGCCTTTCATGACGGTGGATGGCAATCCCTTGACCGTGCGTTCGGTGAACCTGACTGGATTGCGGCGGCGTGACTTCAGCGCCGAACGCATTGCCCGCATCAAACATATGCACAAGCTGTTGTATCGCATGTCGCTGACGCTGGAGCAGGCGGTCGCGGAAATTGCCGCATTGCGCAGCGGTCAGGCTGATGCCGATGAAGATGTGACGGCCATGCTCGATTTCCTCGCGCAGGCCAAACGCGGCATTGTCCGCTGACTGTCCCATGACCCAGACACCGGCCCCGCAACTGGCCATGGTTGCCGGCGAAGCGTCGGGCGACCAACTTGCTGCGGCATTGTTGCAGGGCTTGAAGCAACGCTTGCCACAACTATCTGCTTTCGGCATTGGTGGTGCCGCCATGTGTGCGCAAGGATTCGATGCGCGCTGGCCAATGGAAAAATTGGCGGTCAATGGTTATGCGGAGGTGCTGCGCCATTTGCCCGAACTGCTCTGGCTGCGGCGCCGTTTTGGTAGCCAATTAATTCAACAGCCACCGCGCCTGTTCATCGGTGTCGATGCGCCGGATTTCAACTTCGGTCTGGAAGCGCGTCTCAAACAACACGGAATTCGCACCGCCCATTTTGTCGGCCCATCAATCTGGGCCTGGCGGCGCGAACGCTTGCAGAAAATCAAGGTTGCGGTCGATCACATGCTGGTGCTGTTTCCTTTTGAGGCAGCGATTTACCAGCAAGTCGGGATTCCCGTGACCTATGTCGGCCACCCCTTTGCCGATGCTATTCCCTTGCAGTCAGAGCGCGAATCCGCGCGTCAAAAAATCGGCGTGTCTGCGCATACGCCACTGCTGGCGGTCATGCCCGGCAGCCGCCTGTCTGAGCTGCATTACATTGCGCCCGCATTCATCGCGGCAATGAAGCTGCTGCACCAGCAACGGCCGCAACTCGAATTTGTGGTGCCCATGGCCGGGCCACAGCAGATGCAGCAATGGAATATTCTGGTAGAGCAGGGCCGCGCCCACGCGTTGACGATTCATCTATTGGAGCGTGACAGTCGCAGTGCGCTCGCCGCCGCCGATGCCACACTGGTGGCCAGCGGCACTGCTACGCTGGAAGCGGCGCTATTCAAACAGCCGATGGTGATCGCCTACAAAATGGCGCACCTGACCTATCGCTTGATGCGCAACAAGGGCTACTTGCCGTACATCGGCTTGCCCAATATTCTGTGCGAAGAATTCGTTGTACCGGAACTGATTCAGGATGCCGCCACCCCCGCAGCATTGGCACAGGCGGTGTTGTTTCAATTGGAAGACGACGCCAACCGCGCCCGCTTGCAACAGCGCTTCACAGCACTGCACCAGCAATTGCGACAGGGCACTGCGCAGCGTGCCAGTGACGCTTTGCTACCCTTTTTGAGTTAAGCCATGATGATGCAAACCAATGTGCGGGTAGAAGACATGCGGTTGGTGTGCGGCGTCGATGAAGCCGGACGCGGGCCACTGGCGGGAGCGGTGTATGCGGCGGCGGTGATTCTCGATCCGGCGCGCCCGATCCAGGGTCTGCGCGATTCCAAAAAACTCAGCCCCGCACAACGTCAACGCCTGCGCGACGACATCATGACGCATGCCTTGGCCTGGGCGATTGCGTTCAGCACAGTGGAAGAAATCGACCACCTGAATATCCTGCAAGCCACGTTGCTGGCGATGCAACGTGCCGTTGAACAACTGCAACCGCAGGCGACGCTGGCGCTGGTCGATGGCAATCAGGCTCCGCGACTGATGATCCCGGTGCAAACCCTGGTCAAGGGCGATGATCTGGAACCGGCGATTTCCGCCGCCTCGATCCTGGCCAAAACCGAACGCGATGCCGCCATGCTGGAGTTGCACGCCGAATTCCCCCACTACGGCTTTGCCGATCACAAAGGTTATCCGACCGCCAGTCACTTGCACGCCCTGGAACAGCACGGCGTTTGTGACGCGCACCGCCGCAGTTACAAGCCGGTACAAAACATTCTCAAGCGATGAAATCCATTACCTCGCGCGACAATCCCGCTTACAAACAGATCGGCGCCTTGCTGCGCGATGCACGCACCCGCAGGGAAGCACAACATACTGTGCTGGAAGGGGTGCATTTATGTCAGACCTTTCTGGCGCAGCACGGCCAGCCACACCAACTCTGGTGCACCGAAACAGCACTGCAACGGGACGAAGTCGCCGCGCTGTTAGCGCAGGGTCAGTGCGAAATGTTTTGCATCCCGGAGCCTCTGTTCGCCGCCATCAGCACACTGGAGCATGGTATCGGCTTGTTATGTCTGATTGATATTCCACTGTCCACGCTGCCGGAGCAGGTTGACGAAAATTGCCTGTTGCTTGATCGGGTGCAAGATCCCGGCAATCTCGGCACCTTGCTGCGCACCGCTGCGGCGGCCGGGCACCGGAAAATTTTCTGCGGCCCGGGTTGTGCCGATCCCTGGTCGCCCAAGGTATTGCGTGCCGGCATGGGGGCGCATTTCTTTCTTGAAGTGATTGCCCTGGAAGATTGGCAAGCATTGCTGCCACGTCTGACGGTCCCGCTCCTGGCCACTGATCTGCACGGCGCACAGGATCTCTATGCACTCGACTTGCGCCCC
>Ga0209515_10006743_pt1 | contig 14135 bp, 14 predicted proteins | sample Subgroupgradi54m_FD_187454 | JGI IMG/M metagenome (GOLD analysis project Ga0209515, IMG submission 187454) | Subsurface groundwater microbial communities from S. Glens Falls, New York, USA - GMW60B uncontaminated upgradient, 5.4 m (SPAdes)... ...
TTTTTCCCCCCGCCTGTTCTTAAACAGGAAGCGAAATGATAAATCTCGTACTTTTTCCCACTTCGCTTTCAACTTCTATTTTTCCGTGATGTTTTTTGATGATATCATAGCTGATACTCAGCCCTAGCCCTGTCCCTTTGCCTACCTCTTTCGTCGTAAAAAAGGGATCATAAATCTTGTCCACGATTTCTTTTCGAATTCCCTTTCCGGTATCAACAATTTCAACGAACACCTGGTCCTGTTTCGCATAAGTTTTGACGGTAATGGTCCCTTTGGTCTCAATCGCTTGAGCCGCGTTCACCAGCATGTTCATGAAGACCTGACTCAACTGCTGGCCGTTGCAGTTAACAAGCGGAATATCGCTGTACTCCTTTTTGAGCTCGGCTTTGTATTTGAGTTCATTCCAAACAATGTTGATTACGCTGTCCATAACCTGATGCAAATTGGTCGGCTCAATAACATTTTTATCAGACCGCGTAAATGTCTTCAGATCATTAACGATGTTCACGATTCGCTCAACGCCGCTCTCGGATTCTCTAAGGAGAGTTGCAATGTCGTTTAGAATGAAATCCATATTAACCTTTTTTTCCAGTTCGTTTATCTCCTTCACCTGCCTGATCACTTTCTCAAAGTCCCTTCCCTGTTCGGCGGCTATTTTTAATTGGTTCGTAGCCCGCAAAACCTCCAACAAGGAGGAGATGTATTTATCCAGCGTGGAGAGATTGCTCATGATATACCCGATCGGATTATTAATTTCATGGGCAACGCCGGCGGCCAGCTGACCAATTGCTGCAAGCCGATCGGACTGGATCAGCTGGGTTTGTGTCATTTTCAACTCATCATGCGTTTTTTTCAGACTATCGAGCATAACTCGAAGTTTCTTTTCGTTAGCCGCAAGCTCCTGATTCACTTCTCGGATTTTTGTTCGATCCTCCTCGATTGTTCGCGCCGCTTCACGAAGCGCATTCTCCGCTTCCTTGCGTTCACTCACTTCCCGCGTTAGCTCCTCATTAGTTTTTGATAGTTCAGCCGCAAGCCCCTCCACTTTGGCGGTGCGGCTGAGTGCGCTAAAAATGTAGGCGCCGATGAATCCCGTAAACAAGAAACCGCCCGCCAATACAACCCAAGCCAGCCAGACACGGTGGCTTGAAAGGAATCGTTCAGTCGGGTAAAAGAGAAGCGTCCACTCGATCCCTGCCAAATTCAATTTCGTCTCCCAATGCAACCCTTTATAGATTTGTGACTCCCCGTCGTTCGTCTCACCGTTTTTTATTTTGCCAATATTCGTTTGATAGCGGTAGAGAAAACGCTGGCCGGGCGAAGCCGTCTCATCATAAAAATTGATATCAATGTCTGCCTCGTTGATCTCTTTTAAGAACGACTCGATCGTATCGGGAAAACGAAAAACGCTTAATGCAAACCCGACAAGCTTTTCGCGGCGATCCTTGACGGTTGAGGGAATGATGCCGTTTTTATAAGCGGGCCGGAAAATTAGAAAACCGTATTGACCAGTGGTTTCCTGTACCAGTTTGATCCGCTTCGTGGCCGTTATCATTCCGGTGTCACGCGCCCTTGAAAGCGCGGCAAAGCGAGTGGGTTCTGAAGCCAGGTCAAATCCAAAGGCGGTTTTATTTCTGTCAAACGGCTCCGCGAAATAAACGGGAAAATATTCTTCGCGATCTCGAACTTCCACCATTTCACCTTTGTCATTACGCTCCATAAATTTAAAATTCAAAAAGCCCTCTTCCTCAGCCGTTTTCTCGTAGAACGGCTTATCCGCATATTTCACGCGGGGAATCCATTCGAGCGCCTGGATATCTGTATGAATTGATAGAGGTCGTTTGACGAACAATTCAAATTCTTGACGGGTCACTTCGCTTGAAGAATCGTAAAGCCCACCAATAGACTCGACCACCTCTAAATGACGCTCAATTCCCTTTTGCAGAAAAGCGGTTTGGGTACGCGCGCGCGATTCAAACTCAATTTGGATTAGAGAGCGTTCGCGTTCCCGCACGCTGAAGAATAGCAAACTGCACATCATGAAACCAAGGCCGACTACCATCGCCACCGGAAACACAAGAGACGCGGAAGACGCGCAGTACGCCTTTTTATGTTCTTGCCGTAAATGTTCCATCTTTTATTCTCCAATCACCCATTATTTTTGAGCAAGAGCCGCTCGGACTCTTTCATGAGAACGGCCGGATCGTCGGTTTCGATAAGATCCCGAATACCGATTTTCTGGCAGATTTGTTTGATAACGTCGTAATTCAGGTCTTTATTCTCGGGCGTGAACAAGAGAAGTGGAATGTCCGTCGTTTTCGCCATCTGCTTCAGCTTGGACGCAACAATATCTCCCGGAAGGTCAGGAAGCCCGAGCTTCAGCAAAATGATATCCGGCGGCTCCATCACTGCTTTTTCAATGACCCCGGTCCCCGTTTTTGACGATACAACAACATAACCTGCGTTGACAAACGCAATCACCATTTTGTCAAACGATGGCGTATCGTCGTTGACAATCAAAACTTTCTTTAATTTTTGTGGAGTTCCGGCCGGCTTTTCTACGCTCGATGGTTTCGGGGAAGTCGAATACCGCTTGGAAATAATGACATCGATTTCGTTCAGAAGATGATCAATTTCAAAAGGTTTGGTCATAAAGCCATCCACATTAAAGTCTTTAAACAATTGCTCCAAATTGGCCCGGGCCGTCAGCACGAGAACCGGATACTTGGGTGACCCATCGTATGAATTCGCAATTGCATGATAGAAAGAAATCCCGCCCATTTTCGGCATGTTCATATCCAGCACAATCACATGCGGTATCACGCTCTTAAGCTGCTCAAGCCCTTCGAGACCATTCGAAGCGGTCACAACCTCATACCCAGCACCGATTAAAACAGATTTGATGATATGTACAAGATCCGGATCGTCATCAATCAGAAGTATTGTTTTTTTCATCGTTACCTCACCCGGCTTTCTCTTTGGACTGAGCCGCAGCTGAATCCGAATGCTGGTCATGAGTGCCTCGCCGCTCTTCCATCGGCAGTACAAAGGAAAAAGTGCTTCCTTTTCCGAATTCGGACTCCACGCAAATCTTTCCGCCATGCTGCGTGACGATCTCCTTACAAATCGCAAGGCCAAGGCCAGTTCCGCTTATTTGCTTATCGACAGCGTGATCCAACTGAACAAACTTTTGGAATAGTTGAGAAACGTCCTCTTTGCGAATTCCAATCCCCGTATCGCGGATTGAAACTGTAACGCTGTTGTGATTGGGCTCGTATTTGCTCGAAACCGCGATGCCGCCTTTTTCCGTAAATTTGACCGCGTTATTGATCAAGTTGATAATCACCTGATTAATTTTATCCGCATCCATGTCCACGGGTTGCATTTGGGAATCCAATTCTGCTTTCAGATATAATCCTCTTTTCTCCGTCACAGACTTTTGAATCTTGACTGCGTCATCAATCAGGTAATTAATGTTTGCGCGACCGCGGTTAAGACCTGCCGTTCCGGATTCAAGTTTTGTCAGATCTAATATTTCGCTCACCAAACGGTTGAGCCGGTCAACATTCCGTTTGGCGATGCCGAGAAAATTCATTTGTTCTTCATTCACTTTTCCGGGCTGTCCGCTGACCACAACATCAATGGCACCTTTGATACCGGCGAGTGGTGTCCGTAGTTCATGAGAAACGGTTGAAGTGAACTGTTTTTGTTTGTCATACATGATTTCCAAACGCTCGTTTGCAACTCTTAATTCCTCATTTTGTTTTTGCGTGAGCTCCAAAAGCTTCCGATTCTCTTCCACCAAATCAAAACGCTTGACCGCCTCTCGTAAAGTGGCCTTCAAATCTCCATCACTCCACGGTTTATTGATGAAGCGGTAGACTTCTCCTTGATTGATTGCGTCCTCAGCTGCCTTGATATCCGCATAACCTGTGAACAAAATGCGGATGATTTGTGGATTCCGATTCTTTACACCTTTTAAGAATTCCACGCCAGTGATTGCCGGCATCCGGTGATCTGACATGACTACTTTAATGTTCTTTTCTTTTTCCAACATTCGAAGCGCTTCTTCGTGATTTGTGGTCAGAAAAAGGTCAAATGGCTCGTTTATGAACAATCTTTTCAGAGAATTCAGAATGTTCTGTTCATCATCCAGAATCAAAATCGCGGTTTCTTTCATATTAATTTGGCCTCCGCATCCTTCGAATGTGTTTCACTCGCAACCAATCGCTTGGCCTCCGATATTAATTTTTCTAACTCAAACGGCTTAGTCATATAGACATTTGCCCCGATCACTTTTCCCACAATCTGGTCCACCTCTCCCGATTTCGCCGTTAGCATCAAAATGGGAAGTTTGCTAAACTCAAGATCGTCATCTTCACGGATCGACTTACATACTTCTTCGCCTGGAATTCCGGGTAGATTCAAGTCCAAAATAAGAAGATCCGGCCTCTTTTCCCGGACTTGGCATAATCCTGTTTCGCCATCTGATACAGCCCCCACTTCAAACCCCTGCCCTTGAAGCGCATAGCTCACCAGTTTTGCGATGTCACAGTCGTCCTCGATTATCAAGATTCTTTTTTTATGCCTGATTTTTTGTCGCGGCATGATTTATACTCCTCTCAGCAATTTCCACGCGCATTGTTTAAGCGTTTCTTCGTCAAAAGGTTTTTGTAAAAAACTATCGGCGCCAGCTTCAAGTACTTCTCGGCGTTCTTTTTCGCCAATCACGCCTGAAATGGCGATGATCTTAATATGCCTCGTTTCCGGGTCAGACTTGATTTGCTTGCAAACTTGAAAACCGTTGATATCGGGCATCATCAAATCCACGATCGCTAAATCCGGCCGGTTCTTTTGCAAAAACTTGCCGGCCTCAAATCCGCTTGTTGCAATTTCGCAATCAAATCCGTCGCCTTGATCAAACGTTAACATCCGTCTGACGGACTTTGCCATTGTAAGATCATCATCGACGATGAGCACGCGAATCTTACCTAAGTTTTTGAAATCCTCAGGAATTGGCAACTTTTGTTCTTTTAAAAATTGAATAAAATCCGAAATTTTAACGCGATTGAATTTTGTGATCGGCAAAGAATAAGATTTTAAAATTCCCTGATTAATCCAGCGATTAACCGTTCGGGCATCTACCTGGCAATATTTGGCAATTTGCCCCGTTGTTAAAATGCCATTTGACCGTGATAAATTTTTAGGATCTATTCTTAACATATTCGCAGTCTCCGTAACTTATGCATTCTATGCAAACTCTACATGACACGCCATATGTACGCAAGTCATTGAGCCTTAATAAGTTACTTTATTTACTCAGATAAGGGGAGGGCGGAAAGAATCATGCACGCCTTTTCTAAAAAATGCACGAGCCCATCAGGTGGGCGTCGAACGTTTGGTTCAAACGAATATGTACAGAGCGCTATTCAAGCGACATATGATTTTTGGATGAGGAAGGCTTTACAAGCTAATTCGTGGTTCAGGTGAATTAATCGGAGAACATGTTCGATTGGGAAATTCGAGCATGAGCGTGGTTTCTGAAAGATCATTTCCTTTTATAAGCACATGCCCTTCACGGGCGAGCCAACCCACAGCCATCAGAAGCGTCTCACGCGGGGCATCGATTCCTGTCAAAAGAACATCCAAAGATGCGTGGCCACCATGAGTGTCTAGATAGTGCCAGACTTCACCGGCGCAGAGACCAATCCATGTGATCATTCCATATTCCCGTTTATGCTTTTCCACTCTTGACTAACTTCTCAGCCTCTAGCCAAATATCAAGATCTTTACCTTGAACGCGCCCTTTTTTCTCCCAAAGTTCTTGGGCTTTTTTATGAATACGATCCGTAAGCTCCGGACCTGATCGTTTCGTTGCTGAAGCTTTATTCCACCCAAATCCGCTTTCACTTGCTGCCTTTGCCATGTTTAACTCCTCCATGTTGATGTGTGAATCGGCATACCCGATCCCATAAACTAATTGTAAATGAAACCAATGTCATATTCGAGGGGAACTATAACATCCACTTTTTCCCTTTCATTTCTTTCATTGTAGACTTTGACGTCTTTCAGACCATAAACGACTTTGTAGCCATAGATTTTGCATTCAGATCTCAGATGCAAACTGCCCATCTTGAACGCGTTTCGCAACTGGTTGTTGATTGGAGAAACCACAGCTATGCGGGATGCGACTCAAGAATTTTTCTGACAATGCCGCGCAACATGCCTGAAAATATCAATTGGTGTAAAGGCCATATAAGATACCAGTATGCTAAGCCCAAAAGTCCGACAGGATCAAATGTGGCGGTCTGGGTAATTTGACATCCGTTGGGCGTTCTGCTTACCTCATAGTCAAGCCAGGCTCTTCCGGGAAGTTTCATCTCGGCGGCAAGACGCAGTGATTTATCGGGTTCAAATTGTTCGACTCTCCAGAAATCAATAACATCTCCTACGTTGATCTTTTCCGGATTTTTTCGGCCGCGCCGCATTCCGACACCGCCAACTAAAAGATCAAGAAATCCTCTGAGCTGCCAAAGCCAGTTGGCAAAATACCATCCGTTCTTTCCGCCGATGCGTTGAATTACGGTAAATGCTTGCTCGCAGGGAACGGAGATTTCACACTGCCTCAAATCTACCAGTCGATTGCCAAACCGAACCCCTCCCCAAGTCTGAGGTGTAGATAAAGAAAGGGCATCTGACCAACGAGTTGCTGCAAAATCAAGCTCTTCGTTTTTAAGCGCCCGCTTGATTGCCTCGCGGATAGGCATCGGCTTGATGGGGAAAACATGCAGTGCCGTATCATCCTGAACAGTCGTTTCATGGCGTATGCTCTCAATAAGTTTTCGACCCACCCGTGCATAAAGCGGTGTTACAAGCCCAAGCCATAAGCCCGACAATCCCGGAGATAAAACCGGAACAGGAATGATGAGGCGCTTTAACCCCCGCTGACGGCCATATTCCCTCATCAAATCCAAATATGACATTTTTTCAGGGCCACCGATTTCAAAGACCACGCTTTCTGAAATAGGAAGCCTGGCCGCTTGAAGCAGATATTCGATTACATCTTCTATGGCAATCGGCTGAGCAAGAACATTCACCCATCGCGGAGTCGTCATGACTGGTAGCCGCTCCATTAGAGCCCGGATCATTTCGAATGAAAGACTTCCCGAGCCAATGATAATTGAAGCTTGAAATTCAATCACAGGAATGCCCGATTCACGCAGAATCTCTCCTGCTTGTCGGCGGCTTCTCAAATGCGCCGATAGTTCTTTGCCGTGGCTTAAACCGCCCAAATAAATTATTTTTTTGATGCCTGCTTTTTTCGCAGCATTGGCAAAATTAAATGCAGATTGTTTTTCTTCATCTTCAAAAACTCCTTTGCTGCCCATTGAATGGACGAGATAATAGGCCGTCTCGATACCGCTCATTGCATTTTTGAGAGAGTCCTCGTTTAAAAGATCTCCTTGAACAAGCTCGGTTGATGAAGCGATTTTATTTTTTAAGTACTCAGGATGGCGGGCCAAACACCGTACGGCGTAACCTTGAGATTCAAGTTTTTTAAGAAGCCGTCCGCCAACATAACCCGTTGCGCCGGTCAGTAAAATATTCATATTACATTTTCGTGCTATCATATGCCCAGTGGAGGAGGGCTTGACGTTGACGTCTTCTGCAATCCCAGTCACCGCGAATACAATTTTTCCGGAGCTGAGCAATGTGGCGTCTGATGGCAAGCCATCTTTTAATCTGGCGGTTGTCTTCTTCGGACATTCTGCGACCCATATAATAACGGCAGTACCACTGGAACCATCCCCGCGGATCGTCAGTATGAATCCATCTTTTTTTTCTCCACACTGACAAAGGTTGACTTGCGTTGACGCCAAAAAAATTGAGTCCCGGGTCGTGCTTTTCTTGACAGAGCTTCGCTTCCTTGAACCAATCGGCGGGAAATTCTTTCTTACAATCTGTCATATATTTGCCGCCGAAGATTCCCATTCTAAGCATTTCTTTGGGAGCGAGCTCCGGTTTAAAGCGTGGGTCAAAATTTTCCCCAGCCGGTTCTGTTAACTTATAACGGTAGTTCTTTTGCATCTTATCGTTAACGGCAATTGTTTTACGGACGAGCTTCATCGGTTCACCACCATGGCACTCATTATCTATTTTTATCATAGTTCGTATGTGCGTAAATAACAACAGCTGAAAAATGCGCGGTAATCAATGAAAGAGGGAAAAAAGTAAGGGTTAAAGCAAAAGGTGTTGCGAGGTATTCGTAACGCCTTTTTTGGGAAAAACTCCCGAGCCAGGGCTCGAACTTTCGTTAAGTCGCATAATAGGTAAAAAATGACGCGGTTATTGTGAGCTGACTCGAGCACGACAATCAATCATAATTTCTTTGGGAATCATCCGCACGGCCAGCCAGACCAAAAGCGGAACAAGCAAAAGATCATCCAAATAGCCGATGACGGGTATGAAATCCGGAATCAAATCAATCGGAGATAAAATATAGGCAATGGCCAATCCCAGGAGCCATTTCGAGGCCTTGGGAGTTCTTGGGTCTTTTAAAACGAGTTGATATATCTTGAGCTCGCGTTTGAATGTTTCGACAATTGATTTAAGTTTTGCCACGGTAAATACTACCTCGCAACGTTTGTCATTCTTGACTCATAAGATGACATCGACTCATTCAAATCCTCAATGGGTCATCTATTTTCCATCCAAAGATACATATCGAGATGAACTGTGGCAATTTTTCTCCGCGCAGCAACCGATTGTGCCACGCTTTGAAATTGGTCACTAACGTCCCGTGTGAGCCTTCTTAATCCTGGCCACTGCGGCAGGTGGCTGCCCTCTTTTTTTAACCCTTTCGCGACAGCGCTGTCTAATGGTATCTCCATGCGCTTTTCAACACGCTCAAGCTTAAACTCATCATTTAAGTAACGGTTGTAAAGAGCTGTCCTCATAAATAAGTTGAGCGCCTTTCTTGCTGCACCCCACGGTTTCAATCTCCCTGGCAATATTTCAAGCAACTGGCAGGTGTGTCCATCCAGCCACCTGATATAATCGTTTTCATTCTTAACATTAATAGATGACAAATCTATTGCGTCAAGATAGCCGTGCACTGCTTTTAACGTTCCTTTGGCTTGACCTCTCATTGCTGTAACGCCTACGGCTTCTCTGGCAACCATTTTTTTAACCGTTTCGACAAAGTTGTCATCTCTCATATGCATTTATCCTCTGGACTATTGCATTTTTACTCTTCAATAAATTTGCCACGCGCTTTTTGCGCAATTCCATTTTAGCTTTTTTTACTATTCCATGGGGGCTGTTTCTTTTCCAGCAATTGATGTTCTAGAGCTTTATGCTTTCGAGTCTTATGGAACCAAAGGCAAATTCTTGATCCCTTCTTGTTAAGGTTGAGAACGTGACGATTGATTTTACAATTCGTTAACTGCCCACCATTAAAACATGCCCGCGGTGCAATTTGTCCATAACCGTAATTGAAGCGATTGGAAAGATCGACGCATTCGCCGATATACATGATACGGCTTCCAATAGTTAGAATGTAAACACCAGGCGCTGTATGTCCGCTCGGAATTAAGAACTTGCAGAAAGGGCCCTGCCCGTAGCTGTGAAGCTTATATCGATTTTTATTTTGATACTTTAGATGAGGTCGAAGCTGTTTGAGCATTCCAGCAGATGTAAGTATAGGACGTAATATTGAAATTTAACGAAACTTAAATCCACATAGATTACGATTTCGCATGACCATTGCTCAAGAAACCGTTTTCCTGAGAACATCCAGCACATCAATCATGGCCTGGGTGTCAAGTTTGCAGTATTCAAGAAGACCATTATAGACGCGCTTTTTTTCTTCTTCTAGAATGCGGCTGGCAAATGTCACGCGCGCATATTCACGGCTCGCCTGTCCGCCTTCTGAAATCGCCATTTCTTTGTATGAGCCCCCAACGAGTGCGGGATACACAGATTTAATCGAATACTTGCCAAGCTGCTTTGGATCATAGTAATCAAACTTCTGAAACGGTGACATCAAATCCAGAAACCGTCCATCGATCTCATTAAACCAATCTGCATATTCAGGGTAAGCATTCGCTGATTCCTCAAGCCGGCCTCGTTCGAAACTCGAATTATAGGCAACAATGCTTCCTTTGGACTCAATCAAAGCTTTCAACCGGTTAAGAAATTCTGGCCTTGGATCACCCACGCCTTCAGCAAGAAACGCATAGTGGTCAAGTCTCTCCCCTGGCCCGTGTAAGATGTGTAGTGAAAACTGAAAAGGAACCTGCTGGAAGGGCCGCGTGCCGTCATAAAATGGTATTGCTGGATTCACGGTTTCAAAATCTATAAAATGAATCGGAAATTGCAGTTGTTTGATAAACGCTTGGATCGCGACAGGTTCAACGTGGATTTTATTATCCACGTGACATCTGCGAACAACCTGATGGCTTGTTGCTGTTAAACGTTCCGGTGGAACATCCCGAGCGCGTAAAAACCCTTCTTTAATAAACGCAAATGCCTTGTCTTTACGAATCCTGTTGAAAACAAAAACACTGTCTTCCGGTATATGCTGCCAACAAAGCTCCTGTAATGAGCAGTCAAAAGGATCATTGCATTGCGGACCGATTGCAATTTTTGGGTATTCTTTTTGATTTAGAATCCTAACCATCTCATTGACTCGTTCTTCCACCTGCGCGGCAAGTTCCTGAGCTTGGCCAGTTACATCTTCCTGATGCAATAAATCTGCGGGATTTATCGGACCGTTCTTCACATACTTGTTGTTGATGTGCACTAAATAAACTTTCCTAATTTTCAAACCCGCCCCTTCATAGCAATATTTCTGGAAAGCGACGTCTTCATAATGGATGTCTTTCACCTGCGTTGAACTTTTGACCTCAAAGAGATCCCAGGAGTTGTCTTTATTAGGAACAAGAATGTCAGGCCGGGCGAAAGTGTTCTTGTAACGAATGGCAGCTTCAAATAAAGGTTTCCTCTGAGGCAGTAACTCTTGGGTTTTTTTGAGAATGGCCTCGAAATCTTCAACCCCTTCTATTTCAATACCGCCAGGAAAAAGACGTTTGGCCAAAGCTGTCACTTCATGTCCTTGATCAAAAATAGCCTGTGTCTCGGAATTTACGGGTGGGAATTGATCCTTGGCATGATAGGACATCCAAAGCAACTTGGGGCACTGTAGTCCCTGCAGATATTTACTTTTAGAAAGACAATACGATGTAGTCAATTGATTTTACTTGTGTTCAAGTTTTTGAAGTTTAAAATCAGCCGCTATTTTTTTAATGATGGCCTTAACTTGAATGTCCAATAATTTTCGCTGGCGATAATCAGCAGGAACGGCAAAGTTCACCCTATCTTCTCTCAACAATCTTTCAGCCTCTTTCCGCTTCCATGAATTTGGTTTGTATACTGCGATTGAATATCCACCTTGATCCTTAACCAGTTTCATGCAAGGCACATCTGTGGAACCATCGCCAATGTAAATCATTCGTGTAAATGGAATTCTTCTTTGCTGTCTGGGAATATAGGTGTTGATTTTCCTGTCATCCCAAACATTCAAATAACCTTTATTAATGCGAAATAGGAATTGCGTCTTTGTCGTATAATTCAATGCTAGGCCAGGCCATTTCGCCACGCCATGCTGGTCGTACATGAACGATGATGCGAATATTTCCTTAAATTGAGTTGCTATCGAGGTTCCCGAGATCATTTCTCGAATTCCTGAAGAAATAATGTAATGCTCAAGAATAATTCCATTTTTCTTCGCGAACTTCTTAATGCGTTGAAACCACTGTTCCACCCCCGGATGAAAATCTACGGTCTTTCCGTAGTCGGCAAAGGCCTTTCGGGTTATTTCGACATCATTTGAAGAAGTCGCTTTCTCCAACATCAAGCACATATAGGTGATAATCTTATCTGCTTCTTGTTTTTTGGCGCGCGCGGCCACTTCATCCCAAAATTGTTTCGTCTTCATTTTCAATTGTGGAATGAAATCATATTCCTGCATGTTGCCAGGAGCTAATGTACCGTCAAAGTCATAGCAGATGGCCATTCTCGGTTTTCGTTGCTTAATCATCGATTTCTCTGATTGCTTTCCTGACAATTTCGAATACGATTTTCATAATAACCAATTGGTGAGCACGCGAAATCCGATTAAATAAGAACACGGCGTAAGTTCCTCCTTCAGAGGCTGTTAAATTTAAAAAAAGAGCTTGTTATTTCTTGACTCAATGCCTCGTTCTCCTTCTGGTCCAAATCAAATTTTTCAAATAAACGGTTCATCGATGAAAACAAATTCAGCATCACCTCTTCCATGTCACCTGGATGCAAATGAACATGCTCAGGCGCTGTTTTTGAATATCTACAAAGCAACATCATGATTAATTTAAGATTATTGTCTGATTTATCAATGATATAAAACCAGTAAGGGAACTCCTTGGTAAGATTTTGCATAAATGTACGGCAGTCTTCGATTTCATACAATTCACGGGAGTCGTCATCGTAGCCTTGAAAAAATAAGCTAACCCTCCCCTTAAACCGTTGTACTTGATTCTTATCTTCTATGGTTGAACGCAAAACGTTCAGCGCGGTTGTGAGATCGCTTTTTTCAACGTCCACTCTTGGAATCTCTAAACATATGTAATCAACACCGTGTGGTATGGTCATACTATTTCTTGGCTGCCTCTTTTTTTACAATGCGTTAATCTATTTTCTTGAGAATACCTTCGGATATAAGGCATTCAAAATGCCTTTGGATTTTTGAAGGCAGGTCTCCACCGTGAATGACAATGCCCAGCTCCATGTTCAAAGTGAGCGCATAATCAGTTAAATTGGCGCTCGAAATAAACGCTTTTTTTGAATCAATCACGGCACACTTCGCATGGAGTGACCCGAAATGACCGTTCTCGTCGCGCGGTCGTTTATCATGAGGCCAAACAAAAACAGTCGATTGTTCAGCGACTTTCATGCCAAGCGCCTTTATCGCATTAAAGGTTAACTTCCCTTCACTCTCTTCTGAGGATTCCAAAATCAAAGTGATCCGGACATTCCTAGCGGCAGCTTTGGATAAAGCGTCCGAAACATGAGGGATTTTATATGCGGCAAAAGTTACGAGCAAAATCGAATTTCTAGATTCGTTAATAAGATCCAAGAGGGCTTGATCTGTTCTTCGCATGGTCGATGAGGAAGTGGCCGGCCCTGTCCAAACTAATTCTAAAGATTCATTCTTCTGATGAAATTCATCCGCAAAACTTGCAGCCCGCAGGGCCCAGGCCAAATCACGTGGCGTCATGCCACATGAATACATCTTTGACGGATTCAGCAATTGCAATATTGCTATACGAATGTCTGGCTGGGTGATGGGTTCGGTAATTAAAGCGGAATCACGTGCTGAAAAGTCAGCAGGCATTTTCTCTAAGGCATCACAAAAATCAAGAAGGATGGCGGGTGTTATCTTCGCAGCAACAACCGCAACTTCGCTCAGATAGGAGCTATTTTTAAACATTAGTTAACATTACCTTTTAAAAAATGGTTCGCAATTATTCTTAAATGCGGGTACCAAAATAGCTCGATCCAAGTATTGGTTCGCTTTTTCACAGGAAGTTTCCGGTGCAAAGAGACACAGATGACAAGCTGCGCCATGCAGAGAAATCCCGTCACGCCCTGGTTGATACTCAACGCACATTGGGTCAGAAGCGCAAAGTTTTGCAAACTCCAAAGCTTGATCGAAATAATGCCCCAGCTTAGAAGGAACTCCAAGGCCCACCAATCCACCTAATGTGCCCTCACAATCCACGGCGCCTGTGTAAATCAAAATGCCTGCCATTGGCTTGACTCCGCCCTCACCATTCCCTGAATAGATTCTTTCACGAAGGCTCGCAGCTGCGTAGCCGCACTCGAGTGAAATCTGACGCATAAGCAGATGAGAAAACGAATGTAAAAGCACGTAGCGAATTCCAGGGAATTCTGCATTTGCCGGCTCAACCCCTCTGACGCTTCGCCATTGTGTATGCGCTGCCAAAAAAATCTGTTCCCACGCTTTTGCTTTTTCACACCAATCACTAATTTTAGCTTCATCAAATTGAATAAATATTCCTTCTCCTCGCACTTCT
>Ga0209515_10006744_pt1 | contig 14133 bp, 13 predicted proteins | sample Subgroupgradi54m_FD_187454 | JGI IMG/M metagenome (GOLD analysis project Ga0209515, IMG submission 187454) | Subsurface groundwater microbial communities from S. Glens Falls, New York, USA - GMW60B uncontaminated upgradient, 5.4 m (SPAdes)... ...
TTGTCGTTTTAGGAGCTACAGGGTGGTAAAAGTACAGCGCGGAAGGTGGTAAAGGTTCACCGCGGCGGGTGGTAAAGGTTCAGCGCGGAAGGTGGTAAAAGTTGTGCGCGGTACGCAGCTTGTGTGAAAAAGTCAAGATCCTCGGAAACCCGATGGTGATAAAGCAGGTTGATTGCCGTCCCACCCACAAGATAAACCTGAGAGTATTTGGCCGCTACCAAGGCCAAAATCTCCTTTTGTGTCCGCTCTAGGATAGTATTTGTCATATTTCACTAGCTCTGGCTAGTAATATACCATATGAATCATTATATATCAATAGGTTATAAATAGTATACTAGTTATAGCTAGTATATTTGCATCAAAGGTAGGCTAGAAACCGGCAGGAGCACCCTACTCATACTCATATAACTTCTTTAAAATCGACAAAGCCATCCTGAGCCACTGATACATTCGGCCAGCCAAACGTTTGAAGGAAAAGTTTTTTAGACATGCCCGTCAATGAGGAAAATAATCCGGTTCGTTGCCGGGCTTCCATTTGATGTTGCAGCCGATGCTGGGCTTTTGGCCGGCGGGAGCCGCGCGGCCGGCTAGGGCCGCGTCGAGAGCGGCGCGCAGGTCTTGGCCGTTTAACGGCTTGTTGTTTCCGGGACGGGAGTCGTCGAGTTGGCCGCGATAAACGAGTTTTCGTTGATCATCAAACAGGAAAAAATCCGGCGTACAAGCGGCCGTGTAACTTTTCGCGACGGCCTGGCTTTCATCGTACAAAAATGGAAAATTAATCCCTAACTCCGCTGCCATTGCTTTGAGTTTCGCGGGTGAATCGTCCGGGTAATTTTCCGCGTCATTGGAGCTTATCGCGACGATCGCGAGGTCTTTCTTCGCATAATCCCGGCCGAGCCTGGCCAGCTCTTCCTTTATATGCTGGACATACGGGCAGTGGCGGCAGATGAACATCAAAAGAAGCGCTTTTTTATTTTTGAAGGACGAAAGAGAAATTTTCTTCGCCGAAACCGCATCCGGAAGCTCAAAATCGGGCGCCGGGGTTCCCAAGGCCAGCATCGTGGAAGGCGTCAAAACCATAAGTCCAGCTCCCGGCCTTCGAAAATCAGCTTTCTGCCGCCCACCTCCACCTCGGCTCTCTCTACCTGATTGGGCGGAAGAAAATACATCGTGTCTTTTTCCGGAATGCCTTTGGCCAAAGAACCCTTCAAGCCATAATAAATCACATTGTCCAAATTCAAATCAAAGCGCACGCTGATAAACGAACCTTTTTTCACTTCCAGCGGCGGGTCAAAATCGCTTTTTCTCATGATGGAAATCGTATCATCCTCGTCTCCGTTATTCAAATTGAGAATCACTGTCATGAGCTCTTCGGGTTTTTCGTCCTTCCAGGTCGGTGCCTCTTCCCGGATAGAGGCGATTCCTTTCGGCAACTCCGACGCCGTTACGGTTCTTCCCGTGACCACCGCGATTCCTCCGGCTTTGGTTCTATTGGCGTGGTCACGGCCCTGCACTTTGATGGTTTCCAAAATTTTTACCCTGAAATTGACGTATTTTCCAGGCGGGACGCGGTTGGTGTTGTTAAAAAAGTAAATCGTCGATTCCTGATTCACCAAATCAACCTGTTTATCCGGCTCTATGACGGTGACCCACTGCGCGGCGGTGTTTTTAAGTTCCACGCTTCGAATCGTCACTCGGCATACGCTCGCCGGACCCGCAGCCTGGCACGGGATCTCTGAGAAAAGAAAAATAAAAACTAAGCTAAGGGCAAGCGTCTTCAACTCATGCCAGGACTTTGCCCGTAAGTCTCCGGTAAACATCTTTATAGGCCTTTGACGTACGATCGATGATCGCTTGAGGAAGCTCGGGGCCCGGAGGATTTTGGTCCCATCTCGATTGCAAAAGATAATTCCGGACGATCTGTTTGTCCAGACTGGGCTGATCCTGGCCTACTTTGTAATGAGCCTTTGGCCAAAAGCGCGAGCTGTCCGGCGTCAAAACCTCGTCGATGAGAATAAGCCCATTTTTATAAATCCCGAATTCAAACTTCGTATCCGCGATAAGAATGCCTTTTGTTTTCGCGAATCGTACGCCTTCCTTGTAGAGAGCGATCGAGAGCTTCTTAATTTTTTCGGCAGCGGCTTTGCCAACGAGCTTTGCCGCCGCTTCGAAGTCGATGTTCATGTCATGACCTATCGCGGCCTTCGTCGCGGGGGTGAATATCGGCTCGGGCAGTTCTTCGCATTGCCTCAAGCCTTTGGGAAGCGCATGGCCGCACACCTTGCCCGTTTTCTGGTAATCCTTCCAACCGGACCCCGCCAGAAACCCGCGCACCACGCATTCCACCGGTAGAGGCTTCGCGCGATGCGCCAAAATCGTCCGACCTTTCAAACTTTTTGTGAACTCCTTCAAAAACTCTTTTCCGAAACCCATTTTTTCAACGTCAGAGGCGATGAGATGGTTCGGAACTAACTTTTCAAATTTTTTAAACCAGAAAACGGAGATTTGATTTAAAACTTTGCCTTTGTCGGAAATCGGCACGGGCAGCACCACGTCGAAAGCGCTCAGGCGGTCCGTGGTGACAATCAACAGTTTGTTTTCGCCCACCGCATAAATGTCGCGCACCTTGCCGCGGTTTAAAAGTTTAAGCGGAAGTGCGGTCTCCAAAAATGCCCCCAAGCCCTGTTTTCCCTCCCGAAGCTTTAGTCAAACGATCCATGATCGCCAGGCCTATGCCGCGCTCAGGGACACGCTCGGCGATGATGAGGTCGAGGTTCATTTTATCAAGATTCCGTATCGCTTTAAAGAGATTTGAGGCCGCCTCGACCCAATCCCCCTTCGGACTTAAAACTTCGACGGATTGAAACAAAACGGCATTCTTTTTTTCACCCAGCGACAAAAGCCCCAGGCGCGGCCAGGGTATTTTTTTCCGCTCATAATCTTCGTGGACTTCGGAAAGCTTTTTGAGAAACAGGTCAAAAGGTTCGTCGATGAGCGATAAGGAAGTCCACGGCGCGTAATGAACTTTCAAACGACCCGGTGATTCATAAGCCGTCTGGGGATCCAAAGCGTTTTTTAAAACAGGCGTGAATTTTTCTATCGCCTCGACCATTGTGCCGCCGGGGCGAAGCAAAACAACTTTTCCGTTCTCGAATTTCAAAACAGTGGACTCCAGCCCCACCTTCGTGGGTCCGGCATCCAAAATCAAATCCACCGATTCGCCCAAGTCCTCAAAAACCGCCCCGGCCGTCGTGGGGCTTGTGTATCCAAAAAGATTCGCGCTCGGCGCCGCGATCGGATTTCCCAAACTTTCTATCAATTTCAAAGCCGCAGGATGATTCGGCATCCGGACAGCAACCGTGTCCATTCCTGCCGTGACAACGTCCGGCACCCTCTCTTTCTTCGGAAGCACAATCGTCAAGGGCCCCGGCCAAAACGCCTGGATCAAGTCGAGAGCGATTTTCGGCGTCTCGCGCCAAAGGCTCATCGCCTCCTCGGGTTTTGCCACATGCACAATCAGCGGATCAAAGCTTGGGCGCTTTTTCACCTCAAAAATACGGCATACCGCCGATACGTTGAAAGCGTCGGCGCCCAAGCCATAAACCGTTTCGGTGGGAAAGGCGACGACGCCGCCATTTTTAAGGATTGCGGCGGCTTCATCGATGGATGCAAGGAGATTTGCGTTTAAAATTTTACTTTTCTGCATTACGAAGAATGGGCGGGGATATGATCCGACAAACGGGAAATAAGGCGGGAAAACGGGAAATTTTTTCCAGGGCATTCGGTGTGGCGGCCTTTGATGTCTTCGTGCCGTCTTATATTTTCAACGGGGATGCCGTACTCCCCCTGCAGAAGGCCGATGAGTTTTACCAGAGAATCCAACTGCACCTCGGACACTTCCTCGCGGCTGAAATCCCCGACCACGCAGATCTGGATATCGTAAGGGCGATTGGCCTTCACCTGCCTTTTCCAGCGCCACCCCACCTCCACCTGCCCATCCCTGGAATAGGTGCCGTTCCCAATCACAAAATGATAAAAAAGTCCGCCCATGTGACGCCTTCGGTGGTCGCGGTCAAAAAGCCGAGCGCCCCCCTGCAAGGTTCCGCTGTGATGCACCGTGATGGTTTTCCAAACGGAAAATGAATTTTTGGGGCCCACCAATCTTTTAATTTCCTCTGGAATAAATTCCGGGCGCCCGGCTTTTCTCGGAATATATAAAACCTGCCCCGTTTCAAGGCGGCTTACGTCCTGGATAGAGTTGATGCGCATCAGCTCATCCAAACGCACATCGTAGGTTTTCGAAATTCGATAAAGCGTCTCCCCGCGCGCGACGGTGTGCGTGACCCTCTCCATGGACTTAGCTCCGGTCACGGGCGGCGGAAGATGCATCTTTCTAGGCACGCGGGCGCAGCCCTCGATGAATAACCCACTGACACAAATCAAAATAAAAAAAAATTCTATCCGATATGGCTTTTTGATTTTACTATCCCGATAGCTGGCTTTTTAAAGGTCGGCCCATAAACCCTTTTTGTTATCCCTGGCTTCTTTTTCGTAACGCCTGAAATCCTCCGCATACTTAAAAGGAAAACGCGTATAGGCGAAGCCATAACCTTGCTTAATAAGCTCCGCATTGATGAACAAATGATCCGGTGGGCGGTAGAGGTAGGCGAGCGTTCTTCCGTATTTGTCCTTGTGCCCGATGGAGGCGTTGCCAGGCTCCATTTCCATGTCCACCGTTTTGTCCCGCAGGAGATTGTTCAAAAAACTTTTCGCCCTCAAAGCATACTCGTTGATAATTTTTACGTCCCGATGGCTGCGCTCGGCGTCTTTTATATTTCTACCCCACTTGTCGTCAACCTCCGGCGTATCCACGCCGATCAGGCGCACTTTCTCATGATTTTCCAGGATCAGCGTGTCCCCATCCACCACATATTTGACACGGAGACTTTGAGCGGCACCGCAGGGAAAGGCAAGCGGGAGTAAAACTAAAAAGGTAAGAAAAGATTTTTTGAGCATATAGGAAATAGAAGCGGTTCTATTTACTAAAAGATCGCTGAACGGTGCTGCTGGCGCCTTCAATGTCCCTGCCAACGCCCTTCACCGTCTCGCAGCCCATAAGAGAAATCATAGCAATCAAAACGACCGCGAAATAAAAGAATTTTTTCAAATTGCCTCAACTCCTCACTTAGATAGGCTCTATCCTATCTAAAGTCGAGGCCTATCACAAGCTCGATTTTAATCAGTTCTTTAAGAAGCCTTCTTTTCGAAAGCTCGAGGAGCTGCATTTAAGAATTCAAGAACCGCGTCGAATTTTTCCATCAATTGATAATCCGAGTGATCCCTGAAATGAGGCATGACTTGCGAAAAGGCTTCAATGGTAAGCCCTGCAACTTTTTTGGTGGAGGGATCAAAACGCAGAAGAATATCCTCACTCAAGGGAACATTGAGCGTGCTGTTCCTATCGAAAGACTCGTCGAACACGTACAAAACGTCATTCTCATTATCTCGATTAATGCTGATATCGTTTGTGCTCATACTCTCTCCATATCCTTCGGTGGTCCCGAATGCTGTCCATGCACTGTCGTGACAACGGCAAACTTGCCGTCAAGAATTCTGAACCCGATCTTAAGATATCTATAGTATGGCATAAAATGAAAACATTCTCTATAGAGAGCCATTTCGTGCTCATTCCTTCTTTTTCTATAAATCAAAACTGATTTGTCTTTTGTTTCCAAAGTCTCTTGGAGAAATTTTACTTTATTTCTCATTTCCGGATGATCATGGGTAATTTTATAAAACCATGTGTCTTCATACAAAATTACTTCCCGCCGGATGTAGGGGCAATAAATCTTAAAGAGTTCTTTTCTCTGTTTCATTTACTTTGTTTAAACGTTTCGACAGATATCCGCCCGTCAGCGCGTCGATGCCGGCGGTGAGTTCTTGGAGACGGATTTCCTTTTCTATCTGAACCGGGAGGTCTCTCTCGGGCGACATGGCCATTTCGACTTGAAGACGACGTCTCTCAAAATATAGATGAGTGGCTTCATTCAAAACATCGTCACGAAGCTCGACCATGAGCCGCGAGCGTGTGTCAATCGAGGTCTGGTCATTGTTCCAGATAAGCTCACCCAAATTCCAGCTCACTCCCGCTGACCAATCGACACTGTGCTTGTCGGGGCCTTTAATAAATTTATCCGGATCCGCCGTTCCGCCGCGGTCCAAATCGACGTTCTCGTTACTGCCGGCTTTGCCTCCCAAGGATAAGCTGGGAAAAAGCGCTTTCCACGCAGCCGCTTTTCTCCAGGCTTCTATTTTTTCCGGATGCACTTCCGCGTAGCGGATGGCCGCGTTTTGTATCTCAAGGATTGTCGGTTCATTCGCAAAGTGGGCTAAAATATCCTGGGCCTTCGGCGAAGAAAGCGGGGCATTTTGAAGCGACCCCGGATCAAACTCGGGATGAACCCATTTGAAAACACCTTTTTTCGTAGCTGCCAAAAGAGTGTCCCCTTGGGGCGAGTAGTGAAGCGCTTTCACTTCCTTGGACAAAAGCCCCTCATAGACTTCTTTAAAAGTACCGGAATTCATGTCCCATTGAAAAACGCCTTTGTCCGTGGCGGCGTAAAATGTCTTTGAAGAGGCCTCAACAAAATTGATTTTTTGAGTCGGCAGACTCTGCCCTTTCAAAACATTCCATGAATCTCCCTCTTTGGACCCCTCCCACACGCCGTTTTTTGCCGCCGCATAGAGCTTATCGCTGTTTCTCAAGAACACTAAATTCGAAAGAGACGCCACTGCGGATAATTGCTCGACGCCAAACTGCTCTAAATTCGTGTCTTGCGTTTGATTCTCTGAATTCTTGGTTTCCGTAAAAATTCTCTCCCATTGGGTCCCGCCGTTTGGGCTTTTGTAAATTCCTTTGTTCGTAGTAACGAAAATGACGGCGCCAACGGCATCGGGTATAAGGATGGAGTAAATCGTAACTTCAGGAATGCCATTCGCGCGGCTCGACTCTCGGCTTCGGATATTCAATTGGAAAAGTCCGCCGCCGGTGCCCACCCAAAGATATTCCGGATTTTTCATGTTTCGGGCCACACAGTAAATTTTTTTCGAACTGTCCTTAGGCCCTGTAAATAGGATATACCAAGTCTTCCCGCCGTCCTGCGAACGCTTGAGCCCTCTATCCGTGCAGACATAAATCTGCTTGGAATCCAGAGAATCCACATAAATGAATCTCACGCGGTTCTCCTCGCCGCGGGCCCCCAGAATCTGCTTCCACGACACACCCCCATCGACGGATCGGTACACATGCCTTTCGGACGCCGCGAACAAAATTTTGGGGTCTTTTGCATCCGCCGTAACAGACTGAATGTCTATTTCATTCAGTCCGCTGGAAATATCCACCCACTGCGCCTTTGCTGACGAAGCGAAAAACAACGTCAACACGATCAATAAATTTAACACCTTAATTTTCATCGCTCTACACTCCTCTTATTCAGCAAAAAACTACGTTGCCGAAAGCTTACACGATGTTTGTTTATTTGTCAAATTATAATGAAAATAATTCATACTATTAAACTCTTTTAATAAACGCTGCTAAAAACCCCGGGCGTCATCGAAACCAAATATTGCGGTCGAGGGTGCGGTAATGAATCGCTTCCGAAACATGGGTGGCGCTGATGAGCTCGTTTTCTTCCAAATCCGCTATTGTGCGGGCTACTTTCAGAGTCTTATGGTACGCCCGCGCTGAAAATCCGAGCTCCTCAATCGCCATCCGAAGGAGATTCTTCCCCTCCTCAGACACCTCACAATATTTTTCCACTTCTTTTACTTCCAGCTGTGAGTTGCACGCTATTTTTTCCTTGCCGTACCGCTTCCGTTGTCCGTTCCTTGCTTTTTCAACGCGAGCTCTTATCGCGGACGACGGCTCGGCCTCGCGTCTTTGAATGATTTCATCCACTTTAAGGCAGGGAACCTCCAGCTGAATGTCGATCCTGTCGAGAAGCGGGCCGGATATTTTGGACATGTAGTTTTTGATCTGCACCGTCGTGCAATGGCATTCTTTTTTGGGATCCGTGAAATAGCCGCATGGGCACGGGTTCATCGCGGCCACCAGCATAAAACGCGCCGGTAAAGTGATGGTGGAGGCGGCGCGGGATATCGTCACTTTCCCCTCTTCTATCGGCTGGCGCAGCACCTCAAGCACATGGCGTTTGAATTCCGCAAACTCATCCAAAAATAACACGCCGTTGTGCGCCAGACTCACCTCTCCCGGTTTTGGGTGAGAGCCGCCGCCAATCATCGCCACATTGGAAATTGTGTGATGCGGGTCCCGAAACGGACGTGTCTCAAGAAACGCCGACTTATGAGACAAAAGGCCCGCCACACTGTGGATTTTTGTGGTTTCAATCGCTTCATCGAAAGTGATGGACGAAAGAATGGTCGGAATTCTTTTAGCCAGCATTGTTTTTCCGGAGCCAGGAGGGCCGATCATGAGGACATTATGCCCTCCGGCTGCTGCGATTTCGAGACCGCGCTTGGCATGCGCCTGGCCTTTTATTTCCGCAAAATCAAATATCCTTGCCGTCTGGGCCGTCTCCGCTCTTTTTTCCGGCTCTGAAAAGGATATTTCGATGGGGCGCTCTCCTTTAAGAAACTGCACCACCTGAAAAAGAGTGGCGGCCGGATACGTCGTGAGACCCTTGGCGCAGGAGGCTTCCCTGGCATTGACCTCCGGAATCACAAACCCTTTTTTATCCTTTTCCGCCAAAAGACACACCGCACGCGGCAATATCCCGGGCACTCCGCGAATACGGCCGTCGAGAGAGAGCTCACCGCAAAAAATGAGATTTTTAACGCTGTCTCCAGGCAGAGTCTCATTCGCGATCAAAATGCCTATCGCGATCGCCAAATCAAACGCGGAGCCTTCTTTTTTAAGGTCCGCGGGCGCCAAATTCACGGTGATCTTCTTCGTCGGAAAAGGAAACTCGCTGTTTTTTATCGCCGAACACACGCGGTCAGCGCTCTCCCGGCAGGCGGTGTCCGGCAACCCCACGATATTGAATGCCGGCAAACCATTGGAGATATCCACCTCCACTTCCACCGGGAAAGCATCGATTCCGATCACGGCGCTCGAGAGCACCTTCGACAACATTTACTCACCCTCCCTAAACGCGTCCGCGATCAGCTCAATCTCCGGTTCCTGACCCGGCGGAATGAGCACAGACACCACGTCAAAACGGCAGGCCGCGTCCCGAATACCGTATCTCTTTAAATAGTACTGGGCCGTTTTTGTGATCTGCCATCTTTTATGGTAAGTCACCGATTCCTCGGGCCTTCCCATCGCTAACGAGCTTCGGGTTTTCACCTCTATAAATACGATCACGCCCTTTTCTTTGGCGATGAAATCAATTTCACCGAGCGCGCACTCATAGTTTTTAAGCAAAACTTTGTAACCGCGTTCGCTCAAAAAATGGTGAGCCAATTCTTCCCCGATGGCGCCGAGCGCGTGAGAGGCGCTTTGCATGGATCAGTTCTTTACGCCGTCGGCTTCTCGGTCATAAGCTTCAAGCACCTTGTCCTGAAGCCCTTCTTTGAGATCATCGCTCAAGGGCGTGATGATATCAAACCATTTACCCTCTTTACCCGCCTTCTTCGGCAATGAGACAAAAATACCATTCTTGCCATTCAAAACCGAAACGCCCCGGATAATCAGACTATTGGCAATTTTCACGTCCGCGAAAGCCTTCAAATTGCCTTCGCCCGTGATTTTCCGGATGTCCACCACCTCTATCTCCATCCCTAGGCTCTTCTCTATGCTCTTCATAACTCCTCCTATGTAGGTTACCTTCTCCTACACTACAAGACGCAGTACCCCCTCTTTTTCGTTCAAAATATTTTAAAATTTTTTTGATTGTCTTATAAAAATTCTATAACTTATTGAATTTACTAATGATATGATATTTTTGAATTTCCATTTTAAATCGTGTATACTACCAATAAGTCTAACTGTTCCTAATAGCTAAAGTTAGAAACCGAAACCCTTACAAAAGAGGGTATTTTTATTGACACGATCTAGTAGTGTTTTACAAAGACTTATCAGTTTAATACTGGCATCTGCTTTTTTGTGTCAGGAACTGGCGTACTCCCTGCCTGCCGGCAGGCAGGTGCCCCCGCTTGTCCCATCATCCACCATCCACGATCCAATATCCTCTTTCGAAGCTCCCCTTAATTTTTGCACGGTGAAAGAAATACACAAAGGTGACAGCGGCAAACCCTTCATCATCCATATCCAAGACGCCCACTCCAATCTCTCAGGGCAAGAAAACCTGGCCAATACGCTAGATGAGATTATGACAAAATATAAGGTCTCACTGGTCTTGGTGGAAGGCGGCGGAACAGACGGAACGCTTGACCCTCTAAAGAAACTTGCCTCACCCCAGATCATCAAACGCATCTCAAAGAGGCTTCTCATCGAAGGAAAGCTCGCCGGTGAGGAATACTTAAACCTCATCTCAGACCACAAGATGAAGATCATGGGTATCGAAGACATGGCGCTTTACCGGAAAAGCGTTGAAAACTACGCCAAGCTCGCCGATAAAAGACAGGCCATTCTTGATTACCTAAAACTCATTGAAAGATCAATCACCAAACTCAAGAGCAAACTCTACCCGCCGGAGATCCTTTCTTACGAGAAAGCCAAGAAATCCAAAGATGACAGTTCTTTTGAGTCTAACTTCAAAGGGCTATTTGACCTTGCCCAAACCAAAAATATCGACTTGAAAGACTTCCCCAATATCGAGAAACTAAAAGCCCTTCAAGACCGAGAAAAGGACATTGATTTTAACCTCGCCAATCTCGAACAGGCCGCCATTGTCGAAGAACTACAGGTAAGAGGTGAGAGGAAAGAGGTAAGAGGATATCTGGAAAAAATGGGGCAAATGAAAAACCAGAAGGCCTCTCAATTTTCCTACTTAGAAAATATTTTAAATATCGCAAAAGAAAAGAACATCTCGCTTTCCAAATATCCGAATCTTCTTAGGTATTCCGAGTATCTTAAAAGTTTCTCAAATTTAGATCTGGACCAAATCCTCGATGAGTTCACGCGCCTGGAAGACAACACTTACGTCGCATGGCTTCCAGAACAAAATCAAAGACTCATTCGTTCTATAGACCGCTATCTTAATCTTTTGAATACCGCCTACAGTATCCAAATGTCCACCAAAGACTTTGAATTCTTTAAAGTCAATGAACCTGACTTCGCGACGGTGTCGTATTTGGCGTTTATCAACAGAAAGCTGGCCGACCTGGGTTACTTCGAAGACCTGATCCCTTATCAAAATATTCTCGAGGAAGGCGAAAAAGCGCTCACCCGCTTTTATGACTCCGTGGCCCAAAGAGACCAAGCCTTTATCCGGAACATGGAAAGGATTTTAAAAGCGCAAAGGGCAGAGAGCATAGAGCATGGCAAAGACGACCGCTCTGCGCTTAGCGCTATGCCCTATGCCAACGCCGCTGTTCTCATCACCGGAGGCTATCACACCCAACAGCTCAAAAAACTCATGAAAGAAAAAGGCTGGTCCTTCGCGGTGCTAACCCCGAACGTCACTTCTGAGACTAATCAAAAGCGCTACGAACAGCTTCTTCTTTCCACAGTTAAAAAAGAACCAAAGCCGCAAGTTCTGTTTGAAAACGGACAGAACACAAAATCAAAAAGAACCGAAGGCGTCCGATACACCATGGGCGTGTATCACAGTGTGGGCCGGCTTTTAGCCGAGAGGGAAGGTTTACCCGCCTCCAACGCCAGAGTACGCCAAGCCCTAATTGAACTGCATGAGGAAGAAAACCAAGCCTACATTGACGCTCAGAGGAAAATGCCCGAGGCTTACCAAATCCCCGAAGAAGGCATTTTTGCCGATGTCAAGGGTGCTCGGCTGGCAACGTCAAATCCGCATCCCGAAACGGTAAGAAAAAGCAAAGGCGCTTTTGAATACCATGATTCTGATGGGCAATTTTCGGGAGTGGATTTGGAACACTTCGTTCATGCCCAAAACAGACTAGCCGAAAAGCTTCTTTCCGAACTTCAATTGAATGAAGTGTTGCGATATTTAGGGATTTCGAGATCTGATTCCGTGGAACAAAACTATGGGGCAGTTTATGAGGCACTTGCCCGTGGCCGTCATGACAAGAAAGTTATTGATTTGATAAACGCCGACACTTATGAAGATCCGAGGCTTGCCATCGAGATTGTCGGCCAAAACAAAAATCCTCGCGCCCAGAGCATCAAAGAGGCCGGCTCAAATAGTTTGGATGCTATCAGGGCCACTTGGATCGATTACAAAGGCTCCTTTATCGGACAATTCGGCAAAGGAGTTAAGCAGATCGTGGACTGGCTTCAATCGACTGACAAGGACAGGGTAGATGTTTTTACCGTCCAAAACGGAGCTTATCGTCAGTTGACGATATTGCGCGACGGCCAAGGACAAGATTATATTGGGATCAAAAACATCACTTCTCTCGAGTTTGAAAACGCAACCGGCAGAACTATTTCGCATGGAACGATTGTTCGAGTAAGAACGCAAGATACCATTCCTCGCACGGAACGTGAAGAAGATGATAATCACCGTAATTCTCAGAAAGGTCTTCAAGCGGGCATCGATGAGCGTTTCCCGTACGAAACTTCGATTCGTATTTTAACGCAAACCGAAAATGATACTACTCCCCAAGAAGTAAACGGTTTTGAAAGCAAAAAGGTCATTGTAGCTCCTGCCGTGCCGGACAAAAGCTGGAAAGATACGGGGGGTCAAGTCGAGTTTCATTTCGAGGACCACGCTTTGACAATAGCCGACAACGGCGCAGGCATGGACGCCAAAACGCTTTCTCGTATGTTTGTCCCCCGGCAGGGCTCGAAGCATCCCGAATTTTTAAGCGGCGCTACTTCCCAATCGGAGCTTGCCCGTGTCAAGGTGGTTCAGGATGAGTCTCTGCCACACCGGGTGTCTTTTGCAAGGAATGGGGAGGTGATTATAGCCGTGGATATTCCGGCAGAGACTTCAGACTCGGCCACATCTACTGGAGGATTATTGATAGAATTTGGTTCTCTTTTGGATACGGGTGAGTCCAAGGATCAAATCATCATTCCCGAACGTTTAAAACCGGGGGAAATATCCAACTTTCAACTTGCCCTACAGCACATGATTTTGCGGATCGCCGGTAACACTGCTCTTTCCGGCACCGAGAAAGTCAAATATATCAACACGGTGATCGTTGGCTTGGAGGGACTCTCCGAAGGAAATGAAAAATACACACACGCGATAAAGAAAGTAAAGGTTTTTGCTCGAGAAAACCTTTCGGAAACGATCAAAGACCTGCGAAACGAAGGTTATGTGATTTTGCCCCACGACAAACAATTTGAAAAGATACTGATTCCGGCGGGAAAAAAGGGAGTCCTATTCGTCAATGAAAACCTTTTTGACTGGCAGGGGGCCGTGAGCCTCATGGAGATTGGAGCCGTCAAGATTCCAAGTCTGACTCTTGGAGGGGAAAAGCGCCTTCCACTTCTTGTCTTCCCATTTAAACCGGAGAGTGTGGAGAAAGTATCGACTTATCATTCGGAGTGGCACACTTGGGATGGCCGTGAAAGATATCCCATGATTAAAACAGATCGCTTTGTATTGGTCTCTGAAGAAATCGGAAAAAGGCTTTATGAGCTTGCGCTTAAAAAGTCTTCTGGCTTGACGCCAGCAGAAGAAAAAGAGTTTGCAATTCTAGCGCAAGAAATCAACATCTTGACCGCGGAAGTTATTACGACAAGCTACGAATTTGGGGAAACCCATGCTAATATTTCGTTGCCGGAAACTGCCCAAGTGGGAGAGGGTAAAGTCGTGGTCGATTCAAAAGCTGTTCAAGAGTTTTTGGTGACACCTCCTTGCCAAGGCTGCGCGTCAGGGGAAAAACAAGAATCCTACAAGATCCTGTACGATCAAGCCGTGGCCGGAAATGGGGACGCGCTCTGGGGACTCGGCCAAGCCTACGCTTCTTTGACAGAGCCCAAACAAAAATCCGAGTCCTACAAGATCCTGTACGATGAAGCCAAAGCCGGAAATTGGGGCGCGCTCAGGGGACTCGGCCAAGCCT
>Ga0209515_10006745_pt1 | contig 14129 bp, 15 predicted proteins | sample Subgroupgradi54m_FD_187454 | JGI IMG/M metagenome (GOLD analysis project Ga0209515, IMG submission 187454) | Subsurface groundwater microbial communities from S. Glens Falls, New York, USA - GMW60B uncontaminated upgradient, 5.4 m (SPAdes)... ...
CATTTCGATACAAAGGGCTAATATGAAACCCTTGTAATTCTGATGAATATCAAAATTACTCGTTTCCCGGTTTCTAGTAACCTATCAATATTATACGCAATAATTCTGCTCATTGCCTCTACTTTTTGCAGTTTAACCTCTCTTGATCTTATGCTAAATCCAAATTTTCTCTTAAGAATGCTGAAAGCCGTTTCTACTTTGTTTCGTTGAAGATACTCTCCATAATCAAAAACATCAACTGTCTGCTTTCTGTATCTCCCTTTTCTTCTGTGTTTTGGTACATCTAATCTTTTTTGTAAGATTAGGGGATAGGCTCCGAGCTCTTCAAAAACAAGTTTGAAGAGCTTTTCTGAATCGTACCCTCTATCTCCATAAAATGCTTCTGGTGTATACAATTTAGCCAGTTTTTTGACCATTGGATACGCATCAATGAGGTCATGCCTTGCTTTCTTTCTAACTTTAAATTGAAGAATGAGATAATGTTTTATCTCAATAATAACACTCAATTTGAGAAACGGCCTTTTATGATATTTTTTTCCAATTTTCTTACAGTAATGTGGACTGGCATTATCCAAACTAATGCCTGTCCCATCAATAGCAACTTTTTCAGGTTGCTTGATGTACTTGCTAAATGCAACCATAATTTTTTCAAAGATAATGCTTGGCACTCTTTTTGCAAATTTAATAAGAGTGGTATATTCAGGGAGCTTATTTAATCCTAAATAAGCTCTTAAAGTGATATTATCACTTAAATCTTCAAGTAATTCTTTGTATGTAAACTTACGAAATTGCTTGTAGACAAGCATAAAAAGATGCTGGTATTGAGTAAAAAGCTTATTTGAGAATTTGGACTTATGAAGCATTAAACCAGCTTCACCAAACAATTCATAGCAAAAATCCGCAACTTTTTTATATTTAGAAGTTATTATTTCCATTTGTAGTTCACCTCGTCTTTAAAATGCCGTTAGATAACAATTTATCGACGAGAACTACTTTATATAACTTCTGAATTAAGGAGAGGGTTTCATATTAGCCTACGGGTAGCTATTGTTTAAATATTTCATCTTCTCATGTATTAATTGATTGTCAAGGCTATAACATCACCTATGGTGGTCATTCGCCTGGGAATGGGGTTGATATTGATGGTAGTGTAGGTAATATTACCATCAAAAATTGTCATTTTTTTCAAAATCTTTCGCGGGCTGGTTCAGGAAATATTGGAGTTGCCATAGCTCTGGGTGGTTCTGTTTCTAGTAATGACACTATTTTTAATAATACATTTTATACGCAAACAAATAAAGGGACGATTTGGATTCGTAATGTTAACAATACTAATATCAGCTGGAATGCCTTCCGTCATCAATGTGGATTATTTAGTCAAAATATATCTGTATTTGATATCATGGATGCGTCTAATTTATACATTGACAGTAATGTAATAAATACGAGTTGTGGCGGAGGCGGCGGAATTAGTTATCAACTGAATGGGTATAATTCTCAGAATACATCGATTCGCGGTAATATCATTAATGATAGTGGTGTTGCTTCCAATCCTATCTTTCTAAGTGGTTTCACCTCAGGAACTGTTATTTCGGATAATCAAGTAATGGCATCTGGTAATACATCTTCGGCGTTACAGATAAAAACAAGTACAAATCTTGTAGTTCGTTCAAATATCTTGAGATCGACACATCCAGACTATTCTGTAGGATTAGCATTGAATGTAGGTCCGGGAGGTTTTTCTGTTAACAATAGTTTATTTGATAATAATACGATTTCAGCAAGCGGAACACTGCGACCTCTGAGTACTGGTACTGGTGCATCAAATGGTGCGCTTCTCATTGGAACTAATATATTCAATAATGTCTTTGTTAACAATAATATTTCTGCACCCGAAGGAGTTTGGGAAATACAAGAAGATGGAGATACACTTGTTAATTATTTGATTTATAATATCTCCGATGCAGAAATTGCTTGGATGAATAACGGCACGGGAGGATTCTTACAAAATCTGACTATTTTTGTCAATGGAACATTGAATTTAGGAGATACAATTAGTCTAAATACAAATCTTGCCGCAGTGAATACATCAGCGTTTACACCAAAACAAATGATTAATTCTTCCGCGAATATTACTTTGCGTGGATTAAGTGGTGATACGTTAAGCAGCATTACGAAAGATCCGGAGTTTCGAACAACAGCAGCTTCTGTATCTGGTTCAGATTGTTTGACGAGTAGTCCGGTGAGTTGTTATCAGAAGAGTTTTTCTGGCGGCGTGTTGATTTTTAACACGACAGGGTTTTCTAGTTTTACAAGTGTAACGACGGTATCAGGTGGGGGAGGGGGTGGCGGGAGTAGTTCCGTTCCAGAATTTAGTGACTATGCGCTGATGGGAATTTTAGTGATTGGCATTGGTGGATTCTTTGTGATGAAGAGGAAGCAGGAAGAATCGGTATAATTCTCTGTTGTTACTTTGTTGTTTCTTTTCTTTGTTGTGCTCTTATTTTAAATTGATTTGTACTCTTTTTAGAAGCGAATAGTTTATATATTCCTGCTCTTTTATTTGTATTAATAGGTTGGTTTGAGAGCTATGATATTTCATTATAACAGAAAAGGACAGGCAGCAGCGGGAGCAGCGGTGTTACTTGCGATTATTGCAGCAATTATTGTAACGTATATTATTCTTATTCCACCAAGTGATAGGCAGGAATTGTTAGGGAGTTCTAGCAGTAGTTCAGGCGGCGGTTCTTCAAGTGGGAAAATAGGGACAACAGGATTGGTTAGCCAAACGAATCTGATGACGGTGGCTCCTGGACGAGTTGATTATTTGGCGCAGAAAGATTTAGAACATACATTGCCAGATATTACACTGATGTCAAGATCAAATAGTAAAGTTTTAGCGGAAAAAGCGAGTATTGTGGCGACAAAAGGAATATTTTCAGAGAAGAAGAGTAGTTTTGCGGTGACGTTTGATGATTTGAAAAATACAGAGAATGTGTTGTTAACATACACACCTAAAGTTGCGGAAGGAATGATGAGCGTGTTTTTAAATGGGCAGGAGATATATTCAGGAGCAGTGAATGTGAAGAGTCCAAAACCTTTATTTTTAGCGAAGAGTGCATTGGAGGAGCAGAATGTAATTGAATTTGCGGTTTCGTCACCTGGGTTAGCGTTTTGGCGCACAAATGAATTACGATTAGAGGATGTGCGAGTTATTGGAGATGTGCAGGATGTAGAAGCGCAGGTGTCAAAGAGTTTGTTTTCTGTTTCTGATGTAGAGAAGAGGGGAATGGAGAAAGCAATATTAAAGTTTTTATTAGATTGTTCAGAATTGGCAGGCAAAATGAAAGTTTCGTTGAATGGGAATGAAGTGTATAGCGGCGTGCCGGATTGCAGTTCACCGCAGTTGTCGTTTGAGTTATCACCTAGTTTATTTTATGATGGGCAGAATACTTTATTATTCTCTTTGGATAAAGGAAGCGTGATTTTATCGCATCCGAAAATACAGACGAAGTTAAAAGATGTGGTGTATCCTACGTTTTATTTCCAAGTGTCGCTTGAGCAATTTCAAGCGGTGAAAAATTTGAAGAAGAAAGTGTATTTAACGGCGGATTTTGTGGAAGTTGTTGACGCGAAAACAGGGGAATTTGTGGTGAATGGAAAAGTGGTACCTTTTAATACGAAAGAAGGGAAATTGGCGATTGAAGTCACCAATGAGATTGTGCAAGGTAATAATGCAGTGATGATCAAGCCTCAGAAGACATTGGAAATTAGAGAATTGAAAGCTGATTTAGTAAATATTTGATCTTTATTTTTTTGGTAGTTTCTTGTTATTTATAGTGGGCGAGGATCTGTTTTAACAGTATCTCCGAAAGAGATTATCTCCTCTGGAGTTGTCAGAAAAATTTGTAAACTCCAACATTCTTCTTTTTGTTGAATAATTGAATTTATTCAAAGAAGGTGATTAGAGTTAATGGGAGTCTCAAAGGCGCAAGGACTTTCTGGGGTTCACAGCTGCCACTAACTTAAAAATTTTGGATGTTGATAAGAAGATAATCTCTTTCTTCAAAAAACCTTCGGAGATACTGTTTAAAAAGGAAGGTTTTTATAGGCGAAAGGTATTCTTTCTGATAATAAATTAGTATCTAAAAAAAGGGTGAAAGAGATTAATCTCTTTATTTAATTCATGGGAGCAGGTGATTCGGTTAAATCGGGAGTACAAGCAGTAAGGAGTGGTGTTGCGGCAGCTACGTCAGCAGTCTTTACATATATGGCCATTGTGGTGTTATTAGGAGGGGTAGGAATATTTTTATGGAGGTATTTGGCTGGACCTTCAAATTTGATTAATTATGTTTCGATCATTATTTGTTTTGCGGCGTTATACGCATTCAGTGAGAAAACACAACAACAGAAAGTTGCAGTGTTTTTGCCGGCGGTTATTTTTTTGGTGTGGTATTTTGTGTTTCAGGGGGCGGTTAATATTACGGTTATTGCGTCGCTGGGAGGATTATTTTTAGTAGTGTCAGGAATTTATGGATATTTTACCAAAGGAGGGAATGTGACACCAGAGTTGTATGGATTATTACCGGTGTTGGTGTTGTTTTTAGATATTGGATTAATAGCGTTGTTGAATAAAGAGTTTAATGTCACTTCTGGGCCATTATATGGGATGCTGATCCGAGATATTCCTTGGTGGGCGTTGTTTGGGTTGTTGATGTTGCCGGTAGCTGTTAGCGAGAATAAAGCGGTTTCTAATTTTATTGCATTTCTGAAAATTATAGGTTTTTTGTATCCATTTGCAATGATTGTGATTGCGATTATGACGACAGCGCCGGGTGTAGGAGAGGGTCCTAGTTCATTTAAAGCACCAGATGTAGGCGAGTTTACGAAAGCGCAGCAAGAGGAGTTGAAGAAAGTGAGTGGGGAGTCGGCAGTTACGTCGCTGGGATGGTGTATTGGTAATGGTGATTATTTGAAGCTGCAGGATTGTGTGAAAGAGAGGCAAGAGACGACGCAAATTGAGGCGGTTTGTGAGAAACAACGCATGATTAAGAAAGGTAGTCCGGCGTTTGATAAGTGTTTCAAAGAAGAGAAAGAGAAGAAGAGTTTAGTTGCCGTGAGTGGGGTTGCGGATCCGACGATTAGTAAGCCGACGACGGTGCATTTTTTGCGTAAAGAGACGTTTCCGCAAGTGTCGTTTCGAACAGAGGGGCAGCCGTTAAAGACAATGTATCCTGTCGTATTTGAGATGGAGAATCCACGAAAGCAGCAGATTAAAGCACATTTTTCATGCGGGTTTGTAGGACGAGATACAAAAGATAATATTACAGGGGAAATTGTAGGTAAAGCAGATATGGACTTACAAGGAGAGGTTATTTCGCGCGGGATTACATGTAAACCAGAGCAAAGTGCAAGTGCGCAGATGAAAGGGTTTTATGATGTTAAATATTCGGTGAAATTAGAAGGTTTAGTTTCGAAGTCGCGATTAGAACGGGCAATTATTCCTGCGACAACTGATTATGATTTGAAAAGTGGGTATGTCAAAGAAGCACAGCAGTTGTTGAGTTCGAAGTCTGGGGCATCGATGGCGGCGCCGGATTTATCACGGTTGAATTTTATGATCGGCAATCCACCTAATGATCCTGTACTTGATCCAACGTTAGATTTGCAATTATTTTCGTCGTTTGAAAATATGGGGGATGGAGAGATTATTACAGTGCATAATTATAATATTGATATTGTATCTGCAGGGTTGAGTGTTACTGATGGATCTCAAGATTGTGTGGATGGACAAAAGATATTACATGCGGATGAGGGAAAAGAAAGAGGTGTGAAAGCTTTAAGTTCGTGTACGGTGAAACTCGCTGAGCTTTATACTAAAATTAAAGAGCCGGTTGTGATGGAGATTGGAGCGGAATTAAAGTATGATTATTTATTGTCCCAGAAGTATGGATTTGAGGTGAAGGTGTCGTGAGGACTCTAGGGGTAATGAGAAAGAGAAGAATAGAGTTTAGGTTGTTATTGTTGTTGGTTGCTTTCGTGTTTATTATAGGGTGTGGAACAGGAGGTTCAGGAACAACAACGAATTTCAAGCAGGGGATTAGTGAACTACAGTTTAAAATGCTACCAAATGCGCCGCCAGATAAAATTTATCAAGGTTCAGGATTTAAGATTATTGTGGAAGCGAGTAATTTGGCAGCGTATGATTTAAAAGGGGTGGAAATAGGTATTGTGGGGTTAAATGAGAAGTATTTTGCGTTGACGAATCGAGAGCAAATTTTCCCTTTGATGGCAGGGAAGAGTTTACTTACACCTATTGGGGATGTACAGTTTTTAGAATTTTCAGGTTCGTCAAATATGTTGTTTGAGAATGCGAATGAATACACCGGAAATTATTTTTTGAAAGCGAAGTATCATTCAACGATGGAGTTTGGGGATACGGTGTGTATTCATCCTAGTTTGTATGATGTGGCGGATGCGGGGTGTACAGTTGAAAATCGAAAGTCGTATGGCGGGCAGGGGGCACCGCTCGCGGTAACAGATATTGAAGAGATTATGTATCCTTCGGGTGCGGGGGGAGAAGTGGAGTTTCGAATTACACTTGCGAATAGAGGGAGTGGAATGGTGAAGAGTGTGGTATTAGGAAAAGCAAAGTTAGGGAGTGAAGAGTTAGAGTGTGAATTTAAAGGGAAAGATGTGAGTGTGGCTGAGGGAACAGTATATACGCAGAAGTCAGTGGTATTAAAAGAAGATAATCAGGGTGCGTTACTTATTTGTAAGATGTTTTTAAAAGATCAGAGCTCGTACACAACTACTCTAGGAATTGATTTTGGGTATGATTATGAATGGAAACAGCAATATAGTTTGCGTTTAGTGCGATAGGTTTAAATAAAAGTGGCGGTTTTTTAGATAATAATAATGGTAGGAAAACGTATTTTAATGGGGTTTATGAGTCTGTTTGTCGTTCTATTAGTTGTTAGTTGTACTCCGTTAATCCAAAAGCCAGGAGAAGTTGTGCCGAAAGAGAATATTGTTGAGGATAAAGTTGTTGAACAACCAGTTGTATCGGCACAAGCTGTGACAAAAGAAGTTGTGGTACAACCTAATTCTAAACCAAAGATTACGATTATACCTCCAAAAGAGAAGCCAAAGCCTCAATATGATCCGATTGTGAATGAGTTGATTGAAAAAACTAAGAAAATTGATACTTATAGATATACATTTGATGCGTCAAAAGGTGGAACATACGATTATTACATCAATGGGCAGAAGACAAAGAAAGTGTATCTTGTACCAATAAAATTGAATGGGGATATTAATTATAATGAAGTGTATCTTGATGATGGGTTGCAGGATGCAGTTGTAGTTTGTACGAAAGGGGTATCTTCTTGTACGTATGCGTGGAAGAAAGCGTATGCTGTCAAGTATGAGAATGAAAAAGTGGAGTTGACGCCGTTGAGTGTTGTGGCAAATATTCCTTATAGTGCTCAGAAAGTGGGTGAGGAAGTTGTAGATAATCAGGAAACTTCTATTATTGAATATATAAATGGACAAGGTAAGAAAGAGCGGTTATGGATGGATCATTATACAGGTTTACCTTTAAAACAAGTGATTTATAGTGTGGATACAGAGAATGGTGATAAAGAGTTATTGAAGCATACGTTTACACGAATTATTTTAGGGGTTAAAAAGGTGGATGTAACATTTCCAAAAGAAGAGTTTGAGTTGCAGAAGGAATAGAGAAGTTTGAATAATTGATATTTTACAGAAGGCACTGCCTTCTTATGTTACTTACGGTAACATCTACTCAAACTTCTCTAAGAGATTCTGTCGCTGTTGCTCCGATCTAGTCACTGCGTTCGTGATTCTGTCACTGTTGTTCCGAACTTACCTTTCGGTAAGTTTGCTTATCAGCAAGAGTTGCTTGCGAGCAACTTTTTCAATGGCGCAATTTTGTGCTTATCTGAGCACCAATCAGTGCTAACGAATAATTACAAATTGCTTTTTGCAAAGTTCTCAATAGTTGCGTAAACTTTTTAAATACATTTTTAGTTATCTTTTTTTTATGAAAATTGCAATTTTAGGCGGTGGAAGTTGGGGGAGTGCACTTGCGGTACATATTGCGGCTAATGGGCATTCTGTTAACGTGTGGGAGTTTTTTGAGGAGCAGGCGCGAGAGATGCAGGATTTGCGAAAATGCAAGTTGTTGCCAGATGTGGTGCTGCCGGGAAAGGTGTTTATTAGTTCTCAGATGGAAGAAGTGTTACGCGATGCTACCGTGGTTATGGTAGTTGTGCCGTCTGATAAAGTGGAAAAGACGATTCATAACGCGGTGCCGTGGATTGATGGGCAGCCGGTGATCATTTGTTCGAAAGGGTTTAGTGCGGATGGTTCTCTTCTTAGTTCTATTGTGAAATCACATATTGGCGGTGAGGTATATTGCCTCTATGGACCAACGCATGCGGAGGAAGTGGGAAAAGGAATGTTTAGTGGGATTGTACTTGCGGGTAGCGGAAGTAGGAGAGGGGAGTTACAGCAGATGTTACATTCGGATACATTGAAAGTGGATGTGACAGATGATATTATTGGAGTGCAGGTGTGTGCGGCAATTAAGAATGTGCTTGCGGTATTTATTGGTGTGCTTGATGGGATGAAACTTGGTGATAATGCGAAGGCGTATGTGATGACGAAGGGGTTAGAGGAGATGATGCGAGTGGGAATGGCGCTTGGGGCTAGTCGTGAGACGTTTTATGGTTTGGCGGGAATGGGGGATTTAATTGTTACTTGTACAAGTCAGCATTCACGCAATCGGTTTGTGGGGCAAGAAGTGGGCAAAGGTCGCAAGTTGGATGATGTACTTGCAGAGATGAAGATGGTTGCCGAAGGAGTTACGGCGGTGAAAGTGGCGGTGAAGTTGCAGGAGCGATTAGGATTAGAGATGCCACTGGTGTTTGGGTTGTATGAAATACTTTTTGAATCTCGGGATCCCAGAGAAGTGTTGAGAGGGTTGTGATGTTTTTTGAGTGTGTTTAACTTTTTTATTTCACCCATCTCTTTTTCAATTGTAGAAATGTATCTTTCTCTATTGATTCACGGATTTCTTCCATGACACGCTGGAAGAAAGCGAGGTTATGATAGGAGGTTAGAGTGTAGAAGAGCAATTCGTTAGCTTTGAAGAGATGACGAATATAGGCTTTAGTGAATGTTTTACAGACGTAGCAGGTGCAGCGGGGGTCTAGTGGGGTTGGGTCTTGTTTGAATTTTTCGTTTGTGATGCGGCAGCGGTATCTGTTTTGTAGTGTGCCACCAGATTCGGGGCGGAGGAAGATGTAGCCGACTCTTGCTAATCTTGTGGGGAGGACGCAATCGAATGTGTCGATACCTAGTTCAACGTAGGTGAAGAGGTCTTCAACCGCGCCGATGCCGAGGAGATGTTTGGTTTTTTCTTTTGGGACAAATTTTAAAGCGTGTTCGACGAGTTGTTTACTTTCTTCTTTTGGGTCGCCAAAGATTGAGCCGATGCCGATGGCGTCGAAGTTTAAGTTAGAGATAAATTTGGCGGATTCTTCGCGTAGTTCTTTGAATCTGCCGCCTTGGATGATGCCATACAATGCTTGGGATTTATCTTTGTTTAATTTGTTAAATGTACTCAGGCTGCGTTGGGCCCAGGCGTGGGTGCGGGTGAGGGATGCTTTGGTTGTGTTGTAGTCGGCGGTGATGTCTAGGCATTGATCGAAGGCGAAGATTAAATCTGCACCCAGTTTTTTTTGAATTTGCATGGAGATTTCTGGAGTGAAGCGATGTTTAGATTGGTCGATGTGAGATGTGAATGTAACTCCTTCTTCATCTATTTTACAAAGACCATCGTTTAAGCTGAAGACTTGAAAGCCGCCGGAGTCGGTGAAGACGGGTTTATGCCAGGCCATGAATTTTTGAAGTTTGCCGAGGTTGTTGATGATGTCAGGGCCGGGTCTTAAGTAGAGGTGATAAGTGTTACAGAGAATGGCGTCAAAATTAATTTCGTTTAATTGTTGCGGAGTTATGGCTTTGATGGTAGCTTGCGTTGCGACGGGGATGAATGCGGGTGTGTTGATGCTTCCGTGCGGGGTGGAGATGATGCCGGTTCTGGCGTTGGTGTGGGATTCTTGATGAGTTATGGTGAAGGAGAAAGTGGAGGGTAATTGTTGTACAGAACGTTTTATCTTTTTTGGTGATATTTTTAGTGTTCTCTTTGTGGTATTTTGTATTTTCTTGTTTGTGCTTTTTACAGTTGTTTTCATTGTGTATTGATTATGTCAGAAGCTTTATATAGTTTTTTGGTGTTATATTTGGTATGTTACTTACTGTACGCGATGATTATGATTTAGCAGATTTACATATTGAGTTAGTGTTAGCACATTTATTTGAGAATAAAGAAACCAGAGAGGGATATAGGTTGTCGCCGCACTTACGGGGTTATACCACTAAATATATGGGAGGATTAGCGCAGGTGTATATGGTGGATGTTATGCAGGAGATGTTCGAAATGAGAAGAGGTGTATCAGAACAAGAGCTGGTTAGGATGTTGATGAATGATTTTCTAGAACCAAGAGCAGAAACGTATTTTAGTTCAATGGAGAAGCGATTATGGTCGGATGTTGAGGCGTTGGATGTTCGTACGCGCGCGTTTGAGATGGGGCTTGCGGCCCATTTACTTGAGCGTTATGTTTTTTCTGATGTGTTACAATATGATACTTTTGAGAATAAAAAATATTTTATGCTTAAGAATTAAAGAGAAGTTTGAATAATTGATATTTTCAACTTAAACTTCTCTAAGAGATTCGGTCGCTGTTGCTCCGAACTTACCTGCGAGGTAAGTCTAGTCACTTCGTTCGTGACTTGCTTACAGCAAGTTCTGTCACTTCGTTCCGAAGTTGCCTTCGGCAACCTTTGCAACGGCGCAATTTTAATCTTATTTGTGCACCTATAGATAATTGCGAATTATCTAATAAGTAAATTACATTTTAATCTCTAACAATATTAGTGTAATTTACTATATCGGTGCAAACTAATATCACATTCTGTCATTTTATTCCGAACTTGCTTTTTGGCAAGAATTACTTTTTGCAAAGTTCTCTAAAGAGAACTTTTGCTCTTTAGCTTATGATTTTTCTTTCAGAATTTTTTCCAAAGCGTCTTCGTGGAAGCCGATATGATATTTACCATCAGCAACGATAACTGGGAGGGCAAGTTGACCGGTTTTTTTTAAGACGTCATCGCGATAGTTGTCGTTGTCTTCTACATCGCAGTCTTGAAATGATACTTTTTTCTTTTTGAGCCAGTCGCGAAGTTTCTGTGACCAGGGGCATTTAGGCAGGGTATAAATTTTGAGGTCCATTGTTGCGAAAAAAGGCGATGGGTTTATATATCTTTTTTGTTTATTTTCTCTTTATGGTGCGAGAGAGGGGGATAAAAGTATGGGTGATTGCGAATATGACCCTTGGCGTTGTTTCTTTTTTGTTGTTACTCCATTTGTTTAACGTGCCGGCGATGGTCGCAGGGAAAGCGTATGATGTGGCGAGTGATTTTGTGTCGCCAAGCGAAGCGTTCTGTGCAGTGCAATGGGGAGAGGAAAAAACGGTGTTTTCTAATTTAGATTCGTGTTGTTTGTATGCGCGAACGCAGTTGAATTGTGAGCGGCGGGCAGTATTAGTTGGCGGTGAAGAGGTGCAGTGGGATTGTTATACGGGTCAAGGAAAAGTGGTGCATTATCTATTGAATCAGAAAGCGTATAGGTATTGTCAACGTGTGCCGATTGGGGTGGATTAAATGGTTAGTAATGCAACGCGTGGCAAAAAAGTGGGAAGATATTCCGTCATGTTTCATAAGCGAGTGTTTGTAGGTTTATTTTTATTGGTGTTGTTGTTAGGTTCATTAAATGTAGCAAAAGCGAAAGGGTGGTTGATTCCAGCACAGCCAAGTGTAGTTGTAGGAGAAGGAAAGAGAATTTCTTTACAGGATCTTACTCTTGAACAGAAGATTGCGCAGATGGTGGTTGTAGCGGGTGGAACGCATAATATGGTTGCGTGGAAGAATATGCAAATTGGAGGAATTCATTTATTTGCGAAGAAAGATGGAGCAGTGTATAAAAAAGTTATTTCTGATTTTCAAGAGGGGATGAAGATTCCATTTTTTGTGACGGTGGATTTAGAAGGGTGTTTAAATCCGTTTGCGGAGTTTCATATTTCGAGGGCGTTAGGTGAGATTAAAAATGTGGGAGAGGCGTTTCAGAAGGGAAGTGATGAGGGGCGGTTGTTAAAAGAGTTAGGGTTTAGTGTGAATTTTGCGCCGGTTGTGGATTTACATGATGAAATATGGAAATGTCGGACGTTTCAAGGAGATGAGAAGCAGATTAGTGAATTGGCAGAGGCATATATTTTAGGGCTGCAGTCGCAGGGAATTATTGCGACAGCGAAACATTATCCGGGGAAGGCGCTTGAGATAAGCGATCCGCATAAATTTTTAGTTGCGGCTACGGTGAGTGAGAAAGATGTGTATCCGTATGTGTATCTTGGCGATAAGAAAGAAGTGAAAGCGGTGATGGTGACGCATGTGATTGCGTCGGGGGCAGTTGATTCAGAAGGCAAGCCGGCAGTGGCGTCGAGTATGGCGATTGGGGAATTGAAGAAAGATTTTTCAGGATTAATTGTAACTGATGATACGATGATGTTAGGATTGCGGAAGTTTTATGGGTCGAAAGAGAAGTTGTATGTGGATGTGTTCAAAGCGGGAAATGATATTATACTCAATTTTGATGAGGATCCAGCAGAGATTTATCATATGATTCAGGTGGTTGCTTCTGCTGTTGGTGAGGGGGAGATTTCTTCGGCGCAGATTGATACGTCTGTGCGGAAGATTTTAACGGCGAAGGGGTTTGTGGTGGAGGGGTGATTATTTGAAGTTGAGTGAGAAGAAAAAGAGGCAAATTGAAGAGAAGAAATAATCTTAAATTTACAATGGAAGAACATTAATTTCTCTTGTATTATTGTTAATAATAAGCATTGTTTCTGAAGAAAGTGCTTGGGTTGTACTATTTTTTTGAAGGTGTTTTAGTGGTTCAGAACTTATGATAATATAGTCTTTAGTTTGATGTAATGTCATTTGGAAGTATTGCGGATATTTATTTTTGGCAAGAGCGATTATTGTTTGGTCTTTGGTTGCGAGAATGATATTTGTGCCGGAGTAGTTTTGAAGTTTTTTAAGTTGGTTGGAGATGGATTGTTGAAGGTTTCTTGTGCGATGTTCTTCAGAAAGGATGGCGTATAAGAGTTGTTCGGTATCAGTTTGGCCTTTTAGTTTGAATAACGATTGGTTGAATTCGATGTTGTCGTTAATGCTGCCGTTATGGGCCAAGACTAGATTGTGGCGAGGGGTTTTGATGTGGAACGGATGGGTGTTTTCATAGGTGATAGGAGTGCCGGAGGTTTTACGAACGTGGGCTAGGAGAATAGGGGTTTTGAGGGGGTAGTATTTTTGGAGGGTTTGGTCTTTGAAGATGGGTTTGGTTGATTTTTTGGTGATCCATTTGTTGTTTTTGAGATAGGAGATACCCCAGCCGTCGGGATGTTGCCACAATTGAGTTTTATTGAGCTCATGTCTGATTGTTTTATCTTGAGCTATGGTGTTTAGATTTGAAAGAAGAGTTTGAATTGGGAGGTTGGTTCCAATGGCAATGAGCATACGGCACATGGAGGTGGTGTGATGAGAGGGGATTTTTAAATGTTGGGAAAGATGATTTTGAATGGGGTTTTGTGGGTAAGAAGTTGTATTCTTGAGCGAAGGGTTTTTAAACAGGGGGTATTTTTTAGGGTATACATTTGGGTATCTATAGGAAATAACATTAATATTTGGATAAAATTTTTATCTTGTAATGTTATTTCCTAATAAGCAAATCACTTTTTGAAGGGACAAAAGTTCGATTATCAGAGTGATTTGCTATAGTTATCGTGTACTATTATGTATGCGGTTTAAGAAATATATTAAATCTATTAACGAGGTATAATTATGGCAGTTCCACAAAAACAAGAAGGAAAAGAAAAAGTAAGTAGAGTTAAAATCAAGAAGAAATTATGGTTTAAGATTTTAGGACC
>Ga0209515_10006747_pt1 | contig 14126 bp, 19 predicted proteins | sample Subgroupgradi54m_FD_187454 | JGI IMG/M metagenome (GOLD analysis project Ga0209515, IMG submission 187454) | Subsurface groundwater microbial communities from S. Glens Falls, New York, USA - GMW60B uncontaminated upgradient, 5.4 m (SPAdes)... ...
CGTTGGGGATCATGCTCTCACATCCCCTACCCGTCATAGCCTTGGTGGGCCGTTACCCCGCCAACAAGCTGATAGGGCCTAGGCTCCTCTCTCAGCGGCCTTGCGGCCTTTCATCACTGTCTTGCGACAATGATAATATCGGGAATTATCTCGCCTTTCGGCGAGTTATGCCCGTCTGTGAGGCAGATGCCAGGGTATTACTAACTCGTTCGCCACTCCGGATACTGGAGACTGGAATCTAGAAACTGGATCATTTCCATTTTTGCTTAAGCCGAGTAAGTTGTTTTCCAACAATCGTATACTCAGCCACAAACTCTTTTACTATCTCCGTAGAGACAAGTCCCACGTTTTGCGCGTCATTCAGATGACTTACCAATTCATCGCACGAACCAATCGCAGTCGTAAGGTATCGCTTGAAATCATTCGGCGATTTCCCGTATCCTTCTGCGATGTTTGCGTGAATAGAGTTTGCCGCTCGGATCATCTGACTGCCAAGCTCTCTTTGATCAAGAGGACGCCAACTTCGTACCAGACGATAGATCTTTGGAAAAAGTCCTTGGCATCTCTGGTACACCTCAAGATCATGAAAGTTTTGCATACATAGATTATAACGTATCCAGTTTCCGTTCTCCAGACTCCAGTATCCAGCGTTCGACTTGCATGCCTTATCCACGCCGCCAGCGTTCATCCTGGACCAGGATCAAATCCTCAATTAACGATCTGGGTTTTCACCCTGATCAGTATAGTCGGAACAGCTGAAAAATTACGATTTTGTCTAAAATTTCAAGCGCAAAGCGCGCAGAAATTTTAGCAACAAAATCGCTAATCCCGCACTAATTTTGTCTTTACAAAATTAGTGCGGGAACCAGATAAACTGGCTCTCCGGCTGTTGTCATTTTATTTTCAAATAGCAATCAGTCCAGAATTTTCAACAAAATAACAACCACGCAAACTCTCCCGGGAGAAGGATTTGCGTGGATGTGCATTTCTGGACGACAAAATCCAAAAATACGGTGCAACTCGTTGTAAATTGTATCCTCCCCGACGGCTACTCGTCAAGCAGGGCGGGTCTCAACCGCATTTCAATAGTTCTCCCATCCTATGCCCACCCCCAAATCCTGTCAAGACCCATGAGAAGCAAGTCGCCAGAGACGACTGCCGACGCGCCTTTGGCGCGTCGGGCTTCTAACGGGTCAAGCCCCTTTTCTATTCCGAAACCCCAATGCCGCAAACGGCCGCGGACTACCGAGCGACGTCCAGTATCGCCATTGCGCGCGCAGAGCGCGCAACCCAAGACCATGTGAATGGTACACGAAAAATTTGGCGCTTTTGACCGCACGATAGCCCCGCGAAAACCAGTACCGCGCCCACTCTCCATCCTCTCCTCCGGCACCGTATCGCTCGTCAAAATGGTGCGCATCCCACAAGTCCCGTCGTATGACGGCATTGGTAAACCCCAATACACCCATGCTGTCTTTTTCAATGATTGTGCGCGCCCGAAACCTATCACGAAAAATGTTTCTCAATTTATTCCAAAGAATCTTCTCCCAGACGCTTCCATCCGGCAACGCGATAATACCACCGTATACTCCCATCACACGGCCGTCAACAAATCCACTGATGCCGTCCGCAATCCATGTATCCGATAACGGGAGCGAATGCGCGCTCAACATCACGAGATACTTCGTCGCCTGCGCACGTTCGCATCCGTAATTCAATGCGTACGGATACGAAAAATCCTCCGGCGGTATCTGAAGAATCCGCGCGTCAAACCGCCGCGCAATCTCCAGCGTCCTATCCATTGATCCTGAATCCACAACCAAAATTTCAAAATCCCAATAGGTTTGGCGCCGGAGCCGACGCAAGCACTCGCCAACCCACTTTTCTTCATTTTTTGTTCTGATAATAATTGCTGTCTCCGGCATAGTACTCATTTTACACTCATTCTGACCCCCTGCAATGCTTGTGCATAACCCTGATTGACGAATGATTGCCATCGCTATATGCTCATGGCATATGAACTTTTATATGATCTTTGAAAATCTAAGAAAAAATCGGGTGCCTCCCACCTGGTAGAAAGAGAGGTGAAAATGGATAATAACTGACCCGCGGCTCCGGATGAAAGTTTTGCATTTTCAACAGGAGGTTTGTATGGGACGACTGACGCTCTTTGCCATCGTCATGGCCATTTTGTGTGTACTCTTTTTGAGTGCGCCGACCATGGCCGCGACGAATTCCGACTGCGACCAATTGATCGCGTTGCCAGCGGCTCATCAGCCGTTGATGGATCAGCCTATCCAGCTGGCAACGACCTCGCTGAACTTGACGACAATCACTGACGCCTCATCGGCGTCTGTGGTAAATGGACAGGAACAAAAAATCTATACGCAACTGATCGGCGTCAACACCGCCTCACCGCCATCTGACACTCACTCGTCGCAGACGAGTGTTGTAAGGGCGATGAATCTCGGCAATTTATTAGCGGTAGCGGCACGCACCGACAATCTGCTGACCCATCCACTCCGTTGCTGATCCGCAATCGCCGATCCCGCCTCTGTTTTCACGTCTCCCACCAAGTTGTGATCAAATATGCCGCAGACGCGCCTATGCGTCTGCGGCCCCACCATTTTTATATAGCCGCCTTGCGGCTTATTTTTATCTCTTCCTACCATAGCAACCAAAAATATAATCGGGAACACCCCCCATGCAGATTATTGCGTTTTGCGTAGAACTATCTTACGGTAATGAGAAACGCAGGGGCCGTGATGGCACCGGCAACAAAAACAAAAAATGCTATGCGTAAACAAGAAAAAATAAACCGGCGGGAAGCATCCGCGACCGCGCGGAAAATCCTGACGCGGCTCAAGGAAAAATATCCGGACGCGCACATTGCTCTCAAATTCAAAAATCCGTGGGAGCTTTTGGTCGCGGTCATTCTCTCGGCGCAGTGCACGGACAAAAAAGTAAACGAGGTGACCGAGAAACTTTTCAAAAAATATCGCGCGCTTGATGACTACGTCCACGCGGACGCAAAAGAATTTGAACGCGACATCCACGCCACGGGATTCTACCGCGCGAAAACCAAAAGCATTCTCACCACTGCAAAACTTGTCAAAGAAAAATTCCGCGGCAAAGTGCCCGCGACCATGGAAGAAATTCTGACACTGCGCGGTGTGGCGCGCAAAACCGCAAACGTCGTACTCGGCAATGCCTACGGCGTGGTAGACGGCATCGCGGTGGACACGCACGTACGCCGACTCGCTACTCGCCTCGGACTCACGACACACCACGATCCGGTAAAAATAGAAAAAGATCTCATGGCGGCTCTCCCGAAAAAAGATTGGTTTGCGTCCACGTATCTGCTCATTGATCACGGCCGCGCGATCTGCACGGCCAAAGACCCGCGATGCGATCTGTGCCCACTTGCAAGCATCTGCCCCTCGGCGTTTCAATTTCCTCGGTTCAAAAAATAAATCTGTCTCGTTCCTCTTGAATAAAATTCCCATACGCCCTATCATACGCAGAGAGGGTGATTAGAAAATCATTCCGCACTTTGATTGGAGAAAAAAATGGGAGAGCAGTTCACTTACCATCCGCAGGGAAACCTCCTGCTTTCGTTTCCAAACTTCGAGGAGTGGATGAAGTTCTGCCGCCTCTGCGCGGAGAAGAATCTTTCGGTGCTCAAAGATACGGACACCATGAGCGCCATGGTCTCGTCTGAAGTATTTGAATGTCTTCCGGCAGATCTCCGGAACGACTTCAAAATTCAAGATACCGAGACCACGAAAAAACTGCTGGAGGAGAGAAAAAAGCCGGCTCGCGTAAGACGCCGGATCCCGCCCGTAATAAACCCGCCAGAGATGGATGACAAAAAAAATATAGACCTGCTCCTTCCTCCAGCGCTTATGCCCCGCACAGAGTAAATGATCTTTCACTTTCACTCCGCATAAGCCACTATCCCGGCGCACGGTCCCGTGCGCCTTTTTTATCCATGCGAAACTGCGATTACCCGCTGTGGATAACTACGCTTGCTCCCTTCCGCGTAACGCGGGATAATAGAAAGAGTTGGGGATGGCGCTGTGGATAAGCACTGATCTCTCGGCTCAAAAAGCCAGCGCATACGCGATAAAATATCTGTTCAGGCCCTGCGGCTGCGTATCTCTGACAAAGTTCTTTTCAGTTCATTATCATTTTTCTTGTGCGTGCCCACCTCTGGGGCGACGCACCGTATCACCGGCCGTAGCCAGGAAAGCGACTTACTTGCATAGGTCTCTTCCCCGGCTACGGCCGATTTATTTTTGCAAAATACTTCTCTCGGATATAAAAAAGCCCGCACGCGGGCTTTTTTATATCCGTACTAAAATCAGTCAGGAGCGAATCAACTTTTGGCGAGCATCGCCGCGACGCGTTCGCGCTCGCGCGGACGCATCACGAATTTCTTTTCTTGTTTTGCAAAATGCACTTTGCCATCCGAGGCATCGGCAAGCATCCGATCTCCGGACTGAATGCGGCGGCTAATAATTTCTTGCGCCAACGGATCCAGAATGTGCGTCTGGATCGCGCGCTTCAGGGGACGGGCGCCGTAGCGCGGATCATATCCTTTCTCCGCGATGAATTCTTTCAGCTCCTGCGTAAACGCCAGCGCGATCTCCCGCGCCTCCATACGCTTGGCTACGCGCGCCAACTGCAACTCCACGATCCGCTCGATCATGCCGCGGCCCAGTGACGAGAAAATAATAATCTCATCCAGGCGGTTCAAAAACTCCGGACGGAAATGCCGCTCCAGCGCCTTGCGGATTTTCTCTTTCATATCCAGTTCCCGGCGGTCGCGCGTATCTTCTTCAAATCCCGCAAATCCAATCTTGCCCATCTCAATGGCAAACTCGCTCCCGATATTGGAGGTCATAATGATAATCGTATTTTTGAAATTTACCACGCGACCCTTGGCATCAGTGAGCCGGCCGTTATCCAAAATCTGCAAAAGGATATTGAAAACCTCTGGATGCGCTTTTTCTATTTCATCAAACAGAACCACCGCATACGGCCGGTGGCGGATGAGTTCCGTGAGCTGTCCCCCTTCTTCATACCCGACATAGCCCGGGGGCGAGCCGATGAATTTGGACGTCGTATGCCGCTCCATGTATTCGCTCATGTCCATGCGGATGAGGGATTTCTCATCCGTAAACAAAAACTCGGCCAGCGCTTTGGCAAGCTCGGTCTTGCCCACACCGGTCGGCCCCAAAAACATGAATGATCCGATCGGGCGGTTTTCCTCGCCAATGCCCGCGCGGGAGCGGCGTACGGCGTTGGCGATTTTCTCAATCGCTTCATTCTGCCCAATCACGCGCTGTTTCAACTCATCTTCTATTTTCATCAAACGCGCCGCCTCGGTCTCCAGTATTTTCGGCGCAGGAATCCCGGTCCAGCGCGCCACGACCGCGGCAATATCTTCTTCCCCTACCTCGCCCCGCGCGACATTGCGGCTGTCTTGGATATTTTTCAGCTCCGTCTCCCCATCGCGCAGGCGCTTTTCAATTTCCGGTATCTTGCCATAGCGCAATTCCGCGACTTTGCCGAACTCTCCGGCGCGCTCGGCAATATCGGCTTCCTGCCGCGCCGCATCCAGCTCCTGCTTTGCGGCTCGCACCTGCACGATCAAATCCTTCTCCTGTTTCCATGCGGCCTCCAGCACGGCCGTGCTTGCCTGCAATTCCCCAATTTCAGCGTCCAGTTTTTTCAGGCGGTCTTTGTCTTTTTTATCAAGCTCTTTTTTTACCGGCTCTGACGCTTCGGTTTGCGCGGCGCCCGCAGGCGCCGGCGCCGATGCCGCCCGCCCCTCGCCGGTGATCGCGGCGCGCTCAATTTCCCGCTGCATAATCGCGCGGCGCGTCTCATCAAGCTCTTGGGGCAAAGAATCCATTTCCAAACGCAGAGATGAGGCCGCCTCATCCATCAAATCCACTGCTTTGTCCGGCAAAAAACGATCCGTGATGTAGCGGCTGGAAAGCTGGGCGGAAGCCACCAACGCCGCGTCCGTAATTTTCAACCCGTGATGCGCCTCATATTTTGGTTTCAAACCGCGCAGAATCCCGATCGTATCTTCCACACTCGGCTCCTCCACGTACACCGGCTGAAAGCGCCGCGCGAGCGCCGGATCACGCTCAATGTACCGCTGGTATTCGCGAAGCGTAGTCGCGCCAATCGCGTGCAAATCGCCCCGCGCGAGCGCGGGTTTCAACATATTGGACGCATCAATCGCGCCCTCGGCCCCTCCGGCGCCGACCAGCGTATGCAATTCATCAATAAACATAATGTACTTTCCCTGTCCCCGCTCAATCTCGCGCACGATTGCCTTAAGCCGATCCTCAAACTCACCCCGATACTTGGTGCCTGCGACAATCGCGCCAAGATCAATAGAGATGAGATCTTTGTCTTTGAGGGTCTCGGGCACATCGCCGGAAACAATTCTTTGCGCAAGGCCCTCCACAATTGCGGTCTTGCCCACGCCCGCCTCCCCAATCAGCACCGGATTGTTCTTGGTGCGGCGCGACAGCACCTCCATCACGCGCCGGATCTCCGGCGCCCGGCCAATGACCGGATCCAGTTTTTCCTGCCGCGCAAGGCGCGTGAGATTCCGCGCGTATTTTTCCAGCACATTGTATTTGGTCTCCGGCTCCGGATCCGTAATGCGCTGGCCGCCGCGCAATTCCTTCAGCGCTTTCAGCGCCAATTCTTTTGTAATGTTCTGCCGGCCAAGTAATTCTTTGGCGCGCGACGGAATTTCCAGCAGAGCCAGAAACAAATGCTCGGTGGAGATAAATTCATCTTTGAGCTGTGCCGCCTCGCGGTGCGCCTGCTCTATCGTCTTTGCCAAATCCTGCGTCAGATACACCTGTCCCAGAGGAGAAGCAATCATGGCGCCACGCGGCAGCGCGTCCAATGTTTCCAGCAGTTTGTCCGCGAATCCGGAAATATCCGTTTCCAATTTTTCCAGTATCGCGTCCACCGTCCCCTCTTCCTGCAAGACGAGCGAAGTTACCAGATGCAGGACATCAATCTGCTGATGCGAACGCTCCATTGCCAAATCATGCGCTTTTTTGAGCACTTCCTGGGCCTTGATGGTGAATTGGTTATAGGGAGGCATTTCTTGAAAAATTGCTGCTTAGCGCGGTGAATGCCTTTTCGCATTCTCCCGAAGTGTCGGGTACAAAACGATCGAAAACGCAAGCGCGATAATAGACATCGTCAAATAAAAAATATCATAAGATTCGTTGTTCCCGCGTAAACATTACCTCCATTATAGAGCGAATTATCCCGCTGTCAAGGTAATAAACGACTGTGCCTGCAAATAAGCATAGCCCACGAGGTGTGGGCTATGGTACTAACATAAATTGGTCAGAACTTTTTAACTGAAGCGTGACAACTCACCTTGGGCGGAGAGAAGAGCGGGGAGTGAGAAAACTATTTCCTCTCCTCCAGTTTTATTTTGATATCCGACTCTCTGCCTTCGCGGAAGATGCGAAGGGTGATTTCGTCGCCGACCTGATATTTTTGGATGAGAGACGCGAGCGGATGACTCGCGTCGATACGCTCGCTGTTGATTTGCAAAATAATATCCCCTTCTTTGATGCCTGCTTTGTCAGCCGGGCTTCCGGCTACAATCGCGCTTTCGGTATCGCTCTTCATGACGCGGGCGCCATAGTCCCGAGCCAGTTTTTCTTTGTCTGCAATGTCTTTGGTTACCAGCGTGTAGCGCACGCCAAGAAACGGATATAGGATTTTGCCGTGGGCTTTCACGCTTGCCACATCGCGCTTGGCGCTATTGATCGGAAGCGCAAAGCCGATATTTTCCGCGCCCTGCGCCATCGCCGTATCAATGCCGATGACCTCGCCCGCGATATTAAGCAGGGGCCCGCCGGAATTGCCCGGATTGATCGCCGCATCCGTCTGGATCAACTCCTGCAATGCTTCTTCGCCGCCGCCCCCACTGCCCGCGGTAATCGATCGCTCAAGACCCGACACCACGCCGACTGACACCGTATTGCGAAATTGCCCGAGCGCATTGCCAATCGCAATCACGGCCTGCCCGATTTTCACCTGCGACGAATCGCCGAAGCGGACAACCGGCAAGTCAACGCCCTCTATTTTCAGCACCGCCAAATCCTGCGCCGTGTCGCGCGCAAGAACCTTAGCCGGCTTTTTCCTGCCGTCATTCATCAGCACGGTAAACTCGGCTTCGGCATCCGCGACCACGTGTTTGTTGGTGAGAATCAATCCGTCGGATGATACGATAAACCCTGTGCCGGATGACACGTCCTGCTTTTGCGTTCCTTTCTGTCGGTACTGCGGCACCTGCAATCCAGATCCCCCGCCGAAAAATTGCTGGAAAAAAGGATCGTTGCCAAACGGATCCACATAGTAGCGCTCAATCACCGGCACGTCTTTGGACGCAACAATACTCACCACCGCCGGGGACGCCTCCTCCACGGCTTTGACAATCATCTCGTCCTGCCGGAGCGGCCGCTCCGGTAGTACCACTTTATCCGCGATCTGCTGGAAGATTTTAGGACGACTGAAGAGAATCGGCGCGCCGCCGCCCTCGCCCGCGCCGAACAACGGGCTGAATATCCCGAGCGCAAGCGTGGTTCCAATCACTGACACCACAAAACTCAACACCACGGAGAATAACACAATTTGACGAGTCGTTGGCTGTTGTTCTTTCATACACGAGAAGTTATACTGCTTCCACCCGTTCCACGCCGGGCACCCGATCCTTGAGCAATTCTTCCACCCCTGCCTTGAGCGTCATCTGGGACAACGGGCAATGCGTGCAGGTGCCGAGCAGGCGCACCGACACCACGCCGTCCGCAAATCCGGCAAATTCAATCCCGCCTAAATGGGTCGCAATCAACGGACGGATTTCTTCCAATGCTTGTTCTATTTTTTCCTCCATATATTCCTATTCGCGCCACTCTTGTCATTCCCAACTTGATTGGGAATCCAGAATTGGTTTTTCCGCTGGATTCCCGCATGCGCGGGAATGACACCGCAATCGGCACTAAATTATTTTTCCTACTATCAACTCGCGCGGCACGACGCCAAAATCATCGCTGGACGACCCCCACGACACCGCGCTCTCCATCCGGTAAAGACCGTGCTCTATTCCCGCCACTCTTTTTACAAAAACGCGGCTCCGGTCGCGCGGGTTTTGGAATACGGCGAAGTCCCCAATCCGCGGCCGATGCAAGCCGCTCGCAAAATACCGTCCGCCCGGCATTAACAGAGGCCACGCCGACTCGCCCTCCACGCGCACTAAAAAAATTATGGAGGTTGAACCTCGATACAAATTATAGAGGTTGAACCTCCATAATTTAAAATATCTTATCAGTGATTGTCTGATACGCCGCATAGCGCTCCGGTACTCCTTTTATTTCATAAAATATTTTTGCGATTTCATCCACCGCGGCGACCAGCTCGCGCGCCGCATCTTCGCTCGCCTCCTGTTTATTTTTGGAACACAGCTTTGTCGCTTTCCAGACCCTATCATGCAAATGCGGCGCTTTTTCCAAATGCTCAACTTTAAAAAAATCCGTCCATAATATCAGCAATTCTTTTTTACACAACGCCGCGTGCTCTTCTTTCACCGCCACTCGCCGCGCCATACTATTTGCCAGCGCCTTCATCGCCGCAATGTCAAAGTGGAGCGGAAAGCCGCTCGGCGGATGCAATTCGTTGATCTGCATCGTCATCCGCAAGACAGTCATCGCCGCGATCTTTGCCGCAGTCGGATCATAAATCCCGCACGGAATATCGCAATGCGCCTCGGCAACGATTTCCGGCAAAAGTGATGCAAAAAAGTTTTTCATCATGATGCGTCTATTACCATTTAAGGATATATCTGCTTACCCTCTTCGTCAAATACGATGATTGCCTGCGTGGGACAGGACTTGGCGGCAAGGAGAAGTGTTTCGTCATCAATCGCCTGATCCTCCAGATCAATGCGCTTGGTCGCGTCTGACGTCGGCGGCGCCGAGCGCCGCCGCAAAACCGCTTTATTATCCGGGTCCAATTCAAACGTACTGGGTGCCACCGCAATGCACGACGCCGCACCGATGCAAAGATTGCGGTCAATCATAATCTTCCCTATTTTCCGCGTTCTTTCCGCTTCCATATTTTCAGTATAACACAATGGCGTCAGTCAAAAAAGTCCGGCGAGTGCCTGCCCTAATGCCTCGTGCGCGAGAAACACGCAAGCGAGGCGGCCCGGGGTCGGCGGCTCGCCATAGAGACGCAGGAGGTCTTCGCCGGAAAATTTCCTTACGTCTTCTATCGCCTTCCCTTCTATCGCCTCGCACAACATATCCGCGGATGCGGCCATGAGCGCGCATCCCTCGCCCGTGAACCGCGCCTCGGCTACGGATTTTTTTGCTTCATCCAGCCGGAGAAACAGCGTGAGTTCGTCGCCGCAAAACGAATTCACCCGCTCGCCCTGTAAATCGGGTGACAGCATGATGCCGCGGTAGCGCGGATAGCGCCACCGCTCAATAATTTCTTGTCGGTACAGCATAGACAAGGGTTTAGGGTTTAGGGTTTAGGGTGCCGTTGAATACGCCTTGCATTTTTATGAGGGCGCCTGCAAGCCGCTCCACGTCATCCATATCATTATAAACCGAGACGCTCATGCGGCATGACGCGGGGATTTTTAATTTTTGATGAAGCGGACGAGCGCAGTGATCCCCCACGCGAATCATCACGCCCTCATCAGCGCAAAACGATCCCACATCATGCGGATGCACGCCTTCCATGACAAAGGATAAAACGCCGCTTCGTTTTTCCGCGTCTTTGGTTCCTAAAATGCGCACGCCGGAAATCGCGGAAAATTTTTCCATGGCATACTGCAAAACTTTTTTTTCGTGCTCATGTACTTGCTCCATGCCAAGACCAGACAGATATTTCACTGCAGCACCCAGACCGATCGCGCCCGCGATATGCGGGGTCCCGGCTTCAAACCGCGCCGGGGGATCACGATACGTACTCCGGTCAAGATACACATCCTGAATCATGTCACTCCCCAGCTGATACGGCGGCATACGCGCAAGCAAATCATACCGTCCGTACAAAACCCCGATGCCAGTCGGGCCCAGCATCTTGTGCCCGGAAAACGCGAAAAAATCTGCGCCGAGTGCCTGTACGTCCACCGGCAGATGCGGTACTGCCTGCGCGCCATCTACTGCGATTATTGCTCCGGCCTCGTGCGCTTTCTCCGCAATTGCCGCGATCGGATTGATCGTGCCGAGCACATTGGATACGCATGTTAAAGACACGAGCTTGATTTTCCGTTCTTTCAGGAATCGCACAAAATTATCCGCATCCCACTCCAATTCACCCGTCTCGGCGGAGAAAGGCAAGAAAAAAAGCCGGAGATTTTTTGTGCGCGCCAATGCATGCCACGGAATAAGATTGGCATGATGCTCCATTTCCGAGAGCAAAATCCCATCTCCTTCGCGCAAAAAATGTCCGGCGTAAGAGACGGCAATCAAATTGAACGCCTCGGTGGCGCCGCGCGTAAAAATAATTTCCTCGGGGCGCGAAGCGCCGATGAATCGCCCGATCGCGGCGCGAGCATCTTCATACGCGTCGGTCGCCCGCTCGGCCAGAGGATAAGCCGCCCGATGCACATTGGTGGAATACTTTTCATAGTACCCGCGTAGAGCATCAATCACCGCGGTTGATTTGAGTGAAGTTGAAGCCGAATCCAAATAGCAAAACCCCGCAGGGTCAGCGGAATCGGCATCCACCCCCGCACCCAAACTTTGGGTGCGGGGGTAAATCGGAAAATCCTTGCGTATCTCTTTCCCCAACTTTCTCGCAGTATGATTTTTCATGGGCTGGAGGTGGATTTATTTTCGTTGCCGCCACTGGTCTATTTTTTTATGGTCGCCGGAAAGAAGCACCCGCGGCACGCGGTATTTTTTCTTTTTCCATTCAAATACTTCAGGACGCGTATAGACCGGCACGCCCACGCCGTGGCGCCGTTCTTCAAGCGACTCCTCGTTGCCGAGCACGCCCGGAATGTGGCGGGATATCGCATCTGCCACCACCATCGCGGGCAACTCCCCGCCCGTCAGCACATACGGGCCGATGGAGATTTCTTGCATCTTGTATATTTTTTTGATGCGGCTGTCCACGCCCTCGTATCGTCCCGCGATCATCACGATTTGTTCATATTTTTTCGCCCACTGCGCCGCTTGTTTTGAATCAAATTGCTTGCCTGCCGCGGAGAATAAAATAATCAGATGCTTTTTCTTTTTCTGAACGATCTTGTCCAATGCCGCCGCGAGGGGCCCCACCTGCATCACCATGCCCGGGCCGCCGCCATACGCGCGATCGTCAACTTTTTTATGTTTGGCATCCGTACTAAAATCGCGCAGATTAAAGGTGCGGAATTCCACCAGTTTCTTTTCTTGCGCGCGCTTCAACATTGACTCAGAGAAGTAAGCGCCAAACATCTCGGGAAAAATGGTGATAATATCAAAACGCATAGGGCAAATCTACCTTATTTCCCTTATAAAATCAAAACGCCCCGACGAGTCGGGGCGTTTTGATTTTGCAATGCGGATCAAATCTTCAGGTCATTCATCACATCGTCCACGTCGCGCATCACGCGCTCCTGCGGGGCGCGCGGCGCATCCATACGCGGAGCGTCTTCCCGCATCATGCGCGGGCCGCGGCCGCCTTCGGGCTCCTCGATTTTGAGATTCACCCGGGCGTTGTTTTTGATGCCGACCACGCGCAGAAGGGACCGGATTGCTTTCGCGGTCTGGCCGGCGCGGCCGATGATCTTGCCCATATCCGCCGGATCCACGGTAAGCGTGAGTAGAACGCCCATCTCGTCAACCTTGCGGTCGGTCTTCACCGCGTCCGGATTGTCTACCAGCGCGCGCACCATGAAGTCCAAAAATTCCTGATCTTGTGGCATTGATGCCATACTGTTTTTGCTTCAGTCCTCCGCATCTGCTCTCTTTGCTGACAGCTGTATGCTGATTACTGGAAGCTGATTTCTGTCGTTGCTGTTTCGACCTTTTCAGTATTCTCTATTCACCCTATATCAAAAATGGTTCTTTGTCATTCCCGTGCAAACGGGAATCCAGTTTTTTTCTGGATCACCGCTCCCCGTTTTCACGAGGATGACAGGATATATCAAGCGGCGGCAACCGGCGCGGCTTCCTGCGATGCGGCGCCTGCAGGCGCCGCCGCATCCTTCACCACAGCCGCGCTCTTTGCCACATGCACCTTTTTCCCTTTCATCACGCCTTTCTTTACAAAAAGATTATGCGCGCTTGCCGACGGCGTAGCGCCCTTGCTGATCCAATACAAAATCCGCTCGTTTTTCAAAACGGTCTGCTTGGTCTTGGGGTGATACGAGCCAAGCACCTCCAGGCCGCTGGTCTTGGGCTTGGCCGTCCGCTCGCACAAAACCACCCGAAAAGCCGGATCATTGCGCCTCCCCACCCGCTGAAACCTAATCATCAACATAATAAAAATAATGTATCATACTCTCTCCAGTACCGCAACTCTTGACAAAAGTATATCAATAATACATCATAAAATAAGTTCTCCATTCCTACATCGTCCCATACAAAGGAGATCTTATACGCAGGGAGATACTGCTGATCAACCACGACTCGCTGAGACTGATATGCACATTGTTAATGCTATCAATCTCAAGGGCTTTCCCCAAGAAACCATCGAACGCATCCTCGATGAATTTCAACAACAAAAAAGGAGGTTCGTACAAGCGGGCAAGAGAGCAGAGATTAGCTGCGACGACTCCGTCCTAATATTAATGACCAACTGAAAAGTATACTCTCCGCATTTCGGCCTCAAGCACCCGCTCGAGGCCTTATTATTTTCACTATTGTCATTCCCGATCAGGTCGGGAATCCAGTTTTTGGATATTCTGGATTCCCGCTTTCGCGAGAATGACATGGGGAGAATCGGGGGGGGGATAAATCAGATCGGGAATCCAGTGATTACATCCTTCCAATCGGGATTTTCTTTTTCAATCAATTCAAGTTTCCATTTCCTATTCCATTTTTTCAATTGCTTTTCTCTCTGCAATGCCG
>Ga0209515_10006748_pt1 | contig 14126 bp, 12 predicted proteins | sample Subgroupgradi54m_FD_187454 | JGI IMG/M metagenome (GOLD analysis project Ga0209515, IMG submission 187454) | Subsurface groundwater microbial communities from S. Glens Falls, New York, USA - GMW60B uncontaminated upgradient, 5.4 m (SPAdes)... ...
TTTAATTAAATTACTACTATAGTACCTTGTATTTTTAATACGCTGAACCCTTCTCGCTTTTCACATCTGTAAAAAATCTAAGTTTATCATTTATATAGGACAGTTTACTATTTCCTACTAATACTTCTCTTGTATAACTCAATATTTTCAAGAGCAACTCCTGTTCCCCTGACCACACAAAGAAGTGGGTCTTCCGCAACATGACACGGCACACCGGTTACCTGAGTCATAAGTTTGTCGAAGTTTTTTAAACATGATGTTCCTCCTGACATAACAATTCCTTTGTCAATAATGTCACTAGCTAGTTCTGGCGGGGTTTGTTCAAGTACTCCCTTCACGCCCTGAATAATACTTAGGAGAGTAGCCCGTATCGCATCGCTAATTTGATTCTCTGTAAGCTCAATTGTTCTAGGAAGTCCAGAAATACTATCCCTTCCGCGAATTTCCATTTTTGCCCCGTCGTTTGTTCTCTTTAATTCTTCTGAAAAAAGCGCGTTCCCAATAGTTATCTTGATTTCCTCGGCTGTTCTTTCTCCAATTAGTAGATTAAATTTCTTTTTAATATTAGCTGCTATTGCTTCATCGATTTTATTTCCGGCAATTCTTACAGAATTGTGAACAACTACTCCACCTAGAGAAATAACTGCTGCCTCAGTTGAACCACCACCAATATCAACAACCATATGTCCTGCAGCCTGAGCAATAGGAATTTTTGCTCCAATAGCAGCAGCCAACGGCTCTTCTATAAGATAGGCTACTTTCGCTCCAGCCGACATTGTCGCATCTAAAACAGCCCTACGTTCTACTTGAGTGACTCCAGAAGGAATACAAACCATGACTTCGGGCTTAAAAAAACGCGATTTACCGCAAGCTTTATCGATAAAATAAGAAAGCATGGTCTCTGTGATAGTGTAGTTAGCAATCACGCCATCTCTAAGGGGCCTTAGAGCTACAATATTTCCAGGAGTTCGACCTAGCATCTCTTTCGCTTCTGTTCCTACTGCTACAACTCGGTCTTCTTCAGCAGTTACTGCTACAACTGTTGGTTCGTTAAGAACAATCCCCTCACCTGCTAAATAAACAAGAGTGTTTGCGGTTCCAAGATCAATACCTATTTTTTTAGACCACATAGTTTTAATAAACAAATACTACCAATAAATACCAATTTCCAATAAATCAATAGATATTTACATTCTGAGCGAAGGGTGCAATTTTTTCGTTGACATATTTAATTTGCGCAAGGAGCTGATAAAATTTTCGCTGTTCGCATGGCGAGCAGTTTGCGAGTGCGGAACAAGAAAATTTTCGTCAGCGACTGAAGCGCTATTTAATTAACTGTATCAAAACATTCACTTAATGTATCAAAAATGTTTTTATACCAGTAAGATCGATTATAACTTTCTACTCTCTCTCTTGCAAGTATTATTTCAAGTCTTTATAATACGAATGACTAGATATGAAAAAACAGCTCGTTATCTCCCTAGGCATACTTTTCTTCTTGCTCTTAGCAACAACTGCTGTTGTTTTGTATGCAAAAGGCTATCACTTTGGTCTTTCAAAAGGCAATTTGCAAGTTGCAGAAACCGGACTTCTTGTAGCAACTAGTAAACCTGATGGAGCATCAGTATTCGTAAATGGTCATTTAACCACTGCTACAGATAATACTATTAATCTTTTCCCAGGCGAATATGATATTAAGATTGAAAAAGAAGGTTATTTCACATGGCAAAAAAAACTTAAGATTCAAGCTCAAGTAGTAGCAAAAGCAGAAGCCTTACTATTTCCCACCGCCCCAAAATTGGAAAGTATAACGGCAAGTGGAGTTGAAAATCCAATTATTGACCCCTCACAAAGCAGGATCGCCTACACTGTTCTCTCCCAATCTGCAAGGAAGAATGGTGTTTATATTCTAGATATGAGTTCTAGACCTATCCTGACATTACGTAGTGCTGCAACGCAAATAGTTGATGATACTGTAGATAATTTTTCTAAAGCAAAGATTACTTGGTCACCAGACGGAAAAGAATTAGTAGCTACGATTTCCGGAACTTCTCTAAATCCAACTACCTATTTACTAAAAGCCAACGAATTCAATCAGGCTCCAAGTGATATCACAGCAACTCTTACCACAACACAAGCCGCTTGGGAGAGTGATCGTTTGGAAAAAAATCAAGCTAGGATCAATACTCTTAAAATCAATCTAAGAGAATTTATTGCTAAGAATTTTAAAATACTATCTTGGTCGCCTGACGAAACAAAAATTCTTTATCAGGCCTCAAGCTCAGCAAGCTTCCCTATCATAATAAATCCAAGACTAATTGGAACCGATTCCACTCCTGAAGAGCGAACTCTTAAAGAGAGTAATATTTATGTTTATGATGTTAAGGAGGACAAAAACTATAAAATCCCTGTTACAAATCCCCAAACACCCCTACCCCTAAGTTGGTTCCCAGATTCCAAACACCTAGTTTATACCCATGATAAAAAAATCGAAATAGTAGAATATGATGGGATAAATGCAACAACAATTTATGCCGGACCTTTTGTTGGCAACTATGTCTTTCCATGGACTAATGAATCAAAAGTACTCATGTTAACCAACCTCGGCAACCCCGACATCCTCCCCAACCTCTACACTATAGAACTGAAATAAATATTTAATTCATTGAGCGAAGGGTACAATTTTTTCGCTGTTTGTCTTTTGCTAATGCGTAGGAAGCTGATAAAATTTTTGAAGGACGACAAGCGAATTGCGGGTCCAAGAAAATTTTCGTCAGCGACTGAAGCATATGATCACGAGCTGTTTACTCAGGTTTTGCTATGACAAGAAGACGCTTCCAGGTTGTTCCTGGTGGCCAGCAGGTTTGTAAGATTAATTTCTGATCTTGTCCGGATTGACTTCCAACCAAAAGCGAAACATCAGCCGGATCAACAATTCTTGACTCACTAACTTTGTAATTATAACGCCTGTTTTCAAAAAACATAATAACTGGATCTCCTACAGTTAGATCCTTAAGAAGATAAAAAACAGCGTTATAACGTCCAGCATCCCAAAAATTATCAGTTGAATGGGCAAATAAGTAGATATTGCCACTCATTCCGGGAAAAACTGTTCCTTTGGCATGCGCGACTCCACGTTGCAATATAGGTAAAAACTCTTGCTCGTTAGCCGGATCTATGTTGGGATATATCTTAGCAGTCGCTCCAATTGTTGGTATCAAAATACTAAAATCTGTATCTTTAGGTATCATAATCTGCTCCTTTGGACCAGCTAGAACAGAGGCTAGTCCATCAGGTTCTCCATTTTTCATCATCTCTCCTAAAGGCGACACTGAAGGATTTGTCTTAACTTCGGCAACCGAATAATGTAAACCTCTAACCTGAATAATCCGGAATTGAACTTCATAATAAATCGCAGGACCAAAAGTTGCTACCACCCCAAATAAGGCAAAAAGCACTAAAAAATTGCCAATAGTCCGAAGTATAATAAACCGTATAATTTCAGATTTAGTCATAAATAGTATCCCTACCCAGAGTCGAACTGGGATCTCCTCGTTAGGACTGAGGGGCTCTATCCGTTTAAGCTATAGGGACGTGCTTGAATTTTACCACATTTTAGCTTTTCTCTCTAATCGTTTCTTGAAGAGATTTTCCCGAAAACCACCCTCCTTAATAAATTTTTCCTCAAGTGATTGCTGAAGCCGCTTTTGTAAATAAATAGCTTGATTAACCAAGGTAATCATCAAATTAACTGCCTCAGGAAGAACTTCAGGTAAGTTAGGGAAATTGGGGTAGTCAGGGAGAGTTGAAGTTTTTCTTAAAATTTCCCATACCTCCCCAACTTCCTTTACTTTCCTTATCGTCTCATCCCGACCCCAAATCGGGATATTGTTTTGTCTTGCAAAAGACAGGTAATCTTTAAGCAATTCTTCGAGAGATGCTCTGTTGACCCCGGTAAGCTTAATATAGCCTTCAAGGCTAGCTTGCTGATTACCTTCTGCAATATTAGTAGTTCCCGAACGAGACGCTTGAACCATTTGATCGAAGGTACGATTGGAGGAGAGAAGATTTCGATGTCTTTTACAAAAAGTGACTGTATAATCATAAATTGGTACGGATATCTTGTATGCAAGTAAATATTCGTAACCCGCTTTATAGCTCTTGCCAATTCCCCTACTCCCCAAACTTCCCTTACTCTCCATACTTTTAGAGTAACAGATGATATTAGCGAAAAAAAGGTGTAGAATTGAATTCTTGCCAAAAAATCAGGGACTGGCCTAATGGCAAGGCGCTACGTTCGGGACGTAGAGATTCCCGGTTCGAGTCCGGGGTCCCTGACAACAAGCTTAGTCAAATTCTCCTACTTGTTGAATTGCGTGGTATGTTGGTTCGCCTTTTCTATTATAAGTAACCCAGCTCTTTTTTACATGTGATTTATCATAAGAATCTAAATCCGTAGCCATAAGAGTCCTTGCAGTAGGCAAATCAGGTCTCCCCGGTTTAATTGCAATAACAATCATACGTTTATTGAGCGCTACGTCATAGCCTAATTCTCTCCAAAATTTTAAAAATTCTTCTGCGGTTTGAAAACCATATTTCATCATTTGAGAATCAAGAGGGTGTCTAAAACGTGCTTTTACTATCCCACCTGGCACTAATAACTGATCAAAACGCTTCACAACTAGTTCTGGTGAAACACTATAAGCAATTGAATTAACTCCCATAATTCCTCCTAAAGAGTCGTCTTCAAATCCTTCCATTGTTTCTGCATAAGTGATAACGACTTTTGATTCCGGGAGTTTCTCAAGACCTTCATTACGTGTTAAATTAGTTGCATAAAAATCTATATCGCTTGGATCTTGTAAAAATTCTTTTACTGCAAATCCATAACCAGCTCCAACATCTACTACTCTGTTTGAAGCAAGAGACCGCACATGATTAAAAAAACCTTCCAATCCATGAAGTGCTCTAATGTATTGATCTCTCCCGCGAGTATCTGTATAGCCTGCATCATGCAATCTTTCCAATCTTTTTAGGTTTTCCAATTGGGCTGCTATAAGTCCTGGATCTGTAGTATTGGTAGGCAAATTATCAATTACAGGAACATTGATCCGATTACCAGACAATGGGGGTCTTCTACTAAACCTTTTGTTTTGGGGAATAGAAAGATAATTCCTAAAGTCTTGTAAAGCCCTTTGAGTTATTTCGTGTAAGTAAGCTCTTGTTTTTGGTCCGAGATCGCCTAGATTGGCTGTGAATCCTAAATACTCCTTCGCTCGTTCTTTTTTTACCCATAAAGGGACATCAAAATCTCGAGCTAAGGGATGAATATTTGTATTGGCAAAAATCGTTAGCTTTTTTCCTTCTATTATAATTCTAAATCCTGGATCTGATCTCCGCCTGTCTTTAGAATCAATGATAGACTCATCCAGGGAAAATGTTCTTTTTTGCTCCATATCAAGTCCTTCTATTACTAAAAACCCATGAAAATAATTTTCACCTTCATATTGCCTATTGGATAATCCCATGCTTAAATGATCACTATCCGGAGAACAACTATACGAATTTGGTGTTGTCAAAACCAGTTTTTCAAGATCAAGCATGTCTTTCAAAAAAGGAATTTGTTTTTCCGATTCGGTCCATCTATTTTCAGATGAGACAACTGCAAAACTCGGAGGAAGTTTACTTTCCCAAGGCTCATATTCTTTTCTTTCATCAGGATCAGGCTCTACTCTTTTATCTTCCGGAATCGCCACAAATGCCCGCATGTTACCCAAAGCTCTTTGAGTAAAATCATTTAAAAATGCCTTTGTTTTTTCACCAAGCTGACTAGGATCAGTAGCGCCGATTTCTATGTGGTTTATTTGGCCTTTATCTTCTCCCGAGTAACTTATCTGCTCTCTTTTATAAGGTTTGCCTCGCTCTTGCGATTCAGTTTTATTAGTACCACCTATTGGAGTTTCGAATTCTAATCCTTGCGGAAACTCAGAGATAAAAAAACTTATCATTAATTGCGTAGGATGTAAATAGAAACTTACATTAACTACTTCTTGAGTACTTCTCCATCTCTTAGGATCAGGACGATACTCTGAAATACGTATGTTTGTTCTTGGTATTGTACCATCTTTATTTATTCCTAGAAATGCATAAAAGGAATTGTCCTTTCTATTACGGTGGGTGTCTAATCGTCTTTGGAAATCAAAATTGCCAGTATTCCAGGTATCTTTTACTTCCTGACCATTTTCAGTTAAAAATTCAACAATCTCGGCAAGATTGCGAACAAAAGGTTCGGTTGGCAAACCGACTTCTGAGCTAAAAAAAGGAGAAAACGGAACTACGCCGGTGGACTTAGGTACCTGAGGATCTCGATTCTTTCCGAATCGATTAGCAACGCTTTGAGGAATCCATTTAGGTCTGTCTGTCATGACTGGGAAGTATACCAGATTTATAAGGATAAATCAATGCTATAAGTCTAAATAGACTTAAGATTTTTCTTCTGGAAGGTAAATGAAGTCCAGATCTGCTTTTTCCCACATAAACACTTCTTTTGGATCAAACATTAGTTTTTCTTCCTTTTCTGCAATTTCACTAGATTCCGAAGCGTGAATTAAATTATATTGCTGGCTCATGGCAAAATCCCCTCTAACTGTCCCAGATTCTGCCTCCCTGGCTTTTGTCACTCCAATCATTTTCCTAACTGTTACAACTGCATCTTTTCCTTGCCATAACATAGCAACAACCGGATGAGACTGCATGTAAGCTTTTAAGCCTGGGAAAAATGGTTTATCTTTATGATGGCTATACCATTCATCCAAAAGCGCGTCTGACAATGAAACCATTTTAAGACCAACCAAGTGAAGACCTTTTCTCTCAAATCTATGAATAATTTCGCCAATTAGACCTCTTTGAACTCCATCCGGTTTTACTAAAACTACTGATCTCTCCATATTCTTTATTTTTTATAGTGCAAGAAGGTGCAATTTTTTCGCTGTTCGCATTTTGCACTGCTGTAAACTTATTAACTTCAACTGCGGAACAAGAAAAAATTCGTACCGACTGAAACTATATTACATTACGACTGTATCAGTTTTTCAAGACTCTGTCCATCCTCAAAATTACCAATAACTGCAAGATTTAGAGGTTCTTTTCCAAGGTAAGATCTAGCCATTTCTTGCACCTCATCAAGCCCTACCTTATCTATTTGTACCAAAACCTCATTTAAATTGTCAACTTGTTTCTCAAGTAATTCCTGCATGGCGTAAAAACTTGTTACAGACCTACTGTCTTCCATTTCCAAGATTAAATGTCCTTTAAGAAATTCCTTTGCCTTTGTTAATTCAGATTTTTGAATTTTGTATTTTGGACTTTGTATTTTTCTGTATTCTTCAACCAAAACCTTAATTGCTTCTTCTGCTCTTTTAGGGTCCACTCCTGCTAAAGACACTATACTACCTGAATCTTGATATTGATCTGAATGAGTTCTTACATAATAAGCAAGTCCTCTTTTCTCCCTAATTTCATGGAATAAACGGCTTGACATTCCTCCACCTAAAATTGCAGATAAAACAGACAAGGAATAGCGTTTCGGGTCAGATATTGGAACTGTTCTAACACCTAAAGCAATATGCACTTGCTCTGTTTTCTTATACTTAACAAGCACTGATGGCTTTTCTTGCTTATCAATGATTGGAAGAAATGTCTTGGTCTTAAACCTCTTCATTTTTCCAAAATACTTTTCTACAAGAGATGATGCTTTTTTATCTTGTATTCCTCCTGCGATGACAACCGTAATATTATCGCTACTATATAAGCTTCCAAGATAATCAAGAAAATCTTTACGGGTAATTTTAAGAATAATGTCTTTTTCTCCAGCTGTATCCCATCCCATTGGAGTATCACCATATAAAAGTCTTTCATACACATCCCCAATTTTGCGGGCCGGCGTGTCCTCATAAAGATTAATTTCTTCAAGAATTACACCTTTTTCTTTTTTTATTTCACTCTCTTCTAAAAGCAAATTAGAAATCATGTCCGAAAGAATATCCAAACAAAGATCAATGTGAGAAGCAGATGATTTAATGTAGTAACCAGTAGTTTCTTTACTGGTAAAGGCATTAAACTCGCCACCAATGCCATCAATGGTGCCAGAAATGATCATTGCCGACGGACGTTTTTTTGTGCCTTTAAATGCCATGTGCTCTAAAAAGTGAGAAATTCCATTATTTTCCTTAGTTTCATATCTACTTCCTGCTCCAACCATAACCATTACAGTTACACTTTCAAAAGAAGGCATGGGGATAGTTAACACTCGAAGACCATTTTTTAAAACTGTTCTATTAAATTGCATAGTATTTAAAGTTCGGAGGGAGATACAATTTTTTCGCTGTTCGCATTTTGCACTGGTGAAAATTTATTAACTTCAACTGCGGAACAAGAAAAAATTCGTATCGACCAAAGAACACTAACCTAATCAAAATATATCACATCCTCTCCGGAGCCGCAATACCCAAAAGATGTAATCCATTCTTCAAAACCTGCCCTGTAGCTTCGGTTAATACTACTCTAAACTCCTGTAAACCTATGAGCCTCTGTCCCTCTGAACCTTTTTGCGCCTCTGTACCTAGAATCTTATGTTTCTGGTAAAACAAATTAAAAGCTTGAGCAAGGTCAAAAAGATAATTGCAAAGCGCATGTGGCGCAAACTGCTCTGTCGCCTCCTGTACTACTTCCGGAAACCTGTGAACAAGACGTAGAAGCAAAATCTCTTCTGGTTCTAATTTTTGGTCTACTTTTGAGCTTTGAACTGTACTTTTGAGCTTTGAGCTTTGAGTTTTGAATTTAGTAAGCACGCTCTGCGTCCTTGCATACGTATATTGTAAATAAGGCCCGGAATTCCCTTCCAAAGAAACTGATTCTTCAAAAGAAAAAGCAATATCTTTTCCAATTCCACTTTTTAAAAGAGCGTACTTAACCGCTCCCACTGCTATTTTTTCTGCCGTATCTTGATCTACATCTTTAAATGACTGCTGAATTTTCTTTTTAGCTTCATCTAAAAGCCATTCACCAGTAATCACATTGCCTGTTCTACTACTCATCTTACCCTCTAGTAACCTAACAACTCCGTGCGCAATATGACGTGTTTTGGAAGCCAGATCCGGATTAATTAGAGAAAGCGCTTTTAAAATAACTTCAAAATAGTCACTTTGCTCCACAGCTGTAATAATAATTGATTCGTCGTAAGGAAAATCTTTATATTTTATTTGTGGCAGAGCCATATCCTTTGCTTCATAAGTAGGTAATCCAAGCGAATTTATAAATACTCTGCTATGCAAGCCATATTTCTCTCCTTCAAAAATGATTGCCCCTTCGCTTTCTTTGAATACTCCATCTTTAATGTGGTCCTTGACAAGATTTAAACCAATCGGGCCGGCAGCTGATTCAAAATAATTTTTTATAAACTTTGAACCTAACCTTTTATATATAGCTTCAAAGTATTCCAGGCTCCACTGTCTGCCTTTTTGATAGAGTTCTAAAATTTGCGGATCTGAACCTTCATAAACCTTTTTATTAATCTCAATAATCTCTTTTTTAGCCCTATCGTCTTCTTCATAAGCTTTTGAACCCATCGCATAAGCTTCACCCAGGATCTTTGCTCTCTTTTCTAAAGACTCCTCATCTAACCTTGAACTTTGAACCTTGAACTTTGAACCTTGCAAAATTCCGTATAAAGCTTTTGCAACATGCAACCCTACATCTCCTTGATAAGTCACCCTCCAAACCATTGCTCCTTGTGATTCCAATAATCTTGATAAACTTTCCCCAACTGTATTGCTATATAAATGTCCTATGTGAAATTCTTTAAACGGGTTTGGATCTGTAAACTCTACCATGATCTTTATTCCATTAAACTGCGAACGAGTCGTCATACCAAACCTTTCCCGCTGTTCTAGCACTTCTTGTAGTTGAGTGATAACATAGTCTTTGGATAGCCAGAAATTTATAAATCCGGGCTTCACTACTTCGATTCTCTCAACAGGATAAGATAAGGTGATTTTGTCTTTAATTTTTTGACCTACTTCCATAGGGTTTTGATGTAGTTTTTGGGAAGCCACCAAGGCTATATTGGAAGTGTAATCCCCATGAGCTAAGTCTTGAGGAATATCTAACTTGAAAGATAAGCTTTCAATTCCTAAATTCTTTAAAGCTACAGAAAGAGCATTCTCTATAGATTTTCTTAATTCCATAGCTGTAGTCTACCATGATCTTTACCTAATTGACAATAACTGATTTACCTGATACGGTTAAATCATGCCTCATCAAGACATGGAAAAATGAATACAACTATTCAACTTTTAACCATCCTTACTCAATCAGGTAGCTTTATTGCAGCCTTTGCAGCAATTACAGCAGGTGTAATTATGTCTTCTGTAGCCAAGAAATTTAAGACAGGAATACTCGCATCCGGATTTAAAACCATCTCAATTGGCGTTATTTTAATTGCAATTGGAATAATAATTGATGCTGTTAGTTCGTATTTACAGCTTTCAAGTAGTACTGCTTCAGTTGTTATACTCATGACAAAAGAAATCTTTTTTGTGATTGGAACCTATATTATTGTTATTGGGAGCAAAAATATAGGCGACAACCTCGAGTCCCTAACAAAGTAGCTAGTCAAACCACCACCCCTTCCCATCAGAGATGAACTCAATATCTCCTTTCTGATCAGTCCTTAGTATCCTAATATTTTTATCTCTTAATATATTTAAAATCTCCGCTGTCGGGTGACCGTATTTATTTTTCCCAACCGAAATGACTGCCAACTTGGGATTTAGTTCTTGAAGAAGATCTGGATTCAATCCACTTTTTGATCCGTGATGCGGGACTTGCAAGATCTTGACCCCATCTTTAGGTATCAAACCACTATCTAATGCATCCTGTAATTCCGTATCCTGGCTGTCACCTGTTAAAAGAACACTAAAATTTCCATATTCAACTAGAGTTTCAAGCGAAGCGAATTCTTTATTCTCCCCAATTATTCCTTCCGGACTAGTACGATGTAGAAAATCCTTTGTTGGTCCGACTATTTTAAATACAACTCCATCTGATGTTTTGAACCGATCTTGAGCAAAAACAAAACGCTCTGGGATTTGTTGATTGTGAAGTTCTGAAATTAACTCCTGAAAACTAGTAGTCTTATTAAATAACTCCTCTGTAACAAAAGATAACGCAGTATATCTTTGTACTACAGAAATCAGCCCTACAAAGTGATCAAGATGAGGATGGGACAAAAACATTAGTTCAATTGTTCTGTCCCAGAAAGGCGTATGGGAAGAAATGCAGGATAAAATAGCATCACTTGGTCCTCCATCAATAATGACGTCTTGCCCTGTTGGCGTACGGACAAAAATTCCATCTCCCTGGCCAACATTACAAAAGACAACATGTAATTTGTGGTCATTAAACTTAAGATTTTCATAAATAAATATGCCTGTTAAAATTAGGAGAGAAAACAGGCTGAGGAATAAGAATTTTTTCACAAGCTAGCCTTGCTCTTTTTACTATATATAAACATTAGAATTGAAGCTAAAACCAGATAATATCCTATTGATAAAGCTAGTGGAAACTCCTGAAACTGAAATTTTAAACCTAAATTGCCAAATATTGAGACAACATTTTGAAAATATAATAAAAGCGGTAAGGATAGATATAAAAATAGCTTACCTAAAGGTGCAAAAACTAAACCTACAACAGCACCTATACCACCCAAAACCATTAAGATAGGCACAGTCCATAATACCAAACCGTTTACGATAACTGATAGAAGCGAGTAGGCTCCAAAATTCCCCAAAAGAACCGGAAGTGTAGCTAATTGAGCAGCAAGCGTTGTGGCCACATCTTCCCCTATTAGAGATTTTCCCTGAAATATAGGCCGGATATATAAAAGCCCAAAGGTTGCAAGAAAAGAAAGCTGAAAACCAACATCAAATAAAAGCTGAGGGCTAATAAACAACATCAAAAACGCTGACAAACCTAAGCCATAAATTCCTAGATATTGCCTTCCTAAGATTAGAGCTGAGAATCCAAATATTCCCATAATTGTTGCGCGTAAAATCGAAGGTTCCAGCCCGGCAATAAATGCGTAGAAAATAATTCCGAAAATACTAAAGACTAGAGCTAATTGACGCCTAAATAAAAGAGCAAAAATACTACTTAAAAATCCTCCAATCATTGTGACATTCATTCCTGATGCTGCAATCACGTGCATGACTCCGGCTGTTCTTAAATTCTCTGTAAATTCAGGGCTAAAGCTACTTTTAATGCCAAATACTATTCCTAAAAGTAGTCCGGCAGAGGCTGGTGGAAGAGCTACATTGAACAAAACAGTTACCTTTTGGCGGATCACTGATGCGAGTGATAACAATAAATACCAAGGGTCATTCCTCGAAATTTTTACTGCCTCGATTTTAGGAAAACTCATTGTCAGGATAGTCTTTTCATTACTTATCAGTCCTCCCTTTAGAGTGCTTGTATTAGGCGTAGGCTGAACCTGAATGATTTTAATTTTTCCGGAAATACGCACGTAATCACCATAATTGAACCTAGGAAATCGTGTTGTTGTAACAAAGATCTTATCTCTTCCATCAGAACTAACTGTTAACTTTTGATAATTGCCTAAAATTTGAGGTTGTGTGAAAAGTGTAGTCTCTAAATCCATGAATTGCCCATTGTTATGCTTTGATTCCTTTTGATAGTATAATCCGAGCCTGACTATTAAAATCAAAAGTAGGACTATGCCTAACTTATAGACCATATTAGTACGTGGAAATCTTATCTTTAATCTGTGAAAAAACTTTGCTGCTAACTACCTTTTTGTTGAGTAAATCTTCTATCGAACTATACGGCCGACTGCTAATTATCTTCTGGGCAGTAACAGGACCTACTCCTGGCAGAGTATCTAAGTCTTTTTCGTTCGCGGTATTTATATTTATTTGTCCTGAAGTGGTAACAGATAAAGTGGTATTACTTACTGAACTTGCGGCTACTGCCTCCTCTGCTTTTGGAATATAAATCTTAGCACCGTCCGTTAGTTTTGCTGCCAAATTTAAATTCTTACTCACCCATTCCCGATTAGCTTCTTGTGACAATCCACCTGCGCTAATTAATGCATCCTGCATTCTTGCGCTTGAGGCCAAATTTTGAATTCCTGGCTTTATAACCGCGCCTTCTACATCAACAAATATCTTTACTTCCATTTTTGCGCTGGAAGATGCAACATCGCCTGGTTCAAACGTTATATCGCTATTTCCCTTCCTTGGACCAATTAAAGATATCAAACCATAACCTAAGAATATCAAACCAGCAAAACCGAGGACTATGGGAATTAAATGCTTTCTTAAAAGAGGTGAATACTTATCAAGGACAGTCTGAAAATCCATGATTAGAAATTATTCAGTAACAAAATTTATTATCTTCCCCTCAACGTATATAGTCTTTTTAATCTTTTTGCCTTCCAAATGTTTTTTGACTTTTTCGCTTTCTTTAGCCTTCTTTTCTACTAAATTTTGAGCTTCTCCTGAAGAAAGTCTAAGAATGTCTCTGGTTTTTCCGTTAATCTGAACAGCCATTGTCACTTCTCCCTCTTCAAGCATCTTTGGATCATATTCCGGCCAAGGCTCTTTATGTATCGATTTAAAGCTAAGGGAGCTGATAAAATTTTCGCTGGACGACAAGCGAATTGCGGGTCCAAGAAAATTTTTGTCAGCGACTGAAGCTTTATTGAGTGTTTGCCATAATTCCTCTGTCATATGCGGCGCAAATGGTGCTAAAAGCTTTAGAAACACTTCAATCTCTTCCTTACTTACTTCTTTTTGCTTGGAAAGAGAATTGTAGTATTCCATTAATGATGCAATGGCAGTGTTATAACGTAAATTCTCCAAATCCTCCGTCACCTTTTTAATTGTCTTATCCATTAATGATGACCCTGCGACTGAAGCGCCATTAGGACCCGCGAGTGTCACCAGAGTCCACGCTCGCTTTAAAAACCTGTGCATTCCTTCAATCCCTGTATCTTGAAAATCTCCTCCCAAATTAAAAGGCCCTGCAAACATTAGATAAGCTCTTAAAGT
>Ga0209515_10006749_pt1 | contig 14124 bp, 10 predicted proteins | sample Subgroupgradi54m_FD_187454 | JGI IMG/M metagenome (GOLD analysis project Ga0209515, IMG submission 187454) | Subsurface groundwater microbial communities from S. Glens Falls, New York, USA - GMW60B uncontaminated upgradient, 5.4 m (SPAdes)... ...
GTGTATGCACTGGAGAGCGACGATGATTTCCAGGCCTTGCTGAACGCGAAAGATCATGCGGGTATCCACCCCGAAAGTTTTACCGTGTGGCGCGAACAGCGCGCGCAGTTGCAACAGTTGGTGCATGGTTTGTCGGCTTACCGTTTTGGTTTCACGCCCCGTGAACACACGCCGCTGACCGTAGTGACACACATGTTCATGCACGGCAGCCTCGGGCATTTGATCGGCAACATGCTGGTGCTGCTGATTATCGGCCCGCTGGTGGAGCTGGCGTTTGGCGGCTGGCGCTATCTCGCAGGCTATCTATTTTGCGGCCTCACTGCGGTGGGTTTGTTCTGGGCGAGTCAACTCGGCTCCGCTACGCCACTGGTCGGCGCTTCGGGCGCGATTGCCGGTGTGATGGGCATGTATGCCTGGTTCTACGGGGCGCGGCGCATCAAGGTGTTTTACAGCGTGCTGTTTTATTTCGACTATGTGGCGGCGCGCGCCTACTGGCTGTTCCCTGTGTGGATCGGCAACGAAATTTTTCAGTGGATCACCGAATTCGGCAGCCATGTGGCGTACCTGGCCCACGTCGGCGGCCTGCTCGGTGGCGCGTTGGTGGGGCTGCTGTTCCGGGCACCGGTACGCGCGACGCTCGACAAGGTTTTTGAAAAACGTGATCAGCAGGATACGCTGCACATCCTGCGCGAGCGCATCGAGCGTGAGCTGCGCGCGATGCGGATTGATCGGGCGCGGCCGCTGTTGGCGGAACTGGTGCGGCAAGTACCGGAAGATGCCGAAGCAATCCGCCGCTGGCTGCGCCTGGAAAAACTCGCCCCGGCCAATCCAGCCTTCCGCGCCGCTGTGCAGGCCAGCCTCGCGCTCAAGAGCAGCACCAGCGCAATCACCGAGTTACAGCGTGAAGCGTTTGAACACTATCTGCCGCACGCTACTCCGAACGACGGCATCAGCATGCAGGCCTGGGCCGCGCTCGGCCGCCGTCTGTGGCTGGCTGGTTATGCGCAGCAAGCCAACCAGCTGGTGAACTTGCTTCTGCCCAGAGCGGATGCGCGCGGCGTGCTGCCGGATCTGCTATTGCAGGGGATCCAGTGCTGGAAAAAATTGACACGTCTGGAAGATGTCGCGCGCTATCGCGCATTGTTGACGGAACGCTTTCCCGATAGTGAGGCGGCCAAGATTGCGGGCCTCACTGCGGGGTGAAACTAATCAACTCCCCGACGCGGGACGCGCCCCCAGCCGTGCAATCACTTCACCCAGCTTGCGCGCTTCTTCTGCCAGAGGATGAGTCGGGTAACGTTCCAGCAAAACCTGAATGATCTGCCCTGCCATGTGGTCGCGCTTCATGTGCTCACACATGATCTTTGCGCCGAGCAGATAGACGCCCGGGATATCGGCGTGGCGCGGATTGTCGCGATCAAAACGCTGCATCAATTGCATCGCCAGTTCAAATTTGCGCTGCTTCTCCGCCGCCTGCGCCATCGGCAGGATTTGTTCCGGCGGCAGTTTGAACGTCGCATCGCGGCTCAGGCATGCTTGTAAAATTTCCACCGCACGCTCAAAGCGCGACTGCCGCAACAGTTCCGTGATGAAGCGTTGCGCATGTTGCAGCATGCGCGTCTGCTGCGCCGTATCGAGCAGCAGCAAGCGATGATAGTGTTCATGCAGCGGCAGGTTGTACTGGTCGAAACGCAGCTCATCGTAAATCGCATCAATCGCCGTCGCGACGTTGCCCTCGGCCACCATCTGCCCCACCTTGTGCGAGAACTGCTGTTCCTTTGATGGCGGTTTTCCGGAAGTCGCCGTTAACGCCGGAGCAGCGATCTTGATGCCCAGCATGTGATGGTATTGATACAGCACATACCCCATCATGTTGAACATGACCAGGGTGAAATAGCCGATCACGAACATGAACACGAAACTCATGGCCTCTTCCGGCAGTACCGGCTCGACCACGCGGTAAGCCACCGCCGAACCGCCGGACAGGATGAAGAGGAACAGCAGCAGCGCCAGATAAGACTTGCCGATGCGGCCGATCATCGCCAGCCAGTGGGCTGGATTGCAGGCATCGACAATGCTGTGGGTGATCGCCAGCGTCATCACAATCGCCGGCAGGCAGATGGACATGAAAATGCTGAACGCCCCAGCCACCCACCGCCCGAGAAAATGCTCGATCGCGCCACCGGCCACGCCGAGCAGAATGAATACGACGACCTGTTTGTAGGCGGTGGCCGCGCCGCCCTCATCCAGACTGTCGTGATATTCGTTGGGATTCAGATGGCCATACGCCGTTTTTTCCAGCACGCGATAGGCATAACGAAACATCGACACCAACACCACAAACACCACGGGAACAAACACCAGCAGCATTTCGCTCCAGACCGCAAACGCAAACAGCGTCGACCATATCAGCGTGCGCACCAGTGGGCCGCTGTAGGCGGGGAACAGGAAGAATCGTGGAATGCGCAGCCAGAACGGGATAATCGGTGGCGGCTCGTAAATATGCAGAGGTTGTTCAGTCATTGTTTTTCCATGGGTCGCGGCTTGCGCATTTTGTTTGCGCATTCTATCCCTGGAGCTGGGTTATCTGGCAGACTATCCTCTGTACTCCCCCCACGCATCTCAACACTCAACACGGGAACCCCGCAATGGACCTGCCCATTTCCTTCCTGCTGAAAAAAATCGTGTCCAGCCTGCTGCTGCCGCCCGCGCTGCCCTGGCTGATTGTCATCACCGGATTGCTGCTGCTGAGAAAGCGGCCATGGCTGGGGCGCACATTGACCTGGGGCGGCGTGACGCTGGGAATCGCGCTGACGCTGCCGCTGCTGGTGCAACCCATCACGGCACCGCTGGAACAATTTCCCGTCCCGGATCAAGCCACGCTGGCCTCGGCGCAGGCGATTGTGATTCTCGGCGGTGGCATGCAGCCGCACGCTCCTGAATTCGGCGGTGCGACGGTCAACTATCGCACGCTGGAACGAGTGCGCTACGGCGCGAAGCTGGCACGCGAATTAAAACTGCCGGTGCTGGTGACCGGCGGCGCACCGCAGCAACAGCAGCAAGCAGAGGCCACGCTGATGGCCGCCGCCTTGAAGCAGGATTACGGCATCACGCCGCGCTGGGTGGAAGACCGCTCGCTTGACACGCATCAGAATGCAGTCTTTTCCAACACCCTGCTGGCCCAGGCAGGAATCCATCGCATCATTCTGGTCACTCACGCTGCGCACATGCGCCGCGCCGTCAATGAGTTTCAAACCACAACACTGGAGATCATTCCCGCCCCCACCGGATTTTTCACCGGCGCGACGGAAAACGAGCGCCAGATCGGACACTACCTCCCCAGCGCCACCAGCCACTATGTCGGCTGGTTTGCGCTGCACGAGTGGCTTGGGCTGGCCGCCCAGAAGATCAAACAAGCAGTGAAATGAAGCGCGCGACACGTACAACGTCAGCCACACGGTCACACAGCGCATCCGCCATGCGCTGGTATGGCGCAATCGTCAGCGTGACCGGCATCATTTTTCTGTCATTCTGGTTGCCGCATCACAGTTTCGGACCGATTGTCCCGCTCGCCCTGTTCCTGATCTGTGCCGCTGTCGCCTGCTTCCGCACACATGACTGGCTGCTGCTGATGCCGGCGCTGCTGCCAGTGATTGATCTCACCGCATGGACCGGACACCTCTACATCACCGAATTCGATCTTGCGCTGGCCGGGCTGCTCTCTGGTCTGGGTTTGCGTACTGCATTGCGAACCGTTGTCACTGCATCGCCCCCTGATGCTGCGATCAAACTACCGGTATTGGGTATCGCATGCTTCTCGCTCCTGTTCATCAGCTATGCCATCGCAACCTGGCGCGGCCTGATGCCATTGCCTGTACTGGATGAGAACGTCATGCTGGGTTACAGCAGCCACCTCAACGCCCTGCGGGTCACCAAAGGATTCTGGTGCGCGCTGCTGGTTCTGCCTTTCTTTCATCACGCGCTGCGTCAGGGCGGGCAAACTGCTCTGCATCGTTTCATCTGGGGCCTGCTGCTGGGCTTGCTGCTGGTTGCCTTGTCCGGATTATGGGAACGCTACCTTTTCCCGGGCGTGTTCGACTTCGGTAGCGACTATCGGATTACGGCGTCGTTTTGGGAAATGCATGTGGGTGGCGCGGCACTGGACGGTTTTCTGGCGCTGACCCTGCCGTTCGCCCTCTGGTGGGTGATCCGACTACGTTCACTCCAGGCCATTGCATTTGCATTTCCGCTGCTCGCGCTAGCCATCTACATCACGCTCGTCAGTTTTTCGCGCGGCCTCTATATCGCGCTGGCAGTGCAGTTGGTTATGCTGGTGATGCTGTGGCACCGCCAGCGTACCCGCACAGAGGGTCCAGCACGCTCGCCCGATCAGACATGGCTGCCAGCCTTGTTGGTCTTGTTGGTCTTGTTGGGCATCGCTGCATTGGTAACCGTTTTCAAGGCTTCCGGCTATCGCGCATTGCTCGCCTACCTCGGGCTGGCGCTGCTGGTTTTTCTCGGAGCACCTCGATTAGCGGGGATGCGACTGTCGCAAGCAGTGATCGGAGTTGCATTCGGCAGCATGCTGGCACTGGGCGTAATTTTTGCCGCTGACCTGCTATCCATCAGCGTCTATGTGGTCTATACAGCCAGTTGGTTACTCACGAGCTTGCTCTGGTTGCTGCTGGTCTTTCGTCCAGTCGAGAATGGAGTCCGAATCTTCTTCGTAGCGATGCTGCTGGTGCTCGCGGTCTGTATCGCCTGGGTCGCCTGGTACTGGAAAAACCCTCAGGCAGCATGGCATGTCGCCGGGCCGATTGCGCTGATCCTGGCCATCGCAGGGCTGCCGATTGCCCGTCGGCAAACCCTGTGGAGCGTGACTCCGCAGACCGTGGCGGCGGCCGGGACAGCTACCATTGTTCTAAGCCTGTTCACCATCATGCTGGGCAATTACTTCATGAACGTGCGCTTCATGGATACGCGCAAGAACCTTCACGATCGCATGACCCATTGGCATCTGAGCCTGGGCTTCCTTGAGCGAACGGAAAACTGGATCTTCGGCATTGGCGCCGGCAGTTATCCAGACAGCTATTTCTGGCGGGCCCCGGCAAACCAGTTCCCGGGTACGCTACGGTTCAACCGCGACAATGGAAACGGTTTCCTGACCTTGGGCGGACCGCGTCACATTCAGGGATTTGGCGAAATGTTCCGCGTTGGACAAAGGATTCCATCGGATATGGTTCCACCACTGCAACTGAGTTTCTCGGCACGCACTGCACAAAACGCGGGACTGCACATTGAAATATGCCGCCGTCACCTGCTCTATCCTGAAGGTTGTGCTGCACAAGGCATAGAGATCAAAGCCGGGCCGATGTGGCAGCAATACAGCACGCCCCTGCGGCAAAACGAATTCGATCAGAGTGCGGTTCTCCATCCCACGGTGTTTGCCATGGCCCTCAATGGACGCAGCATGGATATTGACAACCTCAGCCTGACTGACGCACAGGGTCGGGAACTATTGGTGAATGGTGATTTTTCCAATGCGTTCAACCGCTGGTTCTTTTTCAGTGACAAATTTCATCTGCCCTGGCATGCCAAGAATCTCTGGTTGCACCAGTTGATCGAGAATGGCCTGCTCGGCATGCTATCAATCAGCCTGCTTGGACTGGCGGCAGTAAGGCGTCTGACCCTGGGCGGCGCTGCTGCGCATCCGGCTGCACCAACGCTGGCGGCTGCGCTGACCGGTTTCTTTGTGGTGGGTTTGTTTGACAGCTTGCTCGATGTGCCACGGCTCGGCTTCCTGTTCTTCCTCCTGTGCTGGCTATCACTCTCGTTGCACGCACCGCGCAGAACATCATGAAACGATGGTTCCCGACTACGATTGGCCTGTCATTACTGAGCACAGTGGTGCTGCTCCATTGCCTCGACGTCCCACCACGCATTCTGGCGGCCTATGCTCAACGCCAATCCAGTACTCAACATGCCCTCATCGCCCGCATCGGAGATAGCTTCGGTCATGCATTGTTGCTGGCTGATCATGGCGCACAGCTTCCTGCGCATCACTATCCCGACTGGATCGGCGCTTCATCCACGAAAACACGCGCTTTGACCAACACATCGCCGGTGGTCACCGTCAATTCTTCTCAGCAGGCCCAACTCGCCATCCAGAACGCCAACCCGGGCGACGTGATCCAGTTCGCCCCCGGCATCTATCGCTTTTCCGGCAGTTATATCGCGGCCACACATAGCGGGCGCGAAACTGCACCCATCATCGTCCGTGCCGAAACGCCAGGCAGCGTGATTCTGGAGTTTGATCTGGTTGAAGGTTTTTTTGTACAAGCGCCTTATTGGCAATTTGAGAACCTGGAGATCCATGGCATCTGCAAGGATGACTCGGATTGCGAGCATGCATTTCATGTCGTCGGCCACGCAAAATACTTTGTCGCGCGCAACAACATCGTGCGAGACTTCAACGCGCATTTCAAGATCAATGCGACCCAGGGCCTGTTTCCCGACCATGGGCGTATCGAAGGCAATTCACTGACGAATACGCGCGGCCGTCAAACCGATAATTCGGTCACGCCGATTGACATTGTTGCTGCCAGCCATTGGCAGATTCAAAACAACCTGATTGCCGATTTCACCAAGCTGAAAGGCGATCTCATCAGCTATGGCGTCTATGCAAAAGGCGGCGGCTCAGACAATCGATTCATTGGCAACGTCATTCTGTGCACTCATGTTCTGCGCGGCCAACCCGGCCGCCAGGTCGGCGCCTCGCTGGGTGGCGGCGGCACCGGCAAGAAATTCTGCCGCGACCGCAAATGCATCGTCGAACAGGAAGACAGCGTCATCAGCAATAACCTGATCGCTTCCTGCGCCGACGACGGCATCTACCTCAACCGCGCCGCGCGCAGCCGGGTCAGCCACAACACTCTGCTCGACACTGCCGGTATTTCAATCCGCTTTCCCGAAACCAGTGCCGACCTCAACGGCAACCTGATTGATGGCACTATCCGACTGCGCGACGGCGCTGTCATGCATGAAGCCGACAACCAGACCAGCCAGATGATCAGCCTGTACCTCGGCGTTCACTCGGTGCGCAAACTGTTCGTCGATGCCACTGCGCTGGATTTGCGCTGGAGCGGCAGTCCACCACGCCGCACCGCTTCCACCCCCATTGCAGATGAAGCCACCGACCTGTGCGGCAGCACCCGCCCAGCCCTGCCCGCCTATGGCGCCTTTGAGGATTTTTCCACCTGCCTGCGGCGCTGAATCCAGCAAAAAGCCTCTACTGCTGTCAGCCAAACTGACTCCCCACCCCCCTTGCCGCAGGGGTGCCGATGCTATACTTGCACGCTTTGCAACGCCCCAATTCTGGAGAAAAAAGTGTTCATTTCCAACGCCTACGCTCAATCCGCACCCGCCGCTGGCGGCGATATGTCCGGTGGTTTAAATCTGATGTTCCTGGCGCTGATGTTTGTGGTGATGTATTTCCTGATGATTCGCCCGCAAATGAAAAAGGCCAAGGAACAACGCGCCATGCTCGAAGCGATTCAAAAAGGCGACGAAGTCCTGACCGCCAGCGGCATGCTGGGTAAAGTAGTCAAGGTCGGCGACGCCTACGTCACACTGGAAATCGCCCAGGCCGGCGGCAACGCTGTCGAAGTCGCCGTGCAAAAAGGGGCCGTGCAAGTCATGTTGCCCAAAGGCACGATCAAATCCATTTAACTTCCGTTAGCGGTCGGCGGTTGCAGTCGGCGGCAAAACCGCCCCGCTCCGCTGCCGACCGCCGACCGCAACCGCTGACCGAATCATGAACCGCACCCCGCTCTGGAAAACCCTCATCATCGTCTTCGCGCTGGTGTTTGGGCTGTTGTACACCTTGCCCAACTTTTTTGGCGAGTCGCCTGCGGTACAGATTTCCAGTGCCAAGTCCACCGTCCGGGTGGAGCCGCGCCTGATCCCCGTGATTGAACAGGCCTTGCAAAAAGCGGCGTTGCCCTATCAGTCGATTTCCTTCGACAACCGCCATGACAACGCCTCCCTGCGCGTGCGTTTTGCCGATACCGATACCCAGCTGAAAGCGCGCGATGCGCTGGTGCAAAGCCTGAACGCCGGCAACAGCAACGAGGGTGACTATGTGGTCGCGCTCAATCTGTTGTCCAACACACCGGCCTGGCTGAGTTTTATTCACGCCAAGCCGATGAACCTGGGCCTGGATCTGCGCGGTGGCGTACATTTCCTGATGCAAGTGGATATGAAAGAAGCCCTCAGCAAACGTCTGGACGGCGTGCAAGCTGCTGTGCGGCTGAAACTGCGCGAATCCGGCGTACATCATTCCGGCATCAGCCGCCGTGGCGACACGATTGAAATTGCCTTCAGCGAAGCCGCCCTGTCGGAACAGGGTCGCACCGTGCTGCGCAAAAGCTTCCCCGAACTGAGCCTGCTGCCCAGCAGCGATGCCAGCACGCTGCGCCTGGAACTGAGCACGCAGGAAATCAAGAGAACCCAGGATTTCGCGCTCGAACAAAACCGCACCACGCTGGAAAAACGGGTCAACCAGATTGGCGTCGCCGAACCGATCGTGCAACGCCAAGGCAACGACCGCATCGTCGTGCAACTGCCTGGCATTCAGGACGTGTCGGAAGCCAAGCGCATTCTCGGTCGCACCGCCACCCTGGAAGTGCGCGCCGTCGATGAAAGCATCTACACCACCGGCAGCCCGGCCGTCAGCAGCGTGCAATTCACCGAACGCAAAAGCGATGGCACAATCGGCAAGATCTGGCTGAAACCGGAGATCGTGATCTCCGGCAAGCATTTTGAAAAAGCCCAGGCCACGATAGATACGCAAGACCAGAAACAAGCGGTCTCGGTCGATTTGAATCCTGAAGGCGGCCGCATCATGCGTGCCTACACGCGCGAGAACAAGAAAAAACGCATGGCCATCGTGCTGGTGGAAAAAGGCCAGGGTGAAGCCATCTCGGTCGCCGAGATTCAGAGCGAATTTGGCAGCAAGTTCCAGATTACCGGCCGCTTCAGTGCGCAGGAAACCCACGATCTGTCCATTCTCATCAGCGCTGGCGCGATTGCCGCACCGATGGAAATCGTTGAAGAGCGCACCGTCGGCCCCAGCCTCGGCGCGGAAAACATTTTGAAAGGTTTCCACGCCACGCTGTGGGGCTTTGTCGCCATCGCCATTTTCATGAGTGTGTATTACCTGCTGTTTGGCCTGTTCTCGGTGCTCGCCCTGTCGTTCAACGTCGTGCTGCTGATAGCAATTCTGTCGTCCACACCAGCCTCCCTGACGCTGCCCGGCATGGCCGCGATTGCCCTGGCGCTGGGGATGGCGATTGACGCCAACGTACTGATCAACGAACGCATCCGTGAAGAACTGCGCAACGGCGCCACCCCGCAAGCCGCGATCACCGCTGGCTACGACCGCGCCTGGGCGACGATTCTCGATTCCAACGTCACCACCCTGATCGTCGGCATCTCCCTGCTGATCGTCCCCGGCTCGGTGCGCGGTTTCGCCATCGTCCACTGCCTCGGCATCCTCACCTCGATGTTCTCCGCCGTCGTCGTCTCACGCGGCATGGTCAACCTCTGGTACGGCAGCAAAAAGAAACTCGACAAACTGGCGATTGGCCAGGTTTGGAAAGCAACGGCATGATTAACCGCCAAGGCGCCAAGGAAGAGCCAAACCAAATCGTTGATGCACTGGCGAAGCAGGTTATTGGCGCTGCGCTTGAAGTGCACAACCATCTGGGGCCCGGGTATCTGGAAGCCGTCTATGGGCTAGCACTGGCACATGAAATGTCAGAGCGAAATATTTCCTATCAGCAGCAATACGCTATATCGGTTCCTTACAAAGGCATCGAGGTGGGGCAATCCAAGCTCGACTTTCTGGTTGCCGATCATTTGGTTGTGGAAATTAAAGCGGTAGATCAACTTGCCCCCGTTCACAAAGCGCAAGTAATTTCGTATTTGAAAGCCTGTAATCTTCAACTGGGGTTACTGATCAATTTCGGTCAGAAAAAACTGGTCGATGGATTACAACGTATTGTCTTAACTCACTAACCTTGGCGCTCTTGGCGCTCTTGGCGTCTTGGCGGTTGGAGCCTTAACGTGGAATTTTTCAGAATCAAAAGCGACATCCCCTTCATGCGCCACGCGCTGGTGTTCAACGTGATTTCACTGTTGACCTTCCTTGCTGCGGTGGTGTTTCTGATCACGCGCGGCTTGAACTTTTCGGTCGAATACACCGGCGGCGTCAAGGTTGAAGCGAACTACACCCAGGCCGCCAACCTCGAAGCCGTGCGCGCACAGCTGCATCAGCTCGGCGTCGTCGAACCGCAGGTGCAAACCTTCGGCACCTCGCGCGACATCATGCTACGTCTGGGCACCAAGGATGCTGCCCTGCCGGCACTGACCAGTGACGGCAAATTCGACCAGGCCAAGCTGCTCAGCGGCGCACTCGTCGCTGGCGGTGCCGACGCGACCATCCGCGGCGTTGAATTTGTCGGCCCGCAAGTCGGCCAGGAACTGGTCTATGACGGGCTGATGGCGCTCCTGCTGGCCATCATCGGCATCATGGTCTATCTGGCGCTGCGCTTTGAATGGAAATTTGCCGTCGCCGCCATCATCGCCAACCTGCACGACGTGGTCATCATTCTCGGTTTCTTCGCCTTCTTTCAATGGGAATTCTCGCTCACGGTGCTGGCCGCCACGCTGGCCGTGCTGGCGTACTCCGTCAACGAATCGGTCGTGATTGCCGACCGGATCCGCGAAAACTTCAAGAAAATGCGCAAGGCCAGCGTCGATCACGTCATCGACAACGCCATTACCAGCACCATCTCGCGCACCATCATCACCCACAGCCTGACGCAAATCATGGTGCTGTCAATGCTGCTGTTTGGTGGCCCGACGCTACACGGCTTCGCAATTGCCTTGACGATCGGCATTTGCTTCGGTATCTATTCGTCTGTGCTGGTGATGGCGCCGATTACCAAATGGCTCGGTATTTCGCGTGAAGACCTGGTGCAGCCGGTCAAGAAAGAAGAAAAGGAAGAAATCTACAAGCTGTAAGCAGATCGCCTTCAAGGAACACGGGGGTTTTCGGAAAAAAGATTCTCCGTCGCTCCTGTGCAGACAGGAGCCCAGTGTCTTCGCGGTATTTCAAGCCGCTGGGTTCCTGCCTGCGCAGGAACGACGAACAAATCCATGTTTCCCCCGTCGTCACCTGCTACAGCCACACATCGCGAGGAGCAGGGCATCATGGAACTGAACGTATCCACCCAGGATCGCGCGCAATATCTGCGCATGAGCCCGCCGGGATCAGCCGAAGGTTACCTCGTGCACTACTTCGGTGGCCGCGAAGGCCACTCCCTGCTGATCGGCGCACCCATGGAAAACGGCCAGCCGATTGACATACAGGTTGGGCAAACATTTGCCTTCAAGGGATTCTTCGGCCAGTCGATCTACCGCTTCACCGCCCGCGTGCTGGAAGTATGCAGCAGCCCCTTCCCCTACCTGCATATCGAGTGGCCCGACCCGGCACGCGTCGAATCCACACTCGTCCGCGCACACCGCCGCATCACCCTGGATCAACCCTGCTCCGCGATCTACACCGGCACCCACGGCCACGAACAAAAAATCAGCGCGCACCTCTCCAACCTGTCCTGCGGCGGCGCCGAGATCGGCCTGATGGACGCGTTACCGGAAGCCCTCAACATCCTGCGCCTCGCCTTCCGCGTCGCGCTCACCGATGAACGCTACCTGATCGAACTGAACGCCCGCATCGTCGGCGAACGCCATGTGGACCCCAACCAGTTCCACCTCTACCGCTACGGCCTGTGCTTCGAACAAGTCCCCCGCGAAACCCATCTACTGCTCTACGCCTTCGTCCAGGACCAACAACTGGCCGCGCTGGAAGTGCCACCGTTTGCGCGAAAATAAAGAGCAAGACAAAGGCAAGGCGCGCCTCACCGCTCCCTTAAACTCTCACTCGTATGCGCAATCAGTGGGCTGAGGAAATACTCGATCACGCGCCGTTGCCCAGTTTTGATCTCCACCGTCACCGCCATGCCGGGTGAGAGCCGCACGGTTTTTCCATCCACCTGCCGTGGTGCGTTCCAGGGCGGCTTTGCCGGTTACTCATAGGGCGTGGCCTTATCAAGGTCTGATTTTTCATGCGGTGTTTCTTTCGATTCAATCCGCATGTCCCACAATCCTAAAACCCTCGTCGGCCAACGACTCGCGCGATTACGCAAGGAAATCGACCCGACTCCTCTGTATCGCAGCTTCAAGGCATGTGCCGATCTCGGTGACCTTCAAATAAATAGTCTCAAAGCCACTATCAAGAAGTGCGTTTTCCGGGGGGGGCAAGGCGATTTTTCATCTTGATGGCTCTCGAAATCGCACTTTTAAAGAACGCTTCACATGCATGTCCCTACCAGACTGGTTTGTATTCCACCATTCGAATTGCAAGTATCCGTTCTCTACCGTGAATGTCCGAAAAATAATTCCCCCAGGGTAACCATATGGCTCTATCGGCTTGTCAAAGCCAACCCGATAGATGAGGTCACCATTCGCCGAATACTTCGTAAGCACCGTTCGACCTTTTTCAATCACATAATCTAAGAACCAAATTGCATCTGGATCGCAAATAGCGATTCCGGTATATCTGACTTTCTTCCTACCGGAGAGATCGTTAACGAATAGATGCCATGTTTGCAGTTGCGGCGCGCCATCTATTTCAGGCTTCAACAGTGTCTTGCACCGCTCATCGCGCTTGCTGTCCCAAGTTAGCTCCGACCACTTTGAGACATTCGACATAGGCTCTTCTTTTATCACCCACACCGGGTCATATACCTTCTCTTCTAGAATTTCTAGCCTGATCTTTTCTGATGAAGATTCATTGTTAGTCGGCGGCATCCCAGAAATGAGGTCGAATATCAACCCTTGAGGGTGCGTTAAATGGCTGGCACTCTTCAGAAACGCAGTCAGGGGATAGCTATCCCCATTTGGCGCGCGTCGTGCTGCAATTCTGTTGAGTAGATTTCCATGCAACAGATACTCAAGAACCAAAGGCGATTCAGCCTCTATAGATTGAACTCCATCCTTTGTCTCGTAGGGAAAGCGATTTCGATACCTCCCTCTGTAATGGGACATTGCTTTCCCATTAGCATCTGTAAGCTGAATGCGAATGGTTACAAAATAATCATCTTGTTCTTGCCCAATGGTCAGCGTAGGGGCCGACTCTCCCTGAGTTGCCTTTGAAAAGCCCGAGGCCAAGACAACGTCCATCACTTTCTCGTGCCAATAGTGCCTTTCGATTCCAGGGTAGGCTGTGCTGAACCCTTTGGTGGCAAGACAACCGTCTCCATAACACGCAGGTACGGCGTGCGAGTATGGATCTCGGCGTGCAGACAATTCTGCCTGTGGTGCTACTACATGGATTGACTGCCCGACAGCACCTTCTAATCGCGCGATCACTTGTCGGTCGCTAGCTCTATCAGATAAAACGTCGGACATAATTGTTGGCAGCCGAGTGTTAAGTCCCATAACAATCGAAAGCACTGCCGCCAAGCCTCCTACAGTGATCTTTTTTGTCGCGAATTTCTTCGCTATCCATATTGCAAGCAGTACCAATCCAATCAAGAAAACATCAGGGGCAAATGTCGCGACAAGCGGCCCAAGGATCGGTACCACCCCAGCATGCGCTGCAAACCAGCCAAGACCAAGAAATATTCCACTGAATAATAGGATCATAAGGAATACAGCTCCATTCAGTTAAAGCTGTTGATAAATCACAGCGGGCAATGCTGCTCGGTCAAAAATATTGACTGGCTTCAATGCTGCCCACAAAACCAAAAGATCAAACAGTATGATCATCGCGGCTGACAACACAGAAAAATGTACGTGAGCGCGCTCACTGCGATACCTTTCTTCGTTAAGACTCTGCAACTTCACCCGCCAGCAACTGCGCTGGCGGGAACGGGGCAAACCAGGACACGGCGAGAAACACGAGGCCTGACAGAATCACGGCGAGGATGTTGCCGAGCTGTCCGAACGAGCCGAAGTCGAATAGCACGATCTTCACGGCGGACAGGATCAGCAGGGGGG
>Ga0209515_10006751_pt1 | contig 14121 bp, 8 predicted proteins | sample Subgroupgradi54m_FD_187454 | JGI IMG/M metagenome (GOLD analysis project Ga0209515, IMG submission 187454) | Subsurface groundwater microbial communities from S. Glens Falls, New York, USA - GMW60B uncontaminated upgradient, 5.4 m (SPAdes)... ...
TTCCACCGGCGACAAGGATCTGGCGCAACTGGTCAACGATCACGTCACGCTGGTCAACACGATGAGCAATGAAAAACTCGACGTGGCCGGGGTGCAAAACAAGTTCGGCGTGCCGCCGGAATTGATCGTCGATTATCTGACACTGATGGGCGACGCGGTGGACAATGTCCCCGGTGTTGAAAAGGTCGGCCCCAAGACGGCGGTCAAATGGTTGCAGCAGTACGGCACGCTCGATGCCGTTGTGCAGCACGCGAGCGAGATCGGTGGTGTAGTCGGTGAAAATTTGCGCAAGGCACTCGATTGGCTGCCACAGGCACGGCACTTGCTGACGGTGAAATGCGATTGCGATTTGAATGACTTCGTGCGGGACTTTCACGCCGAACTCACGCCGCGTGCAGAAGACCGCGACAGCTTGCAGGCCATCTTCGAGCACAATGGTTTCAAGACCATGCTCAAGGAATTGAGCGGTGCGGTGTCCGCGCCCGCAAGGAAACCTCCGACATTTTCTGCGCCTGCCGCGCCGGAGCAGAATCTTCCGCCGCCCTCAGCAGTGGGTGAAAAGAAATATCACTGCGTCACCACCCAGGCCGCGCTCGACGATTTATTGCGGCGCCTGAATGCTGCCGAGCTCACCGCTTTCGATACCGAAACCACTGCGCTTGATGCAATGCAGGCGCAACTGGTGGGCCTGTCGTTTGCCTTCGCGCCGGGCGAGGGCTGGTATGTCCCAGTCGGGCATCACTATGCGGGTTGTCCAGATCAACTGCCGCTGGCGCAAGTGCTGGAACAACTCAAGCCCTGGTTTGCCGATGCGAGCAAACTCAAGGTCGGCCAGCATTTGAAATACGACATTCATATTTTGCAAAACTACGGCGTCGTGGTGCGCGGCGTCGCGCACGACACGCTGCTGCAATCCTATGTGCTCGAATCGCACCGCAGTCACGACATGGACAGTCTGGCACTGCGCCACTTGAATCGCACCACCATCAAATACGACGATGTCACCGGCAAGGGTGCGCAGCGTATCAATTTCTCACAGGTCGCCATCGAAACCGCCACCGACTACGCGGCGGAAGATGCCGAAGTGACACTGCATCTGCATCAGACGTTATGGCCGCAGATTGAAGCGGATGAAAAGTTGCGCCATGTGTATCAGGACATCGAGTTGCCGGTGGCGCAGGTGTTGCAGGTGATCGAACGCAACGGGGTATTGATTGACGCGCAATTGCTGGAGAAGCAGAGCCACGAACTGGGCAAACGGTTGTTGGAGATTGAACAGCAGGTGGTGGCGCAGGCTGGGCAACCGTTCAATCTGAATTCGCCCAAACAGCTTGGAGAAATCCTGTTCGACAAGCTGCAATTGCCGGTGGTGAAAAAAACCTCGAGCGGCGCGCCCTCCACTGACGAAGAAGTGCTGCAAAAACTGGCCGAGGATTATCCGCTGCCCAAACTGCTGCTCGACTATCGCGGCATGGCAAAACTCAAATCGACCTATACCGACAAGCTGCCGAAGATGGTCAATCCCAACACCGGGCGTGTGCACACCAACTACGCACAAGCGGTGGCCGTGACCGGTCGGCTGGCGTCGAACGATCCCAACCTGCAAAACATTCCCGTGCGTACCGCCGAAGGCCGCCGCATCCGCGAAGCCTTCATCGCCGGCCCGGGCAACCAGATTGTCTCAGCCGATTATTCACAAATCGAACTGCGCATCATGGCGCACATGTCCGGCGACGCCAGCTTGCTGCGCGCCTTTGCTGCGGGCGAAGATATTCACCGCGCCACGGCGGCGGAAGTATTCGGCGTCACGCCGCTGGAAGTGGACAACGATCAGCGTCGCGTCGCCAAGGTGATCAACTTCGGCTTGATCTACGGCATGAGCGCATTCGGCCTGGCCAGCAATCTGGGTATCGAGCGCGAGGCTGCCAAGCTGTATATCGACCGCTACTTCGCGCGCTACCCCGGCGTGGCGCGCTACATGGACGAAACCAAAATGGCCGCGAAAGCGCAAGGCTATGTCGAAACCGCCTTTGGTCGCCGCCTTTGGCTACCCGAGATCAACAGCCCCAACGGCCAGCGTCGCCAGGGCGCAGAACGGGCAGCCATCAACGCGCCGATGCAAGGCACCGCTGCGGACTTGATCAAGCTGGCGATGATCGCCACGCAACAGTGGCTGGTCGATGAAAAAATGCAAACGCGGCTGATCATGCAAGTGCACGACGAATTAGTGCTCGAAGTCCCCGCCGCCGAACTGGCGGCCGTGCGCGAGCGTCTGCCGGAATTGATGTGCAATGTGGCGCAGCTTAAAGTGCCGCTGCTGGTGGAAGTGGGTGTGGGGGATAACTGGGATCGGGCGCATTGAAATAGACCGACCGCTTATTTCATCGTGGATGGCTTCTGTCTGTCCTGCAGTCCACTCTGGCGACACCCCGGCCCGAACGGAAATTCAGAATTTTTGGAGGTGCCCTGCAGTTTATCCATCGAACGTCAGGTTCGTCCGAAGGTCTGGTCGGTTTCATTTGCTCGCAGTTTGACGAGGGGCAAGTGAATTTCCACCTGGCTGCCGTGGGGATCCGCAGGTTTGAAGGTCACCGTTCCACCTGCGTCACTCATGCGCGACACCATGTTGCGCAGACCCCGTCCTGCTGATGGTGTGATGGGTAGGGATGTGTTGCCGTCATCCTGAATCAGCAGCAACAGATCGTTGCCTTCCTCGGCTACGCTGACTTCGATCCGTCCGGGCTGGGCATGCTTGAGTGCGTTGGTGATGGCCTCTCGCAGCACCCGTTCCAGGGTCAGCCTTTGCTGAGGGCTGATGATGTGCATGCTGTCCGGCAGGCGGTCGTGCCAGTTCAGCGTCACCCCTGCGGCTTCGCAGCGGTTTTTGATTTCGGCGCGCCAGTCGCTCAAAGCGTCGGCCAGCGGGGCCGCTTGCCGGTCGAGGCTGGCCGCCAGGCAGCGCAGATCCAGCATCACCAGGCGCAAGAGTTCGGTGGATTGCGTGGATTCGGAACGGTGTATCAAGGTCAGCAGCTTGGCACCGATATCGTCGTGCAAGTCTTTGGCGATCCGGTCCCGTTCTTCCCGCGCGCCCTGGATATAGGCTTCCTGTCGTGACAGCACCTGGCTCAGTAATTCCCATAACGCTTGGGCCAGCTGTGCATCGGCTTTTTGGAACAGGCGTTTTCCGCCGTCCGCATATCCCAGTATCAGGGCGGCGCTTTCGCCGAGGCCGGGAACGATCAGGCGCAAACCGTTATCTGCGACTTTCGCCTGGTGGGCGACAAGTTTCCCTTGATCCAGCGACTGCGGGGAATAGGCTCGGTTCAGCAGTCGATGCCAGTGATCTCGCAGTGCTCCTGCAGACAGCGGCGTGGCGGCAATTTCCAGCAGATCTGGAATCAGGGTTGACAATCGCCCGTCGCGGACATAACCCACGCGCTTGAGCAGCCATTGTCGCAGCGGAAAATAAATCCAACCCGCAAGTGCCAACGCCAGGGCGAAAGAAATGTTCACGTTGAGGCTCACAACATGAAACAGGCCGAGGTCAAACGCCACCACCAACACCCCGCCGAGCAGCCACAGCCAGACTTCAGGCCACCAGGGTTCGAGATTGAACAGGCGGTGTCGCTTCATACCCAGCGCCATGCCCAGATACATCATCAGCACCATGCCAAAGGAATACCCCTGCGGAATGACGGGCATGAAACCGACCGCCTCCAAGCCGAACACGCCGAGCACGAATACCGCGCTGCCCACCAGCAGGGTCAGCAAAAACCATTTCAGCGCGGCGCGATCGATGGGGTCGGCGCGAGAGTTGCGCCATTGCATCGCTGCAAACACAAAGCTGGCGAACAAGCCGGCAAGGATGGGATAGCGGATGCCGAAATTCATGTCGCCTGCCCATTGCAGGGTGTCGGCGACCCACACAGCCAGGTAGAAGCCAAAGATCAGCCGGATGATGGCCGGGTGACCCAGACGAGAAGGATAGATCCACAGCAGGGAAACAAAAGCGGCGGCAAACAGAAAGGCACCGGTATGGTTCAGAATGGCCAGGCTGCGGAACAACCCGCTGTCCAGCGCGAGTTCGCGTCCGCTATAGATGGCGGCGGAAAACGTTATCAGCATGAAGGCGGCACCCGTCAAAGCATACATCCGGGCGGCGGCATCGCGTCGACGATAGACGAATACACTCGCGCCGACGAGCCAGGCAATCACGCCGCAGGCGATCTGAAACCAGAATATTGCCGGCAAGTTTTGCACCGGATGCTGTTTCGGAACGACCCAGACTGTTCTCCCCTCATCGGTCACCACACCCACATGTCCGGAGGAGAGAACCTTGCTCAATGCCTGCTGCTGGTGAAAAAACTTGTTGTAATCCGCATATTCCGTGTGGAAATCCGGTTCTTCCAAAAGGTCATCTGGCGTGATCGGCACTTCTTCGCCGCTTGCCGTACGTAGCGCGCGCACCACGTCCCCCGTTTTCAAACCGGCTCCCGCCGCCGGTCCGGCAACCGCCTGGATCTGCACGGTGCCCGCAGGGGTCGGGGAAAGTGTCATGCCCATCCAGGGCATACGCCACATCGCCCAGACAGAGAGTGCGACCAAGCCAAACAAGATCAGGCTAGAAAGCAGCAGCGCTTGTTTGGGGAGCAGCAGTGAAAGCCGGGCGGAGAACATGGTTGGTTTACCTGGGAAGGCGCTGGTTTAATGAGTTTCTCGACACCCTGTCGCATTCTGCCATGCATTCCCGTGTGTTTCGATGCGCGCCGCTACGGCGCCGGGTTTTCCTTGAACAGTTTGGCGAAAATGCCGGTCGCTTGCGTGAGCACCGTGATGGCGGCATTGCTGTAGTTGACCGGTGTTGTCTTGGCCAGATAACTGGACTTGCTTGTTTTACTGCCGAGCACGTTCAGTCCGGGGACGTTGAGACTCATCAGGCCGCCTTTTGCTTCACTGGTTTTCACCATTTCGGCAAACGGCATTTCTGTGGCGATGGCTTTGGTTCGATCCAGTGTGCCATCCTCGCCCTTGCCATAGGCGACCATGCCGCTGCGGCTTTCTTCAGAACGCAGCACGCGGCTGTGAAAATGCCTGACCGACATCAGCAGGTTGGCACTGACATCGGCACTGCCCCAGCTATGACTACCTGAAGATTCCATGCGGGCGAAATCGACCACCAGAACCGGTGCGATGACGATGGCATTCAGTTGCGGTGCGGCCGCGCCCAGGGCGCGCATATTGGTCTGATTGAATGGGGAGGTGTCTCCCCATTGCTCACCGTTTTGCCACCAGAGTGGGATGCCTTGGGGCGAGAAGGCCAGCCCTTTCTCCTTGCTATTGCTTCGCTGCGCGAGTTCCATGGTGGACCAAAGTGTCTGCAATTGTTCGGCTGGCACAATTTCGCGGCCAGCCAGCTTCATTTGCGCGACAAAGGTCGCATAGGCTTGATCGGTCAGTGCTTGCATGGTTGCCTCATCCACCCCGTCCAGCGTGACTTCAATGGTGGAATGTGCCGCGCCTCTCTCAGCGCCGCCGGGCATATAGGTCGAGGTGGCGCGAGCATAGGCCGAGTTGAACGTGACAAACACCACCCGAAAACCGGCAATCGCCACGCGCTTGTTCTTGGGCAGCGTTTCGATGGTTTTGGCGCCGAAGGTGCCGCCATTCTTGCCATCGAAATACTCCGAGGCATTGACGTCCGGCAACGCAGTCGAGATTGTCACAGACGTCGCCGGTGCGGCCTTGGGCGCAGCGATGGGCTTGGCATTGGCCGGGGGTTCATACGCCGGGTCGGAGTCTTTGCAGCCTTTGTTCGCCGCCAGTGTGCTCAAGTGTTCCTTGCGTGCCTGCGCCTGGCGTCCGATATCGCCCGCGCCTTGCGCCTTGTTTTTGGCGATTCCGCCGATGATCTTGCCGAACAATCCTCCAAACGGAACTGCGCCTAGCGCCGGCGATTCGCTGACTTTTCCGGCGGTGTCGGCAACTACGGCGGTGGTATTGCCGTGCTGCTCCGACGCTGATGCCTGCGCGATGACCTGATCCAGGTTGCCGATTTCAGAATAGGTCTGCGCACAGCTCATGGCTGGGTCGCCGGTTTTTACGCGCTCGATGGACGCGGGAAGCTCAGCTGCGGTGGCGCTGCTGACAGCGACGAAGATCAACGTGACGATGGCATGTCTCATGGGTGCAACTCCCTGGAATGGTGGATTGACTGTGCTGGGCAAGCGTAACAAATCCGCCACCGGAAACCACCCCCGGATCAGGGGGTAAGGAGGGTTTACACCAGGCCGAGATTGCGCGCCGTCAGGGCCGCTTCAGCACGCGACGAGACATTCAGCTTGCGGTAGATTTCCTTCACATAGCCAGCCACGGTATTGGGGCTGATGCCGAGCAAGCGCGCGGCTTCGGCCATCGTCATGCCTTTGGCGATGAGGGACAGCACTTCGGTTTCGCGGTCGGTGAGCGGTTCGATCATGTGGTGTTGCGGTTGCGGGCGGAAGTGCGCCAGCAGGCGGCGCGCAATCGCTGGCGAAAGCGGTGGCCGGCCTTCTGCGATGCCGCGCAGCAACTCGGCAATCTGCTCCCAGCTCTGATCTTTCAACAGATAGCCTTGCGCCCCGGCGCGCAGTGCGGGCATCAGATGCAGATCGTCGTCGTAGATGCTGGCGACCACACAGATAGTGTGCGCCGAATGGCGATTCAAGATCTCGATCAAGGCAATGCCGCTGCCGTCGGGCAGATTCAAATCGACCAGCGCCAGATCGGGGCCGGGCTGTACTTGCGCAACGGCCAGCGCATCGGCCAGGCAGGCAAAGTGCACTATGGCAATCTGCGGAAACACCGATAGCAAGGCCTTGCTCAGCCAGACACTCGATTCCGGCAGATCTTCGAGAATCCAAACAGTCTTCATGGTTTATTCCGCAGACGATGTGTTTTGCAATGGCACAGACAAGTCGATGCGCAGACCGCTGCCGCCACTGCGACGGGCAGGGCATCACTTCACAGGAGAGCGAAGCAATACGCGCAACTGGGTGTGGCAAGGATACGCGATCGTTCTGCGACCGCCTATCCCTTGAATGCAGGGGGAACACAGATGCAGCGCAGATACTGTAATAAAAATCGACACCCGTGTTCAGGGGGGTGGCTTTACGCGCCGCGCTTGGTACATTGCCCCGGTAGGAAAATTCTCAAATCATACCCAGGGGAAAATCATGCGTAGTCTGTTTTTATTCTGTGTTCTGTCCATCTCTTTTCAGGCGCAAGCAGCGGTCATCGAAATGCGCGATTACTTCGAGTCGCTAGGCCCTTCCTATCCGGTGCAATCGAGCACCAACCAGTGGACCTTTCAGCGTGGCGATCACAGTGGCAGTTATCTTCAGTCGATTGGGTACACGTATTACGACGGCCCCTCCGTGCAGCAGATCGGCGCGTTCGTCAATGCGGGCAGCGGTGGTTGCACGCCGGGTTACTGCGGCAGCAACCCAGCCGCGACACTGGCGACATTCAATGGCGTCTTTGTGCACCCCGGCCCTGCAGCCGCCACAGCAGCAGTGTTTCATGCTGATACGGTGATGGCGATTACCGAGATCAAGCTGTGGAGTGAAACGATTGGCAATGCCGAGTCGGGCAATGGCTTCAACGTTATCGTCAACGCTGTGCTCGGCGGTGTGACGCAGAACATCGGCAGCTTCAATTTCGATTACCCCTCGACGCTGACGAACAAGATCGAGACCCTGTTTCTGCCGGCAGGGCTGACCCTGGCGATGGGCGATGAGATCGAGATTCTGTACGGCAATCGTGGTTCTTACCTCTACGACCATGGCAATGTGAATGCCTTCATTACCACTGCCGCCCCGGGAGCATCGGCCATCCGTACGGTGCCGGAACCGGCCAGTCTGGCGCTGATGCTGGCGGGCAGTTGCGCGGCAGCGGGCATGCGCCGCCGCAAACAGCGTCAGGCAGATACGGTTGACGCGATATAGGGTCCAGTCAATCCGGTTCGACGATGTCCTTGTTGCGATGAAATTCGATGATGTGTGACTTACCGTGTCCGGCTAAAAGGAAAAAAGGATGCCGCCACGGATAGGCGGCAACCGAAGCAGGCGTGGTTCAAACACGACGGCGTTTGGTTTGATCGGATATTTTTCCGGACGCCGCCGCGCTGCAAAGTGGTGTGCCTGTATAATGCAACACTGTTGCAATAACAACCGCCACGATCATGGATATTCAACTCATTTCAATTCTCGCGGCCACCCTGGCGGCGGGCGTGTTCAGCATGAGCGCGGCGGCCTGGCTGTCGTTCCGCTGGTTGTCGCACTTGCTGGAACCGATGGTCAGTGTCTCGACCGGTTTGTTGCTGGCGACGGCTTTCCTGCACCTGTTCCCGGAAGCATTTGAGGCGCATGAGGCACTTGCGATTGACCCGCATGCGCTTGGTGCGGTGGCACTGATCAGTATTTTCGGTTTTTTCCTGCTGGAAAAAGTTTCACTGATCCACCACAGCCATCATCATGAAGGTGACGGTCATCACCACCCGCATGGCTACGACCGCGAACACGCCGGGCGGGGCGGTTTGCAAATCCTGATCGGCGATTCGGTACACAACTTTGCCGATGGCTTGTTGATTGCCGGCGCCTTTCTTGCCGATTTCAATCTGGGCCTGGTGGTGACGCTCTCGATCGTGGTGCACGAGGTGCCGCACAAGGTGAGCGATTTCATGGTGCTGCTCAATGCCGGCTTTACCCACAGTCGCGCATTGATTTACAACGTGTTCATCATGCTGGCCTGCGTGGCGGGCGGCATCACCGGTTATTTGATGCTGGATCGCATGCAGGGCTGGATTCCCTATGTGCTGATCGTGGCTGCCAGCAGTTTCATCTATATCGCGATGGCTGATCTGATGCCGCAACTACAACGCCATGCCAGCTGGCGACGCACGGTGCCGCAGATTTTGCTGATGCTGTGCGGCGCGGCCATCGTGGTGCTGGGGCAGAGCGTATTGCATGTGCATTAACCAGCGACCTGGGGCTCGTCGTTTGAGCGCCTGGCCGAATGGCGAGACAAAGTATTAGCGTTTGATGTTGCTTGATTACCCCTTCTCCACCGGTCGTGCCGGATCGGCGCACCACTCACTCCACGAACCGGCATAGAGCGCAGCGCCCGAGAGTCCGGCGATTTCCAGCGCCAGAATGTTGTGGCAGGCAGTGACGCCGGAGCCGCATTGCTGGATCGTTTCCTTGCCGGTGCGTCGTTGCAGCAGCGCGCGCCATTCGTTGCCTAGCTGCGCGGCATTCTTGAAGCAGCCATCGGCTTGCAGGTTGTCTTTGAAAAAACGATTGCAGGCCCCGGGGAGATGACCGCCGACCGGATCGAGCGTTTCGTTTTCGCCGCGAAAGCGTTCAGGGGCACGCGCATCGACGATTTGAAACTCCTGGTGCGCCAGGTTCGCTAACACATCGTCTGCGGTGACGACGTGTTGCAGGCTGGGGCGCTGCATCAAAGTGCCGTTGCCCAACTGCGGCAACGCGGACGTCAATTCTCCACCCGCCGCTTGCCAGGCGGGCAACCCGCCATCCAGCACGGCACCTGCTTCGTGCCCCAACCAGCGCAGCAGCCACCACAAGCGCGCGGCAAACATGCCGCCCTGAGCGTCGTAGGCAATGACCTGGCTAGCGTTGTTGACGCCGCAGGCGCGCAGTTTTTCCAGCAGGGCTTCCGGTTCTGGCAACGGATGTCTGCCGTTGCGGCCGGTTTTTGTACCGGACAAATCCTGATCGAGATGCAGATAATGTGCGCCGGGAAGATGCCCTGCGGTATAGGCTGCCGCACCTGCCGCCGGATCGGCGAGATCGAAGCGGCAGTCGAACACGATGGCATCGGGATACACCAGTAATTGTGTTGCGGTGATGAGGGTCGTGTAGGTCATGAGAAGAATGATGCAAAAAAATTCATTCACCGCCAAGGCGCCAAGAATTGCGCAAGGGTTCTCTTGGCGCCTTGGCGGTTTACAGTTTCTGCTGTTGCCGCGCAGAACACCAGGTCGCATACGCGCCGCTGAGGACGATCAACAGCATGCCCAGTGCTGTCAGCGGGACAATCGCTTCGTTCCACAATAGCAGGCTATACAAACTGGCAAACAGGATGCCGGAATAATTGAGGTTGGCAGCCAGCAGGGTGTGGCCGTAGCCGTAGGCGCGCGTGATTGCCAGTTGCGCCAGCACGGCGCAGAGGCCCACTCCGGTCAAGAGTAACAGCGCGTGCAGATTGATTGCATGGGTGGGCGTGACCGCCATGCCGAGACCACCGCCGATCAAGCCGCTGATGGAAAAATAAAATACCGTGCGTGCTTCCGGTTCGCCCAGGCGACCCAGCGCGCGCACTGTCAGCAAGGCAAATGCCGCCATCAAGCCGGAACCAAGACCGATCAACGCCCACGGCAGTTGGCCGCTGCCGAGGGTCGGGCGCAGCACCAGCAAGATGCCGACAAAGCCGGCCAGCAAAGCGAGCAGCATCGCACGCGCGGGCAGCGCCGTGCCGCGCCGCCAGGCTCCGATCAACACAATGGCGGCGATGAACAGTGACGAGGTGTAGTTGAGCGTCATCGAAGTGGGTAGCGAGAGCACCGCCATCGAACTGAACCACAACACGACCGCCAGCGTCCCGGTGACATTGCGCGTGATATGCGTGCGCCAATGCGGCGTGACCAGCCCGGCGCGCAAGCCGCCATCGCGCATCAACAGCGGCAGCAGCAACAGGATGCCGACGATATTTCGATAGAACACAATCTCCCACACGCTATGCGTCGCCAGCGCAAGCTTGACGCACACCCCCATGGTGGCGAACAGAAACGCAGCGACGAGCATCCAGAGTGATTGCATGGTGGGAAAATTCAAGAACTGTTTTCCATGGGGAAAAAGAAAAAGTCAGCCGCCAAGGCGCCAAGAGCGCCAAGCACTTCTTGCTTTTCTTGGCGCCTTGGCGGTAAATGTCTTTTGTTTATTGCTGGCGTAACGGCGCAGTCAAGCGTCGCTGGTCACTGCCTCGGAAGCAAATGCCCGGCACCATTGTACAAAGTCATCCGGCGGCAGGGGGCGGGAGAAGAAGTAGCCCTGGATTTCGTCGCAGCCGAGGGTGGTGAGGAGATCGAGTTCGGCCTGTCGTTCCACACCTTCGGCGACGATGGACAGGCCGAGGTTGTGGCCGAGCGTGACGATGCTGGCCACCAGCGTGCGCATCTGTGGTTTGTCGAGAATGTCGAGCACGAAGGAGCGGTCGATCTTGAGCGCATGAGCAGGTAGATGGCCGAGGTAGCCGAGCGAGGAATAGCCGGTGCCGAAATCGTCCAGATAAATGCGCGTGCCCATTTCCTTCAGACGCGTCAGGATGCCGTGTGAAATGGAATGATCTTCCATGATCACGCTTTCGGTGATTTCGATATGCAGCAGCGCGGGGTCGAGTTTCCAGGCAGCCAGGCGTTGATACAGTTTGTCCGGCAGCAGCGGGTCGCGCAGGTTGCGCGCCGACAGGTTGACCGCGACCGGGATGCGCAGTCCCGCTTGTTGCCACTGGCTGGATTGGCGCATGGCTTCGTTCAGCACCCATTCGGTGAGCGGTTTGATCAATCCGGTCTGTTCGGCCAGGCCGATGAATTTGTTCGGTGGGATCAGACCCCGCTGCGGATGTTGCCAGCGCACCAGTGCTTCCGCGCCGGTGACGGTGCGGGTGCGGATGTCCACCTTGGGTTGGTATTGCAGCAGCAATTCATTGTGGTCGATGGCGCGGCGCAGATCGGCGATCAGGGCCAGACGCTCGGGGTTTTCGCGTTCGGTGGCGCCGGCATAGAGCACGATTTCCGTGCCGCTGTGAATACTGTCGCGTGCTGCGATGATGGCGCGGCGAATCAAGGCATCGGCATCGTCGCCATGCTCGGGGAACAGGCTGATGCCGACGCTGGCGCGCACATCGACCATGATGCCGGCGAGCAGGAACTGGCCTTCAAACAATTGCAGCACGCTGCGGGCGACGTCGATCGGGCCATCCCGCGCGCTATCGGGCACCAGCACGCCAAAGCGGTTGCCGGAAATGCGGCCGATCAACCATTCCGGCTGGGCCAGCTCACGCAAGCGCCGGGCGATTTCGAGCAGCAACTGATCGCCGCCGCTCTGCCCCAGCGCATCCTGGATATCGCTGAAACTGTCCACCTCCACCAGCAGCAGCGCGAAGGTGGGCGGTGGATCGCCGCTGGCGGTCATCAATTGGCGCATCTCGGTGGCCATTTTGACCCGGTTGGCCAGGCCGGTGTGGGCATCGAAATGGGCTAGACGGCGGATCGTCTCCTCGGCCGCGCGATGGGCAATGCGCTGGCGCAAGGTGCGGATGCCAAAGGCAAGATCATCGGCCAGCTCCTTCAGCGGCGCCATTTCCGCATGCTGGAAGGCATCAGCTTCGGCGGCGTAGAAGGTGATCGCCCCGAGCGGCCGGCCATCGATGATGAGCGGCAGTGAGCACGCCGAGCCCAGCTCCAGCTTGCGCAAAAATTTGCGCCAGGGGACAAAGCGCGGATTGCTCTGGATCCCTTGTTCGATCTGCGGCTGACCGGTGCGAATCGCGGTACCCACGATCCCCTGACCTTCAGGGTTGTCGCCCCAGCTGACGCGCACCTTGGTCAGCGCGCCGTCATCGTTGCCGGTGTGCGCCATCGGTTGCACCGATTTTTGTGCGTCATCCATGGCGTAGCCGACCCAGGCAATTTTGTAGCCACCATTTTTGACCGCCACCTTGCACATGTGGGTGAGCAGGCTTTTCTCATCTTCGGCGCGCAGCAGTGCCTGATTGCTGGCGCCCAGAGTGCGCAGCGCACGCGTGACGCCCTGTAAATCTTCCGCAATCGCATCGAAGCTCTTGCCCAGCAGGCCGAATTCATCGTCCCGTGCCGATAACTGCGTGCGTGCGGTCAGATCGCCCTGCGCAAACTGACGGGCAGTGCGCGTCAATGCCTCGACCGGGCGCAGCACCAGATGGTCGCCCCCCTTGGACAGGCCGATAAAGATCAGCAGTGTCATCACCGCCAGGATGGCGGTATCGCGCATAAAATCGTCATGCGCATGCTGGCGCGCCGCATTGGCCGGCATGCCGACCCGTAGATACAGACTGTCGCTCGACGAGGTGAACAGCGGCAGATAGGCATTCACATGACGGCTGCCGTCGAACCAGACCGAGGTGCTCTCCCCCTCAGCCTGGCGTGCCGCAATGCCTTCCCAGGCCTCGGCATCGGGCACGCGGCGGCCGATCAATTCCTTGGCGGCCGGCGCCTGCCAGACAATCCGGCCACTGGCATCGATCACGCTGACCACCGTACCGACCGGATTGAAAGCCTGTTCCAGCCAGGACAAATCAAGGGTGAGCACAATCACCTCGCGCACCTGTCCTGTCGTATCCAGCAGTGGCAGCGCAAAACTAATCCGGCTGTTGCCGGTGATGGGATCCTCGCGCACATTGCCGAGGGAAAACTCCTTGCTCGTCACGGCCCGCTGGAAATGACTGCGGTCACTGGCATCGGAAAATGCCGAACCATCCGCCGTGCCACAACGCACTTTGCCCTGACGGGTCAGGATGCCGATCGAGACCACCTCAGGCAGCCCCTTGGCAAGACTTATCAAGGCCGCGCGGCAAGCCTGTGCATCGCCAACATGCAAAGCGGGGTGGTGAGCGATGGTGTCAAGAAGTTTACGTGGCTGCGGCAACTCCGCCCGCGCACTGGCCAGCAGATCGCGCGCCTGATGCAGCGCCTCCCGCCCCGACTGCGCCGAAATCCGATTCAGATTGCGGTTCGCACTGAACACCAGAAAACTGTAAATCGGCACGACCGCGAGCAAAAAGAGCAGCAACAGCCGATGGCGCAGACGCAGTGCGGGCAGAGGCAGAAATTTCATCTTCGAATGTTCATTTCAGAGGCGGCTGGCGCGGGCGCAAAGAATCCCAGATGAACCGGAAAGTCCACTCCAGATTACGGTCGTGGAGGGTAATTCTTGAGCAGGGTGGTGAGATACCCGTAGAGACTGTAGGGTGGTGTGAGGCGGTGACAGGTGACAGGTGACAGGTGACAGGTGACAGGTGACA
>Ga0209515_10006753_pt1 | contig 14119 bp, 7 predicted proteins | sample Subgroupgradi54m_FD_187454 | JGI IMG/M metagenome (GOLD analysis project Ga0209515, IMG submission 187454) | Subsurface groundwater microbial communities from S. Glens Falls, New York, USA - GMW60B uncontaminated upgradient, 5.4 m (SPAdes)... ...
CGAGCAGCAGCTTGCTCGTCAACGGCGAGGTCCACGTCGCCTGGATGAGGCCGTTCGGCCAGAGACGCCACGGCGCCTCGCCTTCCTGCGCGTTGGTGGCGCCGCTGCCCAGTCCGGACGCCGCTCCTCCGCTTGCGCAGATGCAGTCGCGCTTGATGTCCGTGAAGATGTTGACCTTGTTTTTCTGCGACACCTGCCACGTGACGCGGACCGCGTGCGACTGATATTTCTCGTCGCGAAATGCAGGCCGGCTGAGATCGGGAGTGTAGAACGGTGTTCCTTGGGTGGCGTTCAGGTACAAGCCGGCCGCCTGATTGCGAACGCCCCATCGGCGAACGGCCGCGAAGAACCACACCTTGTCCTTCTTGATCGGGCCGCCGACCGTGAACCCGGCGTCGTACATCCGATTGAGCTTCGGGACGTCGGTCAGATCTCGCGCCTGCAAGGCGGTCGTGAGGTTGCTGCCCTGCAGATTGTGGTTCGTGAACAACCCTTCGATGCTGAACCGGAAATTGTTGCCGCCCTCCTTCGGCACCATGTTCATCGCGACGTTCGGCGAGCTGCTCTCGGCCGTCGCTCCTCCGGTCTCGAGCGCGGTCTCCTCGATGGTCAGCGTGTTGAACAGGTACCCCGGTGAATCGCCGGCGCCGGCGTAATTGTCGATGCGCATGCCGTCGAAATTGAGGTGCGTGCCGCGCTTGCCGTGATACGTGCCTTTCGTCTGCTGCCCGTGATAGGCGCCGGTGCTGCCCCCGACGGTGGCGTTTCCGGTGAACCCGGGCGTCAGCGCAATCACGTTCACGATGTTGGTCTGGCCGGTGGGCAGCGCCAGGAGCAGGTCGTCGGACAGCACTCTCTGCTGCCGCGCATTCTGCACATCGACGAGCGGCGTCTCACCGGTCACGGTGATCGTTTCGGCGAGCGAGCCGACCTGCATGTCCGCGTTGACTGTTGCGGTAAAGCCGACGGAGATGGCGATGCCATCGCGCTTCAAGGTATTGAAGCCCGGGAGCGAGAACGTCACCGTGTAGGTGCCAGGCCGCAGGTCGATGATGTTGTAGCGCCCGTCGCTGTCCGTGACAACGGTTCGGACTTTTTCAATCAGGACCGGACTTGCCGCTTCGACGGTCACACCAGGCAGCACGCCGCCCGAGGTGTCCTTGACAAGTCCAGCGATGCCGCTCGGAGCCTGCTGCGCGAATGCCGACACCGGCAGGAGCAGCAAGGCGATTCCGAAGACATGCAGTCCCACACGACGAGCTCGCACCATGTAGCCTCCTCGAGGTCAGAACTCCGAGATCACGCCGTTGCCGACACCTATCCTGCAGAGGCGAGGTCAAGAAACGCTGCGCGAAACGCTGCGTCCATATACACCCCCCATGTGTCACCAGTCAAGACAACGTGGCGGTATACTGCGCCGCACATCCGGGGTTGATCCATTTACAGGACATCCACTCACGCAGCGTCGCTGGCGGCTGTTCTCCTGATCGCGGGAGGACCTGGCTGCAGCAATGGCACGACGCCGGGCACTGTGACTCGTGCCGACAATCGTGTTGAATGGTTCACCGATCTCGCCCAGCAGACCGGCCTGGATTTCGTTCATGTCAACGGCATGTCGGGCAAGCGGTACTTTCCCGAGGTGATGCCGCCTGGCGTCGCGCTGCTCGACTTCGATAACGATGGCGACCTCGACGTGTACTTCGTCCAGGGCCAGATCCTCGGCGCGGCGACACCCGATCAGCTGCTGACCCCACCCACGCAGCCGCTCCGCGGGCGATTGTTTCGCAACGACCTGCGTGTGAACGCGGACGGTACGCGCGCGCTGCATTTTGTGGACGTGACGGAGTCGAGCGGTATTCACGCGGCGGGCTACGGAATGGGGGTCGCGACCGGCGACATCGACAACGATGGGTGGGTCGACCTGTACCTGACGAACTTCGGATCGAATCAGATGTACCGGAACAACCACGACGGCACGTTCACGGACGTCTCGCGCCGCAGCGGTACCGACGCGGCCGGCTTTTCAGTGTCCGCGGCATTCGTTGATTACGATCGTGACGGCTGGCTCGATTTGTACGTCGGCGAGTACGTGAATTACGCACTCGCATCGGATCAGCCGTGCACCAATCTCGCAGGCGTGCGCGGCTACTGCCCGCCGCAGGTGTACGCCGCGGCACCCGATCGGCTGTATCACAACCAGCGCGACGGCACGTTTGCGGACGTCACGGCACGCGCGTTCACCTCGCCACAGTTCGGGCGAGCGCTCGGCGTGGTCGCAGCCGACTTCAACAACGACGGGTGGAGCGACATCTACGTGGCCAACGACGGCGGCGAAAATCTCTTGTGGATGAACCAGCGGAACGGCACGTTTCGCAACGAGGCGCTGCTGGCCGGCGTCGCGCTCACCGCGGACGGTCGCGCGGAAGCCAGCATGGGCGTCGATGCCGGCGACTTCGACAACGACGGCGACGAAGACCTGTTCATGACCGAGCTGAATGGCGAGGGCAGCAATCTGTACGTGAACGACGGCTCGGGGCGGTTCGACGATCGAAGCGCGGCATCGGGCCTCGGTCCCGCGACGCTCCAGTACACCGGATTCGGCACCGCGTGGATTGACGTCGACAACGACGGGTGGCTCGATCTCCTGTCCGTGAACGGCCGCGTGCAGGCGGCGGAAGAGAGCGCCGCCGCACCGTTCCCGATGGATCAGCGTAAGCTGCTGTTTCGCAACCTTCGAGACGGACGCTTCGAGGATGTCAGCCACCAGGCGGGTTCGGTGTTTCAGCTGTCCGCCGTAGGACGCGGAGCGGCATTCGGCGATCTCGACAACGACGGCGACGAGGATGTCGTGGTGGCCAACGATGCCGGACGCGCGCAGCTGCTGATCAACAGGATCGGCGAGGCCGCGACGCGCCACCACTGGCTCGGGATCAGGCTTGCGGGTCCACATGGGCAAGACATGCTCGGTGCGCGCGCGCATGTGATCCGCAGCACCGGCCCGTCCATCTGGCGTCGTGCACGGAGCGACGGCAGCTATGCGTCGGCGAACGACCCGCGCGTGCTGGTCGGCCTCGGCGACGCGACGGACACACCGCGCGTCGAGGTGCTGTGGCCCGACGGCCGCCGCGAGACGTGGACGGCCATTCAGATCGATCGATGGCAGACACTCGTGGAAGGTACGGCGCGATGAGATCGTCCGTCGTCTCGCTCGCGATGGCGGCGACGCTCGCCGGCTGCATGTTCGCCGCGTGCGCCCGCGGCGACCGGACGCCGGCGATTGAGCTGCGTCCGGTCTCACCGCCTGATCTGTCGAAGATGAGCGAGGCGGCCCAGTCGCAGATGCGCGAACGGTACGCAGTGCTCGCCGCGCGGCAAGACGCGGTGAAGACGCCGCCCGCCGTGCTCGCCGACGCGTACGGCGCGATTGGCGAGCTGCTGCTGGCGGCCAGGTACCTCGAGAGCGCGGAACCCGCCTTGCTGAATGCGCGCGCGCTGGCGCCCACCGACCCACGCTGGCCGTATTACCTCGGGCACCTCTATCGCCTCCGCGGTGCCCTTGAACCAGCCGCCGCATCGTTTCGCGATGCGCTCGTCCTGCGCGCGGACGACGTGCCGGCACGAGTCTGGCTCGCCAGCGTGTACATAGACGAGGGACGGTACGACGACGCCGATCCGCTGCTCGCAGCGGTCCTGCAGCGCGATCCGCAGTCGATCGCCGCCCTGTATCATGCGGGTCGACTCGCACTCGCCCGTCGCGATTTCCATAAGGCCGTGTCGAACCTGGAGGCGGCGCTCCGGCACGATCCGGCGGCGCCAGCGCTCCATTACCCGCTCGCGATGGCCTACCGGGGCGTTGGCCGCGACGCCGATGCGGATGCGCAGCTTCGCCTGCGCGATCAGCGGAACGTGGAGATTGCCCCGGCCGATCCGCTGATGGATCAACTGGCGGCATTGCTCGATGGGCCACAGGCGTACGAGGTGCGGGGAACGGACGCGCTCAATCGCGGCGACTGGCCGAAAGCCGCCGAGGAGTTCCGCAAGGGTATGGATCGCGCGCCGGCCAATCCCCTGCTGCGGCATCGCCTGGCGACCGCGCTGTTCATGATGGGCAACACAGCCGAAGCCGAGCGACAGTTCGAAGCCACGGTCCAGACTTCGCCGCAGTACGCGCCGGCGCATTACAGTCTCGCGGTGCTCTTCGAAAGCCGCGGCGACGAGGCGGCGGCGCTCGAGCAGTACAACGCCGCCGTGAAGTATCAGCCGACGTACACGCAGGCGCGGTTGCGGCTCGCGCGCGTGCTGCGCCGTTCGGGACGCGCGGCGGACGCGCTCTCGCACATCGAAGCGGTCATGCAGCTCGATCCGCGCGTGGATGAAGCGCCGCTGGAACTGGCGATCACGCTCGTGCGCTTACATCGATACGCCGAGGCGCGCGACCGGCTCGACGCAGCCATGCGAAGCTATCCACAGCAGCTCGCGTTTCCCCGGGCGCTTGCGCGGCTGCTGGCCGCTGCACCGGACAGCTCGGTACGTGACGGGCGCCGCGCCGTTGCGCTCGCGGAAGCACTGCTCAAAACCGATCGGAGCACGGACGTGGGTGAGACGATGGCGATGGCACTCGCGGCTGATGGGCAGTACGAAGAGGCGGCGCGCATTCAACGCGAGTTGATCGCCGCGGCGCGCGCCGGAAGCCGCGGCGACCTCGTCGCGCGCATGACCGCGAACTTGAAGCTCTACGAGAATCGGATGCCGTGCCGCACTCCCTGGCGCGACGAGGATGTCGGCGATGTGAACGCGACACCCGATGCGATCCGCGCCGCGCTCCCCGTCCGGTGAGTCTCGTGAAGTCATGAACGCGCCAAGCCTGGAGCGGTTCGTCGCCATCGCCGGCGCCGTGCTCGTGCTCAATGCCGCGTGGCTCTGGGCGTTTGCAGATGCGTCGCTCTGGTACTACGTCAACGTCGCGCTGCATCCGCTGCTCGGCCTGACCGTCGCGTTCGCCCTGGCACGGCACGCGTGGCGGCGGACGCTCGCATCTCCGCGTCATGGCGTGACTGCCGCGGGCCTTGCCGCGGGCCTGTTCACGGGACTTGCCGTGCTTGTCGTCGGCGCCACGCGCCCGCATTACCGGCTCGTGGCCGTCCACGCCGGAACCGCGACGGCAGGCGTCGCGCTACTGGCATCGCTCCTTCCGCGGCGCCTGATGACGATTGTGATCGCCACGACCTTCCTGCTTGTCGTCGGGGCGTCGCTCGTTCGCGCCGGACATGACGGCGCGCGCCGCCAGGCATTTCGAATCGAGAATCCGGCTGTGGTGCCCGCGTCGATGGATGAGGAAAGCCGCGGGCCGGCCAGTCCCTTCTATCCGTCCTCGGCGGATACGAACGTCAAGGCAGTCATTCCCGCGAGTTTCTTCCTCACGAGCGATACGTGCGGCCGGTGCCACAAGGAGATCTACGAGCAGTGGCAATCCTCGATGCACCATTTCTCCTCGTTCAACAACCAGTGGTACCGCAAATCGATCGAGTATATGCAGGACACCGTGGGCACGCAGCCGTCGAAATGGTGCGCGGGCTGTCACGACCACGCGGTCTTCTTCAACGGGAGGTTCGATCGGCCTATTCGTGAACAGCTGGCAACCCCCGAGGCGCAGGCGGGCCTGGGCTGCGCGTCATGCCATTCGGTGACCCGCGTTCACGGCACGATGGGCCAGGGGGGCTTCGAGATCGAGTATCCGCCGCTGCACGATCTGGCCGCGAGCCCGAATCCACTGCTCCGCGCGCTGCACGACAGGCTCACCGAGCTCGCGCCCGCGCCGCATCGCGAGACGTTTCTGAAGCCGTTTCACCAAGAGCAAAGCTCGGAGTTCTGTTCAGCGTGTCATAAGGTCCACCTGGATGTGCCGGTGAACTCGTACCGATGGATTCGCGGCTTCAACGAGTACGACAACTGGCAGGCATCAGGCGTGTCGGGCGAGGGCGCGCGTTCGTTCTATTACTCGCCGAAGCCGCAGACGTGCGCGGACTGTCACATGCCGCTGGTGAGCTCGACCGATCCTGCAGCGACAAACGGACACGTCCGCTCTCACCGGTTCGCGGCCGCCAACACCGCGGTGCCGTTCGTCAACCACGATCGCGCACAGCTGACCGCCGCGCAGGCGTTTCTGCAGGACGGCCAGGTGACGGTCGACATCTTCGGCCTTGTCCGTGCGGAGACGGCGCCGGTGGCACGCGCGCGCGAGAGCACGGAACTGGAAGCGGCCAGCACCTTCGGCGTCGGCGAGGAGTCCGAGGGATTTGGCGCCCGTCGCGCGGTGATTGCTCCCGCGGGCGACGTCGCCGGTCCATTCGGCGTGATCCCCGTGGCGGTTCGACGAGGTGAGTCGGTCCGTCTCGAGGTGGTTGCCCGCACGCGGAAGGTCGGTCACTTCTTCCCCGGCGGAACCGTGGACGCATTCGACGTGTGGCTGGACGTCGAGGCACACGACGACCGGGGCCGCACGATCTTCCACAGCGGCGGACTCGAGCCGACCGGCGCGGTGGATCCGGCCGCGCACGTCTATCGAAGCCTGCAGCTCGACGAGCACGGAAACCCGATCAACAAGCGCAACGCCTGGGCGACCCGCTCGGTGGCCTACGTGCGCCTGATCCCTCCGGGCGCCGCCGACACGATTCACTATCGTCTCGACATTCCGCCCGACACGGGCGACCGGATCACGATCACCGCGACGCTCCGCTACCGGAAGTTCGCGTGGTGGCATACACAATGGGCCTACGCCGGCGTCCGCGATCCGCGCCAGCCGAAGCCGGACGTCGCGCCCGGCCATGACGATGGCGCGTGGGTGTTTACCGGCGACACATCGGCGGTCTCCGGCGCGATGAAGTCGATCCCCGAGCTGCCGATCACAGACGTGGCCGCGGCATCCGCTGATCTCATCGTGTTGCCGAGCGGCGCGCCGCTGCCGGCTGCCGACTCAAAGGCCATGGCGTCCACGCGCGAGCGATGGAACGACTACGGGATCGGTCTCCTGCTGCAGGGCGACATCAAGGGTGCCGAAGCGGCGTTCGAGCGCGTCACGCGGATCGAACCGGGATACGCCGACGGTTGGGTAAACATCGCACGCGCGCGTATCCAGGAGGGCGACATGCAGGGGGGCGAAATGGTCCTGCGCCGGGCACTCGCCCTCGACCCCGCGCTCGCGAAGACGCACTTCTTCCTCGGCACGGCGCTCAAGGCGCTCGGCCGCTACGATGACGCGCTCGAGCAGCTGCGCCAGGCATCCGCGCCATATCCGCGCGATCGGGTGGTCCTCAACCAGATCGGCCGCGTGCTCTTCCTCCAGCGCCGGTATCGCGAGGCCACGGCGCAGTTCCGCCGCGTCCTGCAGATCGATCCGGAAGATCTGCAGGCGCACTACAACCTGATGCTGTGCGACCAGGGGCTCGGAGACGACGCGGGCGCGGCGCGCGAGCGTGTGCTGTACGAGCGGTTCAAGGCGGATGAGTCGTCACAGGCGATCACGGGCGAGTTCCGGCGGCTCAATCCGGACGACAACAACGAGCGGCAGCAGATTCACGAGCATCGCTCGGCTCACGCGCCGAAGGCGATCGCGACGCGATGAGATCCGCGCGGACGACTCCGGCGGCCGTTGCCGCCATGTTCGCGCTGCTCGGCACGCTGCCGGCGCGCGGTGCGCCGGACACCGCCTCGTCGGCCATCACGTTCGTCGATGTCACCGCGGCGGCCGGGATCCGCTTCCGCCACACGAGCGGCGCGTTCGGCAAGAAGTACCTGCCCGAGACGATGGGCGCCGGCGCTGCGTTCCTCGACGCCGACGGCGACGGCCTGCAGGACATTTTCCTGGTCAATTCCATGAAGTGGCCGGGCCAGGGCGGTCCGCCTGCCTATCCCGCGCTCTATCGGAACCGCGGCGACGGGACGTTTGCCGATGTCACCCGTGACGCGGGACTCCAGGTCGAGATGTACGGCCTCGGGGTGTCGAGCGCGGATTTCGACAACGACGGGCGCGCCGACCTGTACGTGACCGCGCTCGGGCGCAATCACCTGTTTCACAACGCGGGCCAGGGGCGATTCGTCGACGTCACCGAGCAGGCCGGTGTCGCCGACCCCGGCTTCTCGACGAGCGCCGCGTGGTTCGACTACGACCGCGATGGATTCGTCGATCTCTTCGTCGCGCACTACGTCGAGTGGTCGATCGACAAGGATCTGTTCTGCACGCTGGATGGCATGCGGAAGTCGTACTGCACGCCGGAGTCGTATCGCGGCCAGACGTCCAGCCTGTTCCGCAACACGGGCCACGGAACATTTCAGAACGTGACGCGCACGGCCGGCGTCTTCGACCCGGCGGCGAAGGCGCTCGGCGTCGCCCTCATGGATTACGACAACGATGGATGGATCGATCTGTTCGTCGCCAACGATCGCCAGCCGAACCGCCTGTACCGCAACACGCGCAAGGGCGCGTTCGTCGACGTCGGCCTGACGGCTGGAGTGTCTTTTGACGAAGGAGGGGTGGCGCGCGCAGGAATGGGCGTCGATGCCGCCGACTACGACGGGTCGGGACGCCAGAGCATCGCGATCGGCAATTTCTCGAACGAGATGATGGCGCTGTACACGGGCGACGCGCGTGGGATCTTCATCGACCAGGCACCCGCGACCGCCATCGGACGACGCTCGCTTCTCAAGCTCACCTTCGGCCTGTTCTTCTTCGACTACGACCTCGATGGGCGGCCGGACCTCCTTGCCGCCAACGGACACGTGGCCGACGACATCGGCCGGGTCCAGCCCACTGTCACGTACGCGCAGGCGCCCGACCTGTACCGGAACGCCGGTGCCCGCATGTTCGAGGACGTGAGCCGCCGCGTCGGCGCGGATTTCCAGCGTCCCATGGTTGCTCGCGGCGCCGCGTACGCCGACTACGACGGCGATGGAGATCTCGACGTGCTCGTCACGACCAATAACGGACCGCCGCGTCTGCTTCGGAACGACGGCGGCAACCGCAATCACTGGCTCCGCGTGGCCGCCCGTGGCGGGCCGTCGAACCGCGATGCGATCGGCGCGCGGATCCAGGCGTTTGTCGACGGCCAGCCCGGGCCGTGGGCGCTGGTCAAAACCGGATCGAGCTACTGCTCGCAAAGCGAGCTGCCCGTCACCTTCGGGCTTGGACGCGCGGCGCGCGTGTCGGCGCTGCGCATCACCTGGCCCAGCGGACGAGTCGACAACCTGCCGGGCATCGACGCGAACCGTGTGGTGACGGTACAGGAAGGCAGCGGCGTGATCCGCAGCGCGGCAGGCGCGAGATGATCGCAAAGACCACCGCATGCGGCTGCGTGCTGGCGGCCGTGCTGTGCGGCGGCTGCCGCAACACCGCGCCGGCGCCGGCGCGAACGTCGGCGGCGGAGCTGCGCGAATCGGCGTACCGCGCGAACAACCGCGGCGTCGCGCTGATGGAACGCTCGTCGTACGGGGAGGCGATCGCGGCGTTTCGCGACGCGCTCACGACCGATCCCGCGCTGCGGCTCGCGCGCATCAACCTGGCGATCGGACTCTTCTACGCTGGACAGCCGCAGGACGCGGCACGGGAAGCGGAAGAAGCGCGCCGCGACTACCCGGAAGCCCCGCAGCCGCTCTATCTTCTCGGCCTGATCGCACGCAGCGAGAACCGTCCCGACGCGGCGAGAGATGCGTTTGTCCGCGTGCTCACGCTCGATCCCGCCGATGCCGGCGCTAAGTTGAACCTCGCGATGGTGCATCTCGAACAGGCCCGGTACGCCGAGGCCGCTGCGCTATGCCGATCGGTGCTCGCCGATGAGCCCTACAACGTCACCGCTGCGTACAACCTCGCGCTGGCGCTGAACCGCGACGGCGACGCCCGGGGCGGTGCCGTCGCCATGCGGCGGTTCGAGCAGCTCCGCAACGCGCCGTACGCCGTCACTCTTTCGCAAAACTACCTTGAGCAGGGCCGCTATGCGGAAGCCATTGCGTCCACCGGCGTCGAACCGGATCTCGTGAACGCCTCGCCTCCGCGGGTGGCCTTTGTCGACGCGACCGACGCCATCGGGATCGGGAGCACGAACAGACGTGCCGCCGACGCGATGCCGCCGGTGCCGCTCGCCGGCGGCGTCACGCTCGCCGACATCGATGCCGACGGCGACCTGGATGTGCTGGCGAGCGGGCCCGCCCTCACCGTGTGGCGCAACGATCGCGGCCATCTCGTCGATGCGACCGCGGGCATGGGCTTCTCGGGCATGCCGGCGGACGTCACGGGTGCCATCGCGGGGGACGTCAACAACGACGACCGCGCCGACGTGATCGCGCTCACCATGACGGGGCCGCGCCTCTTCCTGCAGGACATGCCCGGCCGGTTCTCCGACCGGACTCCAGCCAGTTTCGCCGCCGCGGGACCGGCGCGTGCCGCGGCGCTGGTCGATGTCGATCACGACGGCGATCTCGATCTCTTCGTTGGTGCGCTCGCCGGCGGCGCGAACCATCTGTTCCGCAACAACGGCAACGGCACCTGGGTCGATGTCGCCCGCACCGCGGGTGTGGCCCGGTCATCAGCGGTTGTCGCAGTGGCGCCGACGGACTTCGACAACCGGCGCGATGTGGACCTGCTCACGATCCGCCATGGCGCCGCGCCGCAGGTGTTCCGCAACCTGCGAAACGGCACCTTCCAGGACGTCGCACGCGACGTGATGTTCGCCGGCGCCGCCGACTTCACGTCCGCCGCCGGGGGTGACGTCAACAAGGACGGCTTCATCGATTTCTTTCTCGCGCGCGAGTCTGGTCCTGGAAGCTGGATTGTGAGCGACGGCAGCGGACGCTTCCGCGCGGCGGTTCCGCTCGCCGGCTCCGATGCGGCGAACGCGGCACAGGTCTTCGATTACGACAACGACGGCCTGCAGGATCTCGTGATCGTCTCGGCGTCCGGCCCTCACCTGTTTCGCAACACGGGCCGCGCGTGGAGCGATCAGACCGGGGCGTTCTCGGACGGCATCCGGCAGCCGCCACCGCCCGGCGGCATCGTCACCAGCCTCGCTACGGGCGATCTCGATCTCGACGGCGACACCGACATCGTCGCGCACCTGCAGGACGGCGGCATCAGGGTGTGGCGCAATGACGGCGGCAGCGCGCAGAAGGCGCTGCGCGTGGCGCTGACCGGCCGGCCGTCGAACCACGGAGGTGTCGGCGCGAAGATCGAGGTGCGCGCGGGGAGTCTCTACGGCCGCATCGAAACCTCCTCGTCCACGCCGGCGATGGCGCCAGCGGATGCGCTGTTCGGACTCGGGTCGCGCACCGCTGCCGACGCGGTGCGCGTGCTATGGCCATCCGGGATCGTGCAGACCGAGACGCCCTCGAGCACATCGGATCAGCGGATCGCGATCGTGGAGCTCGATCGCAAGCCGTCCTCGTGTCCGTTTCTCTACACGTGGGACGGCGGGCAGTTCACGTTCGTCACCGATTTCATGGGCGGCGGCGAGATGGGATACCTCGAATCGCCGGGCGTGCACAACGTCCCCGATCCCGACGAGTACGTACGAATCTCCGATCAACAGCTGCGCGAACGCGGCGGGCGATACGAGCTGCGCGTGACCAACGAGCTCGAAGAGGTCCTCTTCGTCGATCACCTGCAGCTGCTGGCGGTGACGCATCCGGCCGATGTCGAGGTGTTCCCGGACGAAGGGATGCGTGTCCGGCCGGCGCCGTTCTCTCTCTATGCCGTCCGCGGCCTGCGTCCGCTGGCCAGCGCGGTTGATGACAGCGGCCGCGATCTCCTGCCGGACCTTGCGGCCGTGGATCGGCGGTACGCCGCCGGTTTTCCCCTCGAGCCGATCAGGGGCTATGCGAAACCGCACGCGCTGACGATGCGCCTTCCCGCGCATGCGACCATCAGCGGCCATCGCACCGTGCTGGTGCTGACAGGATGGACCGACTATGCGTTTTCGACGGACAACGTGGCGGCGGCACAAGCGGGGCTGACGCTGCCCCCGCCGGTGCTGCAGGTGCGCAGCGCCAGCGGCGAATGGAACACCGTGAACGCCGACGTCGGGGTGCCCATCGGGCGGCCGCAGACGCTGGTCCTGGACGTCACCGATTACGCGACGCAGCCACTGCGTCTGCTGACGTCGATGCGCATCTACTGGGATCGCATCGCGGTCGGCGACGTCGTTCCATCCGCAACACAGACGACCGTGCTGCCCATGCTGACCTCGTCGCTGCGTTGGCGCGGATTCTCCGCGGAAACGTCGCCGGACGGACGCGAGCCGTACGGGTACGACTATCGCCGTGTCAGCGCGGAGAATCCCTGGAAAGTGATGCCTGGCCGGTACACGCGCGAGGGAGACGTCGGAGAGCTGCTGGGCGCGCGCGACGATCGGTTCGTCATCTCGCGGCCGGGCGATGAGATCGTGCTGTCGTTCGACGCGGCGCGGCTTGGGCCCGTGCCCGGCGGCATGCGGCGGACGTTTCTTCTCTACAGCGTCGGCTACAGCAAGGAAATGGATCTCTACTCGGCGAGCCCCGACGTCGTGCCGCCAATCCCCTTCGGCGCGATGTCTCGATACCCGTACACGTGGCCCGTGCAGTACCCGCACACGGCCGACCTCGAGCGATTCCACACGCGCGTCGTCCGCCGGTCCATTCCGGCGCTCGACGCGGGCGCCACGGAGCACTGATTACGAGAAGCCTATCCAGCGGCCGCCCCACCCGACCAGCGACCACAGCGTGATCGACGTCATCGCGACCACGCGGCTCCACATCGGGCCGACGCGCGTTTCGTCGGCGAGCGTGACACGCCGCCGGATCGTGAACGTGAAGAGAATCGCCAGCGCGAGCGCCGTCATCTTCGTCCAGAAGGCAAAGCTGTAATAGCACTTGATCGCTTCGGACAGAAACAGCGGCACACCCGACGCAATCATGACGAGAAGACTTCCCACCAGATACGGCTGCGCGTCATTGGCGAGCATCGCGACCGGCTGACGCTTGAGGCCGAGCCCGAGCAGCCGGAAGTCCACGAGCAGCACGGCGCCGCCGATGATGGCCAGCGCCAGCAGGTGAAACGCCTCGATGAGCGGAAACAGCCACAGCGAGTCCCGGATCGCGCTGCCAATCGACCCGCTTTCGAGCGCCTGGAAGTATGGCAGCAGCATGACGCTCCGCGCCTACCGGACGCAGCCAGCGATCACGTTGACGAATGCCGATTGAGGCGTCTCACAGTCGAACCAGTTGTAGGCAATCATCCGGCCCGAGAAGATGATCGCGGCCCAGAGCACCAGCGACACGACGCCGGCGACTTTCGCGCTGCGAGGGGTCGCCGGCGAGGAGTCCCATACGGCGAGCCGCCGGTAGACCGGGCCGTTGTGAAAGACCCACGCGTTCAGCGCGGCCAGCACGAGCAGGACCACCTTCAGCCGGAAGAAGACATTGTGATAGGTGCGCAACGGGATCGCGAAATACAGCAAGACGCCGCTGACGACCATCAGGACGAAGGAGACCGCCGTCCACGGCAGGATGCGCGTCAGGATCTCCGATACGGGCACGCGCTTGAGCGTGACGCCGAGCAGCCGCAGGTCGAGCAGGATGGCGAAGCCGACAAACAGGCAGAGCGTCCACACGTGGACCGATTCGATGATCGTGTAGGCGTATCGCGACTCGTGCAGCCCGACGCTCCACTCGGTGTCCGCCATCCACTGCATCAGGTTGTGTACGAACATCCAATCACCCTCGTCAGTGGATCGCGGGGGCGGCGCGATGTTCGTTTATTGCGGAACCTTCAGCTCTTCAGGCGCGCCCGTTCCCGACGATCCGAGGAACAGCGTGCGGCCGTCCGGCAGCGTCAGGTCGCGGCCGTTCGCGCGGTGCGAACCGTCCTTCGCGCGGTACCCGTCGATGTGAATGACGGTGCCCGGCAGCAGCGCTTCCTTGGTGAATCCGCGGCGGAACAGGACGTTCGGCGTCCCCGCTTCGATCGCCCAGGGCTCGGTCGTGCCATCGGCCATCGACACGTTGACGTGAATCCACACGTGGGGGTTGGTCCATTCCATCTTGGTGACGGTTGCCTTCTCGAATTTCACCGGCTTGTTCGCGTCGAACTCAGCCGCAA
>Ga0209515_10006755_pt1 | contig 14119 bp, 13 predicted proteins | sample Subgroupgradi54m_FD_187454 | JGI IMG/M metagenome (GOLD analysis project Ga0209515, IMG submission 187454) | Subsurface groundwater microbial communities from S. Glens Falls, New York, USA - GMW60B uncontaminated upgradient, 5.4 m (SPAdes)... ...
GGTGCGGCGTTGTAGGTGACGGGAGAGTTGGTGACCGAAAGGGTTGGGGTTGCTTTGGAAATGATGAAGTTCCCCGCAGACGCTGCGGTTAAGCTCTTACGCTGAGTGTGGAGCCGCATTGTACGTGACGGGAGAGTTTGTCACGGAAAGAGTCGGAGTCGCGCGGGTGTCATTCGTAACACTAAGAATGCCTGTCGTCGCGGCGAAGTAGGTATTGTTCTTATTGGTCGCAGTGGAACTTGTGGATCCCCACGTGCCGTTGACACGACCCAAACCGCCGAGAGTAAGATTAGCAACCGTTATAGTAAGCCCCGCGCCAATGCTCGCGGTCGCTGTTCCCGTGGGCGCGATACTTAGAGTACCAGCCACCGAGGTACCAGTTGTAATGGTTTTTACGCCGCTGCCGCCGTCTAGAGTTAAATTAACATACGCCGTTGCCTTAGGTGATTGCGTTGTACCACTGTAGTTCACGGTGTTGCCGCTCGCCGTTGCATTTAACGTAACATTACCAGCCGGTGTAAACGCTCCGCTAATATTAGCCACGGCATTTGTGCCTTGCGTCCAAGTCGCAGTTCCGCCGGTTCTTGCATAATTATTTAAAGTAACTGTTCCGTTGTTGGTAACGGTTCTACCGTTAGACTGGACATCATTATTAATTGTAAGACTTGCAGTAGAAAGAAAAGAAAAATTTTGGTTTGCCAATACAATACTGCCGATACTGCCGCTTCCATCCATAGTTAATCCGTTAGAATTCATGGTTATGGTCCCGGTTGAGCCGGTAATTGATCCGTTGTCAACCACATTGCCATTTTCCGTAAGAACAAACGCGCCGGTAAAATTTAATACTGCTCCGGAATTTACCGTAAGCCCGGCATTTGTCGCGGCTCCTCCTATCGTTACGCTATTTCCACCAGTTGTGGCGATAACCGCGCTATCAGTATTGGCTGGCGCTACTCCGCCAACCCATGTTGATCCCGCTGTCCAAAGGCCTCCCGTTGCTGTGGATGTCCTTACCGCCGCAAAGGCAGTTTGAGCTCCAAATAAAAAGATACCGCCGAAAACAGCCAGACCAACACTGGTTATTATTTTTGTTTTTATAGAAAGCGTGCGCCTATTCATATCAGTATTGTATCAAACCAAAGCAATAACACAAAACAGAGTCCGGGATAACCCCTCACACTGTCATTGCGAGGAGCGTGCCGCGACGAGCTACTCCGTGCGTCCCACGGACGCTCTAGGAAGCAATCTTTATCTCGCGATACTCTAGATTGCTTCGTCACTGCTGTTCCTCGCAATGACAGGGAGTGTGAGAAGTTACTACAAAACGCTATGCGCTTGCCTGCTTTATTATTCTAGCAAACGCTGCTTTCGATTTCTTGCTTTGGGCAATAAGCGCCTGTTTTTTTCTTTTTTCTTCCATGATGGCCGTTTTTGCCAATTTCTTTTCGGCCATGATCACGGCGTTAGCTCGTTTTTTGGCTTCCGCAATTGCCGCGTCTGTGCGTGTTTTTTGGACAAGGGCTAATTTTGCTTCTTTGAGGCGCTGGGCGGCAAATGCTGCCTTAGTTTTTTTACTCTCTATGATAATTGCTTGTTTTTTTCTTTTTTCTTCCGCAAGCGATGCTTTCGCGAACTTCTTATGAGCAATGACAGCGGCTTTGGCTTTACGTTTTTCTGCGCGTGTTTTTTCCGCTTGCCTTTTCTTCTCGGCAAGAAGTGCGGCGTTCGCTCTTCTCTGCGCGGCCATCGCCGCCTGCGCCCTCCGGCGCTCTCCAAGGAGTGCGCCTCGCGCCTGTTTTTTTTCAATACGCGCGGCTTCTACTTTTCTTTTTTCTTCCGCAAGCGCGGCATGTGCAAGGCGTTTTGCTTCAGCAATGGCGGCGGAGGTTTCTTTCTTTTCTATAAGCGCCGCTTTTGCGATCTTCTTTTCGGCGCGCGCGGCGTTGGTCAGCTTCTTTTCAGTCGCGATAAGCTCTTTAGCTCTTCTGCTTTCTTCAGCTGCAATGGCCTTAGCCCGCTTTTTTTCAGCACGGATCCTTTCTGCTTCTTTTTTCTTTTCTTGCGCCAAAACGATCCCCACCTTCTTCCTTTCTTTCATGAGCGCGGCTCTTGCCGCTTCTTTTTCGGCACGGACCATTTTTGCCTTTTTTTTCTTTTCGGCAATAAGAACAGTTTTTGCTTTTCTGTTTTCTTGCGTAAGAGCCGCTATTTTTATCTTTTCTTCGGCACGTAGGGCTTCCGCCCGTCTTTTTTCAATAGCCACAGACTCTTCCATTGCTCTTTTCTCTTGGGCAAGAACCTTTTCAGCTTTGGCTCTTTCCTCGGCAAGGGCGGCTTCTGCTTTTTCTTTTTCTGTGAGGGCCGCCTTTGCTTTTCTTCGCTCTTGGGAAAGAGCGATCTCTATTTTTTTTCTTTCTTCAGAAAAAGCATCCTCTGTTAATTTCTCTTCAGCGAGAGCTGCCTCGGCTAACTTCTTCTCGGCAACAGCTTGCGTCGCTTCTTTCGCAATTTTTTTTGCATCAGCAAGAGCGGCTTTTGTTTGTTTTCTTTCAGCGGCAAGAACAGACTGGGCTTCTCTCTTTTCTTTGAGAGCCACCTCTGCTTTTTTTCTTTCTTCAGAAAGAGCGCTCTCCGCCAATCTCTTTTCAGCGAGAGCTGCCTCGGCTAACTTCTTCTCGGCAACAGCTTGCGTCGCTTCTTTCGCAATTTTTTTTGCATCAGCAAGAGCCGCTTCTGCTTTTTCTTTTTCTGCGAGAGCCGCTTCTGCTTTTCTTCGCTCTTGGGAAAGAGCGATCTCTGTTCGTCTTCTTTCTTCAGAAAAAGCATCCTCTGCTTCTCTCTTTTCAGCGAGAGCCGCTTCTGCCCGCTTTTTTTCTTCGAGAACGGCCGCCTCTAGTTGTTTTTTTTCTTCGACAAGAACAGATTCAGTTTCTCTTTTTTCTGCGAGAGCATCCTCTGCTTTTTTTGTTTCTTCGGCGAGAGCCCCCTCTGCTTGTTTTTTTTCATCAGGCGCAGGTTCCGAAGGAATCGATTTCAGAGCAGCTGACCCCGCGGATCCTTTTGTTTCGAGATACTCTTTTACTTCCGCAAGAACCCTTCCGGCTTCGGCTCTTTCCTCGGCAAGAGCAACTTCTGCTATTTTTTTTGTTTCAGCGATAATCTCCTGCGCCATCATTCTTTCTTGGGCAAGAGCGGCTTCTGCCTCTCTCTTTTCTGCGAGAGCCACTTCTGCCCGCTTTTTTTCTTCAAGAACGGCTACCTCGGCTTGTTCTTTTTCAGCAGGTACAGACTCCGAAGGAATCACTTTCGGAGCAGCCGATCTCATAACTCCTTTTGGTTCAAGATACCCGTTTACTTTCGCAATTATATCTTCAATGGGATGCTGTGATTTAACAAAATAATCATCTGCCCCCATTGCAAGCGCCCTTTTTATTTCACCGTCGCCGCCGAGGTTCGAGAGTACGATCACGGGAATCAATTTCCAATCCGGATTTTTACGCCTCTCTTCCAGTACATAAAAACCATCATATTTGGGCATCAAAATATCAAGAAGAATGATGTCGGGCTTCACTTTGCGCAAATGTTCTAACGCTTCTTCGCCATTATATGCCACATCAACCGTGCATCCTTCTGCTTCAAAATTATCAGACATCGCCAATACCAAAGATTCTTCGTCTTCAACAATCAATATGCGCTTCTTCATACGAGGTATGATTTAATTTTCTCGATGACCTCTTCAATCGGATGCTGGGATTTAATAAAATAATCGTTAGCTCCCATTGCAAGCGCTCGCTTAATATCCGCGTCTCCCCCCATATTGGAAAGCACGATAACAGGGATCAGTTTCCAATCCGAATTTTTTTTCATTTCTTCCAGTACATAAAAACCGTCTTTTTTTGGCATAAGGAGATCCAGCAAAATCATATCCGGCTTCATTTTTTTTATATGTTCAAGCGCTTCTTCTCCGTTTGCCGCCGTATCCACGCTGCAGCCTTCGGATTCCAGATTATCCTTTAGCGCTCTCACCAAAAATTCTTCGTCTTCCACAATAAGTACCTTGTTCATATGTAGATGTTAACTCCTCATTTAGGAATGCGCAAATAAAATGTTGTTCCTTTTCCAACTTCTGATTCAAAGGAAATTTTTCCTCCGACTTTCTCCGCCAGTATTGAAGCGACATAAAGACCTAACCCGGTACCATCAGGCTTGAATAGCTTGGCATTAGAGGCGCGGTAAAATCTTTCAAAAATTTGTTTTTGTTCTTCTTTGGGTATCGCGATTCCGCTGTCTGACACAGAAAATATAAAAACGTCTGTTTCTTCTTTAACGTCCAGAAGCACCTCCTGGCCGATCTCGGAATAATTGATGGCGTTTGAAATAAATGTCTCAAGAATTGAGGCCAGCATCTGAACATCAGTCTCCTTAATAATCATTTCGCGGTTTTTTAAACCATTGCGAAGTATAACATCCTTAGCTTTAGCGGCAGGCGCCATCATAAGAAAAACTTCTTCATAAAGGCTTCCAATTGAAATCGTCTCTTTTTTGATCAAGGAGCTATCGCTTTCCAAACGAAGCACGTTGAGCATTTCAAATACGAGCTTTATCATCCGTTCATTGACTTGATAAAGTTCGTCAAGATATTCTTTTTGTTTTTCAGTTACCGGGCCGAGTATATTTCGTTTCAGCGTTCCAATAAGCCATTTAGTGCCCGAAAGCGGCGTTCGCAATTGATGGGAGGCAAGGGTCAAAAAATCAATTCGCACTTTTTCTATGTTTTTTTCTTGCGTGATGTCGCGCTCAACACCCACAAAAAATTCTACCTCGCCTTTTTCATCAAGAATCGGAGAAACAGCGATTGCAGCCGTATAGACTTCGCCATTTTTTCTTTTATTTTTTATTTCACCGGTAAAAACTTTTTTCTGATTCTTTATAGTGTCCCATAATGTTTGATAATACTCAACCGGCATGGGCATTTTCCACAGAACGCCGCTTTTTTTTCCTATCACATCTTCGGACTTATAACCGGTTATTTGTTCCACCGCATGATTGGCATAAAGCACAATTCCATCCCGATCGGTAATCATAACGCTGTTAGTGACATTATCCAAGGCCAATTTAAATTTCTCCAGATCTTTTACCAAAATCTTCTCCTTTGCGTTTGCCCCAACAAGTCTTTTCCTTTCAGTTTCAAGATCATCAAGCACATTCAGGGTGGCTATTCTTACATCCTCCAATTCTTTCGCTGTCTGCTTTTGACCGGTAACATACTTATGAATCTTTAGAATTTTAGTTTTCATTTTCACTAGACCTACTGCGCAATTATTTTCGTAGCGAAATTTTCAGATTTCGAGCGAGGCGAAGTAAAAATTATGAGGCATATACGGCGTATATGTTGAATATTTTTTACGAAGCCGCAGCCGAAATCTGGAAATTGCAGCCGAAAATAATTGCGCATTAGGTTTATTACCTATTTTTATGATTCCCCATTGGCGTTACCGGCTCCTTTCTTCAGCTTTTCAATTTCTTTTTTGAGTTCCACCATTTTTAATTCTCTCCCCACCATGACTTTATTCAACGATTCCAATTCTTTGACTCGATTGGTAAGCTCTGCTGTCCGTTCCTTCACCTTGACCGCAAGGCCTTTGACAGTCTGGTCCAACTTTTCCTCAAGATCCTTTCTGATACTGATGTCTTCCATGGCGAGTATTATCAGCTGTACCGAATCTATTTGTCTGGCATTGAGCAGTATTGTTTTCTGCCCGATTGTTTCAAATTTATGGTTAACCTCATAATCTTTCACCGTTTCCTTCTCTGGCAAAATTTCTTCCAATAATTTCTTCAGTTCAGGAATATTCCATTGGCCGTTTCCCAATTCATACAGAAGTTTTTTCTCGGTTTCTTTTTCTGAAACCTGAAAATTTTGATAAAAAATCGGATTCGCCGAAATCACCCGAAGATCGGCATCAAGAATTAAGAATGACTCTCTGGCAACTTCTACCAGCGTTTTCATATAATGCAGAGCAAGCTCTTTTTCACTTTGTTTTTTGGGCGTGTCATGTTTCATATTTTTACGTTTAAAATTTAAATTTAATTCGACTTTTTATAACAAAAAATCTAAATTAACAAATTTCTTTGTCCTTAAAAAAATAATAGCTCTTCTAAGAGAGACAAGGGGGACCTAATTGCAATTTACGGAGGTACCTGCGAGAAAACTTCCATATTATAATTATAGTATAGTTACGCATAATAATCATTAATGCTGTGGATAACTAAAAACCCCATGTAAGAGGTTTTTTAGCGATGAATATGGCACACAGCTCATACCCACAGAAGTTCATTCTACCTGCCATTTAAAAAAATGTGGACTAACCCCGTCTCAGCAGGGGTCACAAGATAGCTGCGGGTACTGGACGAAGTTAGAACTCTTTTCTTGCAAGGAAAGTCGGCTTTTTCATATAGCTTTGCCATCTGATTCTTTGATTTTCTATTCAAGAATCCGTATGTTGTAATTTTCTTTTTTCTCTTGTTATACTGCTCATTATGGAGGATTTATCGAACTATCACAAACTGCGGGAGGATGCCCAAAAGTTCTATAACGGCACTGGACGCATCATATCTCCAGCATTCAATCAACAAATTCATTTCACCGCCGAAGGATTCAATCACCTTATTTTCAAAGGTTCACGCTCCGAACGGGAAAGGTCATCTCAAGTCTTGAGATTCAAGCTTCTGCCACTCGCGGTCAAACTTATTGGTCTGTCCACGACGTACCAGGAGTTTGAGGAAACTATCAAAGAGTTTGATGTCCAAAGCCACAAAAAACGTATCCGGCAAAGCAAGCCAGTACGATATTGGGGTATCATTGCAATCATTGATGGCAGAAAGATAAAAGTTATCGTGCGCAAGATTGGCGATAACGGTACAATGCACTTTTGGAGCATTGTACCGGCATGGACCACCAACAAATACCGTGATACAAGATTTTTCACTACGATGAAAGGCAAGCCCGATGAGGACTGATAACAAAAACACCGCTTTAAGAGCGGTATTTTTGTTATGCCTGCCTTCGGCTTATGATTTAGCCGAATAGGGCTGACGCCCCACAAGCACATTCGCAGTATAGCAGATCACCCAAAAAATGCAACAAGCGATATTATCCAGCCGTGGGATCACAATTAACAGTGTTACTACCGCCAGATTGGTTGACAGTATTATTTGAACAAGGGGAATCCTTTATGGTTTGAACCGAAGCGTTGAGATGAGGCCAGAAAGTATAGACACTGGCCGCCAGACCAATTAAAACAATAACTACAACTGCTGGCTTATACTTGGTTAAAAAATAGTATATTAAATTCGTCATTTTTACACCTCATGCTCCTCGGAGTCCGAACCTATCTCAAATTTTCTGGGCATCGTGGACAACGTTAGAACCATTTTTGAGAGGCAAAATGAGTATATTTATATACTTGATTTGAGACCAGAGGCAACGGCAGTTGTATAAAAGCGATTTTTGCCCACCGTATTCATAAGCACCAAATTAAACAAAAAACACCTCGTTAGAAGAGGTGTTTTTTAGAAGTTAAGAATTAACTGGCTCAACTGTCCATCTATTTCTTGTTTTTACTGCCTTATACACTTTCCTTTTTTCCTTCTGGGTAATTCGCTCTGCAAGTTTAAGATTTTTCTCTGTAAGAGATGGGTTTGAGGGCATAACAAATACAATGCGCGACTCGGGAGAAACCCCCCGCATAATATCTGGATGTTTAACCACATAATCACTGAAGTCTGCTGAAAGTTTAAGATTTTTTTTTATTTCTAGTTCGCTCATAATTTTATTGAAACAAGTAGTTCTCTTTAATTTTATTTAAGTTTTCCAAAACTTGTTTTCTTAATGCAGTAAAGAGCTGATTATAGTCTCCTTCTATAGCTTCCGTACGTTTCGCCTTCTTACTACTAAGACCGAAAATATGTGTATGCAGATAGCCATGAGCACAATCATATCGGATTATTGTGCGCCAACCTTTAGGGGTTTGAGCATAATACTGAATCACAAAATACTTTACTTTATTTTTTTCTGTCTTGAATTCCAAAGAAATTCTATCTTCTTCTGACGGAACGAGTGTGTATTTAGTAGGATGAGAAGCCATATCATAAAACAACTGATTTTAGTATACACCAATTAGTTGCATGAAAGTATCCACAGGTCAAATAGCGCACAGGAGGGTCAATTCTACCTACCCCGCTACTCACTACTAAACGAACGGGAAACTTGCCACGAGGAGCATCTTTTCACAATCTGGACACGAGACATCAAGCGCAAAATGGCTATCCGTGTTTATCCATCCGCTTTCTTTTGGCGTGCCTTTCCAACCACATACGGGACATTGGAGTGGCATATCATCACTGTAATCCCTATATTCAATGATTTTTGCTGGATATTTTCTCATCGCTTCTAGTCTTAGGTCTATTTTTTTAGACATATATTTGTTGTTAATGGTTAATGCTCCAAGCATTGTTGTTGCCGACCACACAAACAAAAAAACGGCTCGGAGTTTTAATCCAGCTTACGGCTAAGCTGAATGAAATCTCCCAACCGCTTTTGCGATTAGTCGCTTATTTCATATGGCTCTCCACAGATTTCCCAGATTACCTACCCCGAAGGGAGAAACAAGCGGTTCGTAATTGCGTGTACGAACTTCACTTTTCTATTGTTATTACATCTTTATTATAGCAAACGGAATGAAAAAAACAAGCTACCCCACCCCGCTACTCACTATTCTTTACAAACAATTCAAGGGCTTTCAGTTCTTCTTTATGTTCAGTTTCAAATTTTTCCATAGTAGCATCGAATAATTTAATTATCTTTTCTGCTTCTTTGTCCAGTCGCTTGGCTTCACTTTTTTTGGTTGCGGTTTGAAAGGCTAATTCACGAACTTGACGGAATAATTCGTTACAGTATGCGGTGTGCTCTTTTAATTTTTCAGCAAAAGTTTTCATATGTTACGGATGGTCTCCAATAGCTCTTGCTGGCGTATTTGAAGCGAGGCGTCAAAGATAATGCGGTATTCAAAGTTTTTGTTGGCTTGCTGGAACTCCTTAAAGCCGATTTCTTTTGCAAACACTTCACTAAATAGGTTTTCTATTTTACCTTTGTATTCTTGCTTGTTCTGCTCATAACTCCCCTTTTCTCGATGAGACTTTACCTCAACAACCAAAAATCTGCCATTTGTGGTCTCAACCAAAAAATCTGGGAAGTAGCGGGCTATTCGCTTGTTCTCTGGGCTGTAATACTCAAAATAAAAATCATTATGGGTAGTGTCGGTAGCTCCACCTGTAAAATAGACATCAATAATCGCCTCATCTTCATTAAGCACATCTCGTAAATACTTGAATAGGTCTTTTTCGTCCCTGCTGTCAAAGTTATACGGATTGATATGGAAGCCAATGTGGCTTTTGCCGTGAGCTTCTTCCATCTGCTCCCGTGAGACAACAAGGATGTTTTTGCCTTGCTCGACGCTTATCTTAAATGGATACATCTTTGTCAGTTCTATTTCTTCCTCAATGGTTTCGGTTTTCTCCTGATACTGATAAGCGTTTGCCAAAATGTCACTGATGACAAATGGCAAAAACGCCATATTTTCATTTACCCTTTCGGTGAGGTTTTTTCTTGATAAGGCATTTTTCTGTAAAACTTCCTCAATATCCAAACATGGTAAGTGCGTATGGCGATTGATAAGCTCTATTACCTCATAAAAAGTAAAGTTGCCATTTTCTTTCAGCTCCCGTGTCGCTTGTGCCCTGCGATAGCCCGCCCGCCCCTCGTTTAAGAATATGCCGCCCTCACCCACAAGTGCTCTATACTCCTCTGGATTAAACTCACTTACATCAATTTTGATTTTATCCAAGTCCTGATTTTGAATAGCGATTATTTCTTTGAGCACTTTCGTAACCTTGAGTTTTTTCTTTTTTTCTATCTTCAAAGTGTGTTCAAATGTTTTTGTTTCTTGAGCAGATAGCTCCTCCATGTTGGTGGCAAAATTGTTTCTTAATTCTTTGTCCAAAATACGATAGTTTTCCTCGGAGAGAAAAATTGAGCCAAGCGTTGAGTTGTCGCCAATACTTCGCAAACATCGAGTAGATGACTGAAGCACAAAGATTGCACTCTTGGGCTTTCTGTACAACGCACACGCAACGAGTGAGCGGCAATTCCACCCTTCCGTGCCTTTGCCAACAAGCAGAATAAATTGCTTTTTGCTGTCTATGGTGTCGCAATTCAAAAACTCCTCTTTGTTTTCTTCCGCTTCGGTGTGGTATTCAAGCACCTTGTCCAGAGCAATACCACGCTCCGCTAAAATCTTCTCAAGCTTTGGTCTTAATTCTTTCTGTAAATTATCAATACTTGCCGCATAAAAGGCAATTTTCGGCAATCTGCCCTCCAGTCGCTTCTCTCCGTATTCATCCCAGAACTTATCAATGACATCGTGTATAAACTTGCCGCTCCTCACCTGCGGGTATTCAAAAAACCTGACCTGCTTCAAAATGCCTTTTTCTATGCCTTGCTTCAAACCGAAGTGATATACGACATCGGCAATCATTTTATTACTTACATACGGAGTCCCCGTGAAGTTGGCTACGCCCACAAGCGGCGTATTGCCGTGCAGATAGTTGATGGTCTGCCTTGTCTTCTTCAACGTTCCCTCAAGCGTCTTGCCATAGGAATGGTGAGCTTCATCCACGAACACCACGAGATTTGAAAGTCCGCGAATGGCCGCGAGGCGTCTATTCTCAATCTCTTTTTTCTCCAGCTCATTCCAGTTGCCGAATAGCCGCTTTGTAGCATTTTCCGCCGCTCTCCGTGTCTTCAAGATAATTTTCTGGGAGTTTGAGACAATGATATTGTAGTTGCCGATAGGCGCAAGAGATGTCTGTGTGCTTTCCAAGTAGTGGTATTTTATATTCAAAAGGATATTCTGATATTCTTTCGGCACAACCCTCGTGTAATCAAAGGTTTTAATCTCCTTCAAACTTTCAATAATCGTGGTGTCGGGAGCAAACACTAAAGCGTTTTTGGCAAAGCGTTTGTCGTTTGGGTGATAGAAGGAAAGCACAAAATCATAAGTCGCCATCACTGCCATCAAAATCGTTTTGCCCGCTCCCATTGTAAGGGCATATACCTGATTTGGATAATCTGAAACACCAAAATGTTCTTGAAGTATTTTTGCAATTTTTTCCTCTTTGTCATTTGCTCTCAAAATTTGGAGGATTTCCCTTTCTGATACACCCACACCCTCTAATGAACTAATCTCGTCTGAAAAGAGAGATTTGAAAACTTCCAAAGAGGACTTATTGCCGACAACTTCTTTAAGGTAAATATAAGTTTCCAATGCTTCAATCTGCGGCTTATGCAAAAAGCCCACTCGCTTTATGTGGGTCAAAATGTTCAGCGTCTCCCGCTCTATGTTTTTATAACCATCATCTCGCCAAGCGGCAACTTTTTGTTGGATGTGTTGTAAAAATGGATTTTCCATATTCTATCAGCTTCTATCAAATTCTATTATTTCTATACTCATCATTTTATCTATTAACGCTTTGTTATACTTCTCAAGGTTTCTAATTGCGACTTTTTTTGCTTCTTCGTTTGGGGCGTATTTAATAGCGTCTTGAAAGTTCTCAATAGCGTCTGTCGGCTTGCCCAACTTGGCATAAGCAATACCCATCCCATTGCAAGCCATAAAAATGACCTTCTTTTGCCATAGCTCATCTTTGATACCCTCCCGCCAATCCTCTCGTGCCAACTTCATTGTATCAATGTATTGTTGTATCGCCTCTTTGTATTTTCCACTCTCTCGCAGGTCGTCTGCCGTATCCATCATTTTTTGAACTTCAACATCACGCATATTTTTACGCAGTTATACTAAATGTCTCAAAGTATTCTTCGCCTAAAACATCTACGATTTTTACCGCAACCTTGTATTTGCCTTTCTTCGGATATTCCCAGCTATATTTTGCTTTGATGAGTTCTTTCTTACTCGGCAAATCCATAACTTCGGCGTTGAAAAGTTTGCCGTTGTAATCAACATCAATCGCCACGCTGTCTATGATTTGCTTAAAATCCTTAACCTTTGCTTGGCGGTCTTTCTTGAGCATTTTTCCATTTTCAAGCTCCAGCTTCCTCATCAAAATCGGCGAGTAAAACTCTTTGAGTTGCACCGATAGTTTTTTGTCTTTTGCTTTCGCTTCAATCTTTGCTTCGGGCTTCTTTTTGAAGATGAGATTTTTCTTATCAGTTTGAATATCTCGTATTTCAACTTTCACGCCCGTTTTGTTTTCCTTTTTCAGAAAATCAGATACATCAAGCTCAACACCAGAGGCAATAATCAAAACGCCTTCTTCATACACCGATTCTCCCGATGTTGATTTTTTCTTCATCGAGAAAGTATCAATCTTCTCCTCAATGCTTTTGAGCACTATTCTTATATCCATTTTGTTTAGCACTCGGTTAATCGGCATTACCTTCACAAGATTATTATCCAAAACACCATCAAAATAGCTTCGTTTAATCGGCTCTATGCCATACATATCCATCACAATTTCTTTTGCCTCAAGCTCATTTTTGAATACATCGTAGTCATTCACATTAAAAACATTAAAAGCACACAAGCCCTTAAAATTTTTATCTTTCTTATTCTGTTGTTCTTGAATAATTTGATTGAGACGCTTTGTTGCAATTTGAACAGCGATTTGGTTTATATCACAAGCAATCCATTTTCTTCCAAGTTTTTGAGCAACAGCACAAGTCGTCCCAGAACCCACAAAACAATCCATAACAATATCACTTTCGTTTGATGATGCTTTGATAATACGCTCAATCAATTCTTCTGGTTTCTGTGTAGGATAATCAGTTCTATCAAGAGCAACAGGGTGCAGGTAGGATATATCCCAAACATCCCGCATAGCAACGCCCTCATTTTCATCTCGTTCAAGTTTTTTTGTTTTATCTTGAACAGCCCGCCCGCCAACAATTATTCTTTCAAACTGTGCGACTTGAGTTTTTTCAGAAAACGCCTCTCTTTGTCTATTGAAATTGTATCTTTTGTTATCTTTTACATAAAAAAGAATTGTATCATGCATATTTTGAAACGAGTCAGACTCCACTGTCCACCTACGATAACTCCATACAATTTCATTCACAAAGTTAGCTTCTCCAAATACCTCATCCATTATCAGACGCAGATACGAGTTCTTGTGCCAATCACAATGTAAATAAATACTTCCTGTATTCGCGAGCAACTCTTTCATCAAAAGAAGTCGCTCATACATAAATTGTAAATACTCATCTTTTTCCCAAATGTCAGTATATTGTTTTTGTTCAAAAATACCTAAATCTACACCAAAGATTTTTTCGCCACGGATTTTTACTTTCTTCACATAATCCGCTTTGCTATCAAACGGCGGGTCTATATAAATCAAAGCAATCTTGCCCCGATATTCTTTGAGCAAGTGAGATAGAACTTGGAGATTGTCTCCCCAGAAAAGTTTATTAAAATCCTTTGAATTTTTGTCCCCGTAAATCTCTTTTTCTTGAGCGGGATAGTATTCAACTTTGTCCAAAGGTTTTTTACCAACCCACTGGAGCATTGGTCTGCCTTTGGCTTTTTCAATATCAAAATTGTTTGAGGCGGGCTTTGCCGCCGATTGTAATTGTAATTTTTTTGTCATACCTGTTGCGGAGGTTTTAGTTTTGCGAGCAACATAAAAGGTCGCCCGCCAACGGCATCCCCAAAGGAACGCCCTACCCCTTTCGGGATAGACCTCCGCAACAGAAGTATGGTCAGGCGACCATCTATGTTGCGGAGGATTTTGTGCCATACCTCGGAGATTTTATTCTCACAAGGGTTAGGCAATCTTCATTTTGTTAATAGTTTTTATATCATCTTTTCTTTTGATTTAACAACTTCAAAATATCTTCTTTCCGATAACGCCTGTCTTTTCGCTCACCAAAACGCACAGCAACTAAAATACCTTTATTATCCCACTGCCGCAAAGTATTCGGGTGGCATTTCAAAATCTCACACGCCTCTTTGAGCGTTAGGAGTTCAGGCATTTCTCTATTGTTTTC
>Ga0209515_10006757_pt1 | contig 14117 bp, 12 predicted proteins | sample Subgroupgradi54m_FD_187454 | JGI IMG/M metagenome (GOLD analysis project Ga0209515, IMG submission 187454) | Subsurface groundwater microbial communities from S. Glens Falls, New York, USA - GMW60B uncontaminated upgradient, 5.4 m (SPAdes)... ...
CCCCGCCGCAACGACCAGGTGAACAAGGAATGGATGTGCGACTACGGCCGCCTGTCCTTCCCCTACACCCAGGAAAACCGCCTGATGAAGCCGATGGTGGACGGTCAGGACGCCCCCTATAAGGATGCGCGCACGGCAGCCCTCGCGCTCCTCAGGAAAAAGCATACCGTGGTGCTCGTGAGCGCCTGGAACACCAACGAGGCCTTCGCCGCCATCAAGGCCTTCGTCGAGGCGAACCTGCCTGGCGCGGGCATCGCCGGCTACGCCAACACCGGCCGCGCGGACGAGAAGTTCCCGGGCTTCACCATCAGCGGCGACAAGAATCCCAACCGCAAGGGCATGCAGGAAATCCTCGGCATCGACGCGGACGCGTCCTTGAAGGAATTGGCCGCGGACAAGGAGCGCATCGGCGCCCTGCTGCTGGTGCACAACATCCCCGGCTACGCGATGACCACGGAGCTCAAGGCCGTGCTGGACCGCACCGAAAGCGTGGTGCTGATGGATCTGGCGAAGTCGGATCTGCTCAAGTACGGCAACGTGGCCGTGGCCCTGCCCACCTTGACCACCTTCGAGAAGAGCGGCACCTTCGTGAACAAGGACGGCATCGCCCAGAAGTTCACCCCCGCCACCGAGCCCGCCAACTTCGGCCGCAGCGAGGTCGAGATGTTCCAGGATCTGTCTCGCGACCTCAAAGCCGAGTCGGATGCCGCGGCGGCCAACAACGGCGCGGGAAGCGTCGCGAAGGTGAAGGCCTGATATGGAACTCGTACTGACCATTCTGCAGAACCCCTGGGTCGTCATGGCCATCAAGATCGGCGTGGGCCTGGGCCTGGTGATGGGCATGGTGCCGATGATGGTGTGGATGGAGCGCAAGGTGAGCGCGCGCTTCCAATTGCGCCGCGGCCCCAACCGCGTAGGACCCTTCGGCCTCTTCCAACTCGTCGCCGATTCCTTGAAGCTGCTGTGGAAGGAGGATTTCTTCCCCCGCAATACGGATCGCCTCATCTTCCTGGCCGCGCCCATCATGGCCTTCCTGCCGGGTGTGCTGTCCTTCGCGCTCATCCCCATCGGCATCGCGGGCAGCAACACCGTGGTCGGGGAAGGCGGCGTGATGGCCGTCTCCTATATCAGCATGGGCCTGCTGGTGATGATGGCCGTGTCCTCCGTGGCCGCGTACGGGATCGCCTTCGCGGGTTGGGCATCCAACAACCAATACTCCCTGCTCGGCGGCATCCGTTCCTCCGCCCAGCTCATCAGCTACGAAATCGTCATGGGCATGGCCGTGGTCGCCCTGCTCATGATGACCGGCACCCTGAACCTGTCCGAGATCGTGCAGCAGCAGACCGTGCCCCAGTTCCACCCGTCCTTCCTGCCCACCTGGACCTGGGGGCTCATCCCCTCCTGGAACATCTGGCGCCAGCCGCTCACCTTCATCCTGTTCCTGGTCTCCGCCTTCGCGGAAACCAACCGCGCGCCCTTCGACCTTCCGGAAGCCGAACAGGAACTGGTGGGCGGCTATCATACCGAATACACCGGCATGCGCTACGCCTGGTTCATGAACGGCGAATACGCCGCCATGTTCACCATGTGCTCCCTGCTGACCACGCTGTTCCTGGGCGGCTGGACCGTTCCGGGTTTGAACTGGCTGGCGGACCACCTGCATATCGCCATCGCCGGCTTCGACATCCAATGGCTGCTCGTCGCAGCGATCAGCTTCGGCATCTTCTTTACCAAGGTGGCCCTGCTGGTCTTCTTCTTCATGTGGGTCCGTTGGACCTTGCCGCGCTTCCGCTGGGATCAGCTCATGAAGCTGGGATGGAACGTTCTCATCCCCCTGGCGCTCGCAAACATCATCGGCACCGCCGTGTTCCTGGAATACGTCGCGTCCCGTTTCGGATTCGGAGGTTGAGATGAGTGACGTGAGCGATTCCAAGGACCAGCCCAACCGGGGCAGCGAAACCCGCGAGGACCTGCCCGGCAGCCGCCTGGCCTGGTTCACGCGCCTGTACCTGCCCACCATCGCCAAGGGCATGCTCATCACCCTGCGTCATTTCTTCATGAAGCCCGTGACCATCCAGTACCCGGAGCAGAAGGCCAAGATCAGCGAACGCTTCCGCGGCGAGCACCGCCTGACCAAGGATGCGGATGGGAAAATGAAGTGCGTGGCCTGCTACATGTGCGCCACCGCCTGCCCGGCCCATTGCATCACCATCGAGGCCCAGGCCGCGCCGCCGGAATGGGAGAACCGCGACAAGATCCCGAAGGTGTTCGAAATCGATATGCTCAAGTGCATCTACTGCGGTTATTGCGTGGAGGCCTGCCCTAAGGAAGCCATTGAGATGACGAATAAGATCCCGCAGGTTTATGATAACCGGCAGGACTTCATTTACGGGTTGAAGAAGCTTCTCAACAACTGATACGGCTGGGGACGCGCCCTCCCGGGGCGCGAACAGCCCACAGTTGTAGTGGTCGACTGGGTGGCTCAAAACCCCTGATGGGTTTTTCGCGGGCTGTGAGCCGGGATCGAGCAGCCCAGTGGGCTGCGAGACGGGAGCGAGGCCCCTGCCGAGCGGTTAATGCCGCACAGAACGTGCGCTCGCGAGCGGTTACAAACCCAGAGAAGCAAGCCACCCTAAGGCTGTCCTCCCCTGTTACCGATTGCCCGTCCCCGGGCGTAACGTGTCGGTCACCTGCGCTCGCTCGCGCATTAGCCGGTCTCACCATTGACCCAGTAGGAAGATCGCTCGCTCGCGCCCGCTTCGACGGGCTGTCGCCTTGCGACCCAATGTCGGACTTTTGTTCCCGGTCTCACAGGGTCGCCGGGCGGCCGCGCCCACGGACGTCCCGCTGGCGGCAGCCTCTTCAAACCAGAGATTCGGCACCGAGGGGCGGACCTCCGGACGATTGGCGGCTGGGCGGTGGGGCGATAGGGGCTTGACTGAGTTGTGGGTCTAACAGGTTAGGTCCCTGGAATTTGGATCGGTACTCCGGAAGAGATGTCGATTCTGGTTTTGGCATTGCTTTGCGCTGCGGAGGGGAGGAAGAGGGAGGGGGAGGATCGGAAGTTAAGATGGTACGGGTTCATACCGGCCAGGCCGAATACGCTCCCAGCCGTTTCTTATCCGGGCCTTACATCATCCGCACATGGGACGTTCCCGGCACTTGGCCAGGACCGCTTTGCCCGTGCGGACCTTCTTCACCCCATCCCCGTTGTCCGCTTCGATCCGGAATTCGGTCTGTAGGCTGCTGGAGTCGGCGCTCAGGATTTCGATGCGGAGGACGGTGCGGTTGCCGCATTTGTCGAGGGGGCAAATGGTTTGCGTATCGATCAGAACGCGGCCGGGTTTCAAACCGTCCACCTCGTGGTCCGCGAGCAGCATTTGGAATTCGCCCGCATGGTTGGCATTGCAACCCAGGAATTCGGCCGTGTCGAGAACGATGGAAACCGCGGGGCCATCCGCGGGGCCGCAGGAATTCCGCGCGAGGCCGTGCCAGGTTTCCATGTCCGGGTCCGAGTGCACGCAGGCCGCCGCGAGGACGATGACGAGGAGGGCCGCGGCGGGGATCAGGATGGATCCGAGACTCTGGGTTTTCATATCGCGACGGAAGGGGGGTTAAGGATGACTGGTGATGGTATAGATGGCCGTGAGAATGGGGCTTGCTTTGCCGGCCTTATAGGCCGCGGCTTTGATAGTCACTAAAGGGGTCAGCGAGCCTTTGAAGACCAAGGCGCCACCGGAGTATAAGGTGCCGCCCGTCGTCGGAGCGCTGCCGTCCACGGTGTAAAAGATTGTCGCCCCAGGCGTGCTGGTGGCCAGGGTTATCGCCAAGGTGTCGGCGTAGGTTCCGCTGGGAGGCGTGGCGATGGGCACTATCGGCAGGGTATCGAGGACCAAGACGTATTTTTCCATCCGTATGGGGCTCAGGCCCATTCCGGGCACGTAGGCCACGGCCTTGAGGGTGGTGGTGGCGCCGATGAGCAACGGACCGCTGTAGCTGGGGCTGTTGGTGCCCGGGTCGCTGCCGTCCAGGGTGAAATAGATGATGGCTTTGGGGGTGGATGTGTTGAGCAGCACCCGCAGGCTGTCGCTGAAGGATTGGCTCGACGGCGTGGTGACGGGCGCGGCGGGAAGGCTGTCGGTCAAGAGGATGTACTTCTCTTCGAGCAGGCGGCTTTCGCCCAAGCCGGATACCCCCACGGCTTTCAGGGTGGTGGAGGCGCGCAAGACGATGGGATGGGTGTAGACCGTGCCGGCGGATCCCGGTTCACTGCCGTCTAGGGAATAGCGGACCACCGTTCCCGAGGATTGGTCTGATAGGGCGACGACTATGGAGTCGCGGAAGCCCGTTCCCGCCGGCGAGGCGACGGGCTGGGCCGGGACCAAAGTGTAGTTGTTGACCGAGATGGCGCTGTGGTTGCGGCCCTTGATGTACGCCACGGCCTTGAGGGTGGAGCTGGAGCGGAGGATGAGCGGGTTCGTATAGGCCTTGGAGGTGGTGGTGGGCGTTGTGCCGTCCAGGGTGTAGTAGATGGAGGAACCGGATTCGGAAACCAGGGAGACCATCACGGAATCGGTGAAGGCGTAGTGGCCGGGGGGCGTCGCGGTGGGGACCTGGACCGCGATCATGGGCGCGGGCAGTTCGATGGAGGCCACTTTATCGCCGGGTCGCAGGGGCTTGGTCCATGCGCCGCCCAGGGAGTCCGCCATCTCACGGACATCGCCGTTGGCGGAGACCCAGCGGATGGGCATCTTGCCCGCGGGCACGCCCTGGAAGGTGAAGGCGTCGTCTGAAACCTGCGCGTAGAAGTTGGTGCCCGGCACGAACAGGGCCAGGGGTTTGCCCGCGGCCGTTCCCGTGTCCACTTTGCCGGAATAATCGCGCTCCAGGCTGACGGGGACGATCAGGTTTTCGCCCGGGGCGCCGTCGACGGTGGAGAACGTCCCGGTGGCCGGATCCATATGGATGCCGGCCAGCAGGGACATCTTCCCCCCATTGCCGATGAGCACGATGTTGAAGTCCGGAAAGCTGTCGAGGGTCCGGGTCGCCGAGGTTTTCTGCAAGCGCAGGACCGGGCGCTGGTGCAGGGCCATGGCGATTTCGTCACGGGTGAGTGTCAGGGTCTTGGAGGCGGGGAATCCCAGGGCATCGATATGCACCTGGGTCTCGATGTCCGCGCGCGGCTTGGAATAGCTGCCGTCGTCGGGAACGTCGTTGTAGAATTCGGGATTGGATCCGGCCACGTAGATCTGGATGGCCCCTTCCACGGCCACGTTGTCGCCGTTCTCCCGGAACTCGAGGGTGAGGCTGGGATTCTCGGCTCCGGTGGTGGTGCCGCCCATGCATCCGGTGAGCGAGGAAAAAAAGACGGAGAAAAAAGCGGCCGTCAACGCGAGGAGGACGGCCGGGGCATTGCGGAGGGGGTAACCTGCGGGTTTCATGAAATGCGGGCTCCGGGGAATAATTGCACGTTGAGGACGTTGACTTGGTTGATGTCTTCATCCCGGTCCACGATTTCCCGCACTTCCTGCAGGAAGGCGCCGATGCGCTGTTTGACGGCCGCGAATCCCTTGTCGGAGACGGAAAAGGCGAGCACGTTGAACTGCCGCTTCTCGGCGGGAAAACGATCGAGCGCTACGGAGGCCAAGCGCAGGAAGGCTTTGTGGTAATCTTTGGCCACCTGGCCCTGGAACACCTTGCCCGTGACCAGATGCCGGTCGGTGACGGCGTAGCCGTTGGCGGTTTTCTTGATGAGGCCCATATCGATAAGCAATTCCAGGGACTCCTGCACTTCCGAGGCGGAAAGGGTTTCGGCGAGATGCTTGGCGATGCGCGCCGGCGTGGCCTCGGCCTTATCCAACCCCAGGTAGTTGTAGATGATACTATGATGCCATTTGGCGAAAAAGGTATACTGTTTTTCCAGCAGGATCTTCGCCTGCGAACCCCTGTGTTTGGAAAGATGGGAGAAGAAGTAGTTCTTTTCCTCCAAAGTCTTGGCCTGGTTGAATTGCACCAGGAAATCGAAATACTCGCCCGCCGGGCCTTCCAGGCGCAACGCCTTGATGAATTGGAGGCGCTGGCGCTGGGTCAGGTTGCGGGCGCCTTTCAGAAGATTGGTCATGTAGCTGGTGCTGGAAATCCCCAATGCGGGGTTGCTGGCGAAGGTGCGCATGGAGTAGCCGGGCTGGATTTCCTTACGGTAGCGGAACCAATCCTTGAGAAAACTCCGGAAATCCAGGTAATCGGCGACATTCGGGGGCGCAGGCTTCATCGTTCCTTTAAGATAGCATGAGGCCCGCCGCCGGGTCCCGCATTTCGTCCCGGGGGCGCTCTCAATTAGAGAGCAGAATCTGAGAGCGGACGGCGCCTCCCAGGACCCGATAGGGTTAGTTTATGCATGTACCCGCGTGACGGCAAAGAGTCCCGCGCATCGGAGTTGTCCACCGTATGCGCAATAGCCCCGACCGAGCCCTTCGGTCGGGGCTCCTCTTTTTTCCGGGATTTTTCCCAGTGGATTTTGAATGGGGAATTCCGGAAGCCGGAATCAGGACGCGGAGTATTCCTGGTATTCGAGCTCGGTCGGTCGCGACATGAGATCGTCCAGATCCTGGAACAAGGACCAAATGCCCGGCTCGTCCGCATAGCATTTGCCGGAACGCTCCGGCAGGCTGCGGTAGAACTTGCCCGTGGCGGTCTCGACCATGTAGAAACGCATGTCCTTGCCGAAGCAGGTGCCGAAGGCGGGGTAACGCGGAAGATCCCCTATCACGCCCATGAACGCGCGGCGGCGCTGGCCGTAGAGGTAGATGGTGCGGCTGCTTTCCTTGGGAGGCGCGTCCGGCGAGTAGATGGTTTCCCTAAAATGCAGCGAGTCGCCCACCACGCGGATGTGGATCTTGGATCCTTCCCGGGTGTCGCCTTTCATGAAGGTCATTTCGGCGGGCTTGGGAGCGACGGGTTCAGCGGGCCTGAGATGCGGAGAGCCCGCAAAGGCGGCATCCATGACCAGTAGGCAAAGGAGAAGAGTAGTGCAATTGGCGAAGCGCGAGTTCCACCGCATGCGAAAAGAATAACTTCCCATGGGATTCGGGTAAAGGGTACCTCTATCAATGGATTCCGTCGCCGACGGCGAGCGAGCGGGTCGCGGGCAAGGCGCACGAAGAAGCGACATTTGGAAAATATCGCGACTGAGTGTAAACTGGCCTACTTTTGTGGGTTTGGGATGGGTGATCGCCATCCCATCCATTGAATTGGCGCGGTGTTAGCTTGATTGGCCATCATGCTTTCGCGCTGCCCCAATCCCCTCTGCAATTCCTCATCCGTCATTAAGAATGGGGCCTATTTCCGGCCTTCCGACGGAAAATGGGTGAAAAGGGTGAAGTGCAAAGCCTGCAAGCTTCACTTTTCGGCAGCCACTTTCCAGAAGCCCTACCGGCAGCACAAACGCCGAATCAACGCCCAGGTGTTCAAGTTGCTCTGCTCCGGTGTTTCCATGAGACGCACCGCCCTTTTGCTCAACATCCATCGGATTACCGTCTCCCGGAAGCTGGCATTCCTGGCGAAAGTGTCGCGGGAACGTCAGGAGCGGTTCCTCGCGTCCCTTCCCAAGGTCCAACATCTCCAAGTGGACGATCTCATTACTCTGGAACACTCCAAATGCAAACCCCTGGCGGTGTCCCTGGCCGTCGAGCATGAAACCCGGCGCCTGCTGGGATTCGAAGTATCGCGGATTCCCGCATCCGGACCCTTGGCGGAAATTTCCCGCAGGAAATACGGGCGGCGGCCCAACCACCGTCCCCGAGCCCTTCAGCGTCTGCTTCAGCGGGTGCGGCCACTCGTTGAGGAAAATGCGTCCATCAGTTCGGATGAGGATCCGCTTTATCCGCCGTTGGTGAAAAGGAATTTTCCCAAGGCCGTCCATCATCGATATCCGGGAGGACGAGGATGCGTGACGGGACAAGGGGAATTGAAGAAGCTGCGCTTCGATCCGCTCTTCTCCTTGAACCACACGTGCGCCATGCTCCGGGCGAACATCAATCGCCTATTCCGCCGGACCTGGTGCACGACGAAGAAGATGGCGTGCCTGGAACAGCACTTGACCCTTTACATGGATTTCCACAACACAGTCCTGCTGAATCCATAAGGTTCGGGGATCGGCTCACGATCCAATCGGGATCCGATCGGATCGAAACCACGAATCCATTGGGCAGCCATCCCAGGTTGTCACTAAACGGATATCTCAGTGGAGTGGCTGGGAGGGCCTTCCCGAATCGCGCACTGAAAGCATGTATTCGACAACCCAGTTAAGCGCCTTGAGCGCTTTTATCCCCACTCAAGTAGGCCAGTTAAGGACATGCTCGTGGAGATATCAGGGTTGGATGATTATTTTGAGCGCGCCGGATTTGCTGTCGCCATGCAGGGCCACGGCTTCCGCGAATTTCCGCAATGGGAAACGGTGCGTGATCAACGCTTTGCCGTCAATCTTCCCGGACTTGAGGAATTCCAAAGCTTCATCGTAGTCGCGGCGCACGGAACTGTTGGCCCCGTGCAGATGCAGTTCCCGGTAATGGATAAGGTTGAGATCCAAAGGCGCCACGCAATCCGACTTGGGCATACCCGCGAACAAGGACATGTGGCCGTTCCGGGCCAGCCAAGGCAGCGATCGGACGGCCAGATTCTTTTCCGAGGCGGAAAGGATCACCGCATCCAGACCGCGTCCCTGCGTCGCATCCCGAATCCAATCTTCGGGGTTCGTCTTTCCCATATTCACCAGGTCATCGAAAGGCAGCTTGAGCCGGGCGATGAGATCGAGTTTTTCGGGGGAACGATTGAAGAGCGTCACGCGCTTGGCTCCGCGGGCGCGCGCCACCAGACCGTTGAGCACGCCGATGATGCCCGCGCCCACCACGCCGACATGCGCCATGCCTTCCAGGGGAAGGTAACGCAATCCGTTGATGGAACAGCTCAGGGGTTCGAGCAAGGTGCCGATCTCGGCGTCCACCTCATCCGGCAGGGCGACCAGGCAGCCTTGCTTCACCGCTTTGGCCGGCACGACGAGATATTCCGCGAAACCCCCGTTATAAGCGTAGCCGATGGCCGTGAATCCGTTCTCGCACAGGTTTTCGCGATGCTGTGCGCACATGGGGCATGCGCCGCAGCCGATCACGGTCTGCACCGCGAAGCGCTTGCCCAGGAAAGCCGGGGCGTCGGCGTCCCGTCCCACGGAAGTTACCCTTCCCGAGATCTCATGCCCGATGATGGGCACGCTGACGGGTTTCTCGCCCGTCAGGACACGCTTATCCGTGCCGCACAGGGCGCAGGCATCCACTTTCAAGAGCACGTCTCCTGGTTGCAGAGGCGGCACCTCCACATTTTCGAGGGTAAGGTGCCCAGGTGAATTCAACATGGCTGCGAGCATACGGGCATTGTCCTTGGATGGTGTGTTAGAAAAGCGGGTTGACGGTTGTCCAAACGCCCCGGCGCGACGAGGCCCGCAGCGCGGCGAGCGCGGACGCCGGACCCAGGTCGCGCAATTGGCGCGCCAGGACGGCGTTCACGGGAGGCAGACTTCCCACGGAAGCGAAGAATTCGTTCTTGGATCGGATATCGCCGCCGAAATCGCCCTCGGCCGCGGATCCGCAATAATCGTAGTCGGCAAAGCGGGCCAGTACGGCATGGCCCACCAGGATTTTGGCTCCCTCCAGGAAGCCGGATTTGAAGGGCACCAACTCCGGGCAAACCAAATCATCGGCGAAAGGCAATCCCGCTTTGTTGCCCTCGGTGCCGATATTCAATGGCATGTGCCATTCAGACGCCAGCGAAACCACGCGGGCCAGATTTTCCAATTTGCGCCGCTTGTCCACGGGATCCTTGACGTTCCAATTGCGATCGGGAATCAGATTCAGGGCCCTGGCGCCCAGGCTGCGGTTGCACTCCAGGAGTTCGCGCGCGCGCGCTTCCCCTGCGGACGTTCCGTCCAACCAGGAATCCGTCGGGATCGCGCCGCAGCTCTTCATCCACGCGTACACCTCTCCGGTCGGAGGGAAGCTCACCGAATCAGGCTGCAGGTAGCCGATGCCGCCTTTTTTCATCAGCTTGCTGCGCACCGCTTCCGCTAATGCCGCTCGAAGCGGCAGCAGAGCCAAGACGCCTGCACGAGGCCGGTCCAGCAGCCCGGCCCAGAAGTCGGCGAGTTTTTCCAGGTCGGGAAATACGGCATCGGCCTTTTCGAGGTAGGCCGATGTCAGATGGCGTTCGCTCGCATAGCCGCCGGGCGTGCGGGAACGGACGACCTGATCATAGTCCACGGCGATGACGGGTAAGGCCGCGTTGATGCGTTCCACGATGGCGCGGGAGCGTTGGTCCGAGATGCCGCGCAGCTTCGCAAGGTACCCGGCCTCGGTGGTCCCGGTGGCCGGCAGCTTGACCAATCCCGAGCCCATGATGTAGTGCACGCCGTTCTCGCCCGGAGAATCGATCTCCACATCCGCGAACTCGTGCAGGAATGTGCGGACCTCGATGCCCGCTGTCGCGCGGATGCATAGGGACTCGGCGGCCTTCAGGAACTCCTGGATTCCATCGACGCCATCGAAGTCGATGATGCCGGCCGACCACAGCCCCGTTTTGCGCACCTCCCAGGCGAAACGGGAGGGAGACCAACCCGCCGCATGGTAGGAAAAGAAAGTATGCATATGCATATTGACTCTTCCCTGGAGGTCCTCTCCCGGCACTTCCAGAAGCTTCAATTTCTCCATGGTCTCGGAGCGCACGGCGGGGTCGAAATCGTCCAATCGCAGTTCCAGTTTCTTTAGCGTGGACTGGAATTTCCGGCGCTGACGGGACCTGGTTGAGGGGTCGCTGACATCTACAAAGCCCCCTCCCGATGACCGGGGCGTTCTCCTGAGCGGGTTAACCACGCGACTTCCCTCCCGAAATATTGATGACTGTTCCGTGGACATAACTCGCTCTTTCGGAAGCGAGATACGTCACCAGATCGGCGACCTCGCCGAGTTTCCCGGCCCGCCCAAGGGGGATGGACGAGGCGCTGTAACCCTGGCGAAGTTTATCCACCGTGATGCCGCGCGCATAGGCCAGGGACGATTCGTACTGGGGGCTACGGAGGTTCGTGGCCTCCAGGATTCCGGGAGCCACTCCCACCACTCGGATGCCGTGCCTGCCCAGCTCTTTGGCCCAAGAGCGCGTGAGGCCGTACAACGCTGCCTTGGTGGCCGAATAGCCGCTCTGCCCCTCGGACCCTTCCATGCCGGATTCCGAGCTCATGTTGATGATGACGCCGCCGCCGCTCGCGATCATGGCGCGCCCCGCCGCTTGCGCGCAGAGGTATACTCCCTTAAGGTTGATATCCATCATGCGGTCCCAGATTTCCTCCGTCAGCTCCATTTCGCCGGTAGGATCCAAAAGCAACCTGGGAATATTGATGCCGGCGTTATTGACGAGGATATGCATGCGACCGAAGGCCGCCACCGTTGATTCCACCAATGCCTGGGCAGCCCCGCTGCTCGATACGTCCGTCTTCTGGAAGCGGACCAGGGATCCCGTGGCGCGGGAGACCTCGGCGGCCGCGGCCTCGCCCGACTCCGGGGATACGTCGGCGATCACCACGGTGGCTCCGTTCGCGGCGAAGCTCTCGGCGCAGGCGCGCCCGATTCCGGAGGCTCCGCCGGTGACCACGGCGACCTTTCCTTCCAGGCCCAGCCAGCTTGCATGCGAAGAGGATTCGGAAATCCGCGCAGCAGGCGTCATCACGGGGGCCGTACTCATGACGCCGCTTCCGGGTAGTACAGATCCACAAGGGACTTGTTCACTCCCGGCGCCCCGAAGATCGGCAGCCCGCGCTTGGCCATGATGTTGTCGAGATTGCGTACGTCCTCTTTGGAGATTTCCTGGATCTCGCCCAGATTGGCCGAGGCCGTCAGCGTCACCGAAGTCATCTCCAGCAACTCCGTGGTCATCATGCACCAGTCGATGTCCCATGGGCTCATGATCACCAGGCCGTGGTTCTCCATCAGAAAGGCGTTGTATTTGGACAGGAACGGATTGAAATTATTGGCCAGGCGTTGCGTAAGCGGCTCCCCGTACGGGACCACGGGAACCGGGCCCACCTCGGTGGTGGTTTCCGGAAAGATGGGACGCATCAACAGGTTTGCGCCCCGCGTGATCGCGAAGGCGTTGGTGTAGGGCGGATGGCAATGCACGACCGAATTCACGTCGGGCCGGCTCTTGAAGAAGTTGATGTACATGGGGGTTTCCCCGGTGGGCCGCTTCGTGCCCTCCAGCTTGTTGCCGGCCATGTCGAGGAATACCAAATCCTCCGCCGTGATGTCGCCTTTATTCATCTGCGTCGGGGTAATCAGCATCAGATCCGGACCCAGCTTCCAGGCGGCGTTCCCACCGTGGCCGGTCACGTACATCAGTTGGCTCAACTTGTGGCAAACCTTTAGGAACACCTCCACCTTCTGCCGATGCACATCCAATAATCGCATTCGTCCTCCCATACGGCCCCCGGCGCAACGGGCGCCCGGCTCGATGTGGTCAAGATACGGAGGGCGAAAAGAAAAAACAGCGGCGGCTTCTGCTGAAAACATGTATAATCCTGCTACATGCAAAACGCCAGCAACCGTTTCGGCGCGGACCTGGTGGCCGGCACCAGCCACTATGCGCCCGAGGCCCATGGGCCGACCCTGCGTCCCACCGGCCTCAATAATTGGGTACTCAACCTTACCATCAAGGGACGGGGCCGGGTGAATTCCGGGGCCGCGCAGTTCGCCGTGGGAGAGGGCGATGTTCTGCTGTTCCCGCCCCATGTCCCGCACGACTACGGCCATGCTCCCGACGCCGCCCGCTGGATCCACCATTGGATTTATTTCAATCCCCGCGGGCACTCGGTCTCGCTCTTGCATTGGCCCGTACGCGGCGCCGGCGTGCTGGGATTCTCGCTATCCGATGTTGCGACGCGGCGGCGGGTACGTCAATCGGTGGAAAGGTGCCTGGCGCTGTATTGCTCCCCCCACGGCAACCGCCCCGCCTTCTGCGCCAACGCCTTGGAAGAGGCCCTCCTATGGTGCGACACGCTGAACCCGTTCTCCAGCGGTTCCGCCCGGGATGAACGGATCGATCATGCCGTGGCGTATATGCTCAAGAACTTCGCCAAGGATCTGAACGCGGACCTATTGGCCGAGGAGTGCCACCTTTCGGTTTCGCGTTTCGCCCATCTTTTCCGCCAAACCACGGGCATGTCACCTCTACGTTACCTCGAGAACCTGCGGATCTGGAAAGCGCAGGAGCTGCTGATCGGCACCATGCGCTCGGTAAAGGAAATCAGCCAGGACGTGGGATTTGCGGATCCGCTTTATTTCTCCAAGGTATTCCGCAAAAACCTCGGAGCGGGCCCCAGAAGCTTCCGCAAGGATTCCAGCGCGCGGGCAAACCGGATGGGAAAGGGCTAAGGCTCTCCACTCCTTCCTATCCAAGCTGCCGATTGTTTACCGGTATACATACCCGTTTCATGGATGCTGGCTCGAACCGGGAATTCCCTCGAAAAGAAAACCATTCTTGGGTCTGATCATCCGGTACGGCTTTTGCTTAAACTGATAGACATCCGGATCGGATGGACCCAATCGATTGAGTCAACCCGCAAATCGGCACGGGCAATTCTCTTCCACATGTTCGCTTGAGCCCCACCTCGACGAACGCGCCCGTGCCGATTATCCTCCCCCTTTATCGATTGACCGTTTTACCGCTTTCCGGCTGCTATCGGGATTCTCCATCAAACAGCGCCAATGAACCTGGCAGCGGATCGGGTGAATCGGCGAGCACAAAACTTGTGCCGGGTGTATAATCTGTATCCATCCATGGTTACCGAGTACACAAAAGGAAACACCCGACCCGTCTTGGCGGTCGTGGCCGGATCCGGGCAGGTTGCCCGCAGCGCCCGCGACGCGGGTGCCGACTTGCTGTTCGCGCTCAATGCGGGTCTCTATCGGAGCCGAGGCCATGGCTCCTTGCCGTCGTTCCTGCCCTTCGGCAATGCGAACTCGCAAACCCAGCTGCTGCTTAAAAACCATATTCTTCCCGTGGCCGGCAACGTGCCCGTGGTC
>Ga0209515_10006758_pt1 | contig 14115 bp, 9 predicted proteins | sample Subgroupgradi54m_FD_187454 | JGI IMG/M metagenome (GOLD analysis project Ga0209515, IMG submission 187454) | Subsurface groundwater microbial communities from S. Glens Falls, New York, USA - GMW60B uncontaminated upgradient, 5.4 m (SPAdes)... ...
GGCAAACCCAACCGCGCGCTCGCGGACTTCATCGCGCCCAAAGAAACCGGCATCAAGGATTACATCGGCGCCTTCGCCGTCACCGCCGGCCACGGCGCCGACGAACTCGCAAAGAAATACGAAGCCGAGAACGACGCCTACCGCTCGATCATGGTCAAAGCCCTGGCCGACCGTTTCGCCGAAGCCTTCGCCGAGCTGCTGCACAAACGCGTGCGTAAAGAGTTCTGGGGCTACGCGTCGGACGAAGACATCGATAACGAAAAGCTGATCAAAGAAGAATACCGCGGCATCCGCCCCGCCCCCGGCTACCCCGCGTGCCCCGATCACACCGAAAAGCCGACCGTGTTCGAACTGCTCGACGCGACGCGCAAGACGAAGCTCATCCTCACCGAGAGCAACGCCATGTGGCCCGCTGCTGCGGTCAGCGGTTTGTACTTCTCACATCCGGAATCGACTTACTTTGCCGTGGGCTCGCTTGGCAAAGACCAGGTTGAGGACTACGCACGACGCAAGGGAATGGATCTGAAGAAGGCGGAACGTTGGCTCGCGCCGAATCTTGGGTACGATCCTGAGGAATAATTAATCTGTGTCCTGGACTATCGAATTACTTAGAGATCATCAAAAAGTTTCCTGATCCGCATACTGCCCCGGCAGTACTCGCAACGACCCCTAGAGAGCGCTGATTTCGCTGGTGAATCGAAGTAACTTGAGATGCGGAAATGAAAATTTCTCTCCCTGAGCTTTTTTATTAATTCCGTTCCGGATTCTTTCCGTCCTTAAGGTTCTTGTATTCGATGAGATATTGATCAACCGCTGTTTTGGTTCGAGTAGTGCGTTGAAGAGTCGGGCTTAGTGCCGCGAATCGATTCGCCACTCCATCGATATCGAGGTACGGTTCTATCAGTTTTGGGTTTAAACGCGGCTTTTCCTTAACCGTATAGTCACCGAAACCCCGGGATCTCGTTTTCCCCAAGAAGCAAGCAACGAAAGAAATCAACCCTTCATTGTCGGCCGTTACGTGCTCGGCCCATTCTCGAATTTCGTTGATGTCTCCCCATTGCGCCCATCTTGCAAGTAGGTTCGGCAGATGTGGCCTATTCAGTAACTGTCCCGACCCCGCAGCTTGTCGCATTTTGGACGCAAATTCACTTTCTAGGGCATGAAGCGATTGCGCATCCATAAGCGCTGCATCACTCTCGGGTTTGGAAATCGCGTCACTGAAAACACCAATCATATAGCCGGCTATTCGCAGTGCGCGACCCCCTCGGATTGCGTCAATCATTAACGTACCTCGTGCCGCTGGGTCAACACGCTTTAGCAAATGATAGATAATTCGAGATACCCTGACATCATTGCCGACCTCGAACATTTCTGGCAATTCATCAGTTTCTAGTAGCAAGTCGTCGCCGATACGAAATAGCGCCTTGATAACATTTGGAACCGCTTCCGTTGTAATTCCATTTTCCACATAATCCATTAGACGATCGAGCAGCGCCCGCGCTTTAGATGTCCCGTCCGCGCGCTTCACTTGCACCGCACTTAGTAAGGTCGCTTCGAACTTATCAGCGTCAACAGTGTTCGCTGTTAGGAGTTCCATCTCTTGGCTGCTGATCGCACCTTCTGGAAGCGCAAGACGGAAATAGATTGGGAAGATGTCCGCGTTACACATGCGTCGCGTTCGCCGCCATTCCAACTCTCTATCGGCGCTGTAGTAAATGTTGGACCAGACCGATTGCAATTTCGGAAATAAATGTTTGGCGATTTGTTTAGATATTTTACGGCGGTGCTCCGGCATCTGGCTCAGCCAGTTATCATGGAAAGCTTTCAATTCGGCTGCTGCGGGACCGGTATTGTTGTCCGAGTGACCGACAAATTTATTTTCATTCGCCCGGATGATGTTATAGAAGTCCGGCAACATAACGCGGACTACCTCGATGGCCACAAAGTCGACCGGATTTACTTCGCCTTTTACCGCTGAATAGGTAACGTTCAACGTATTAATGATCCGTACAATGTCGCGCGGTACATCTATCAGGGGCTCGATCCCTTCGATATAGATTCTCGCCCAGTAACTCTTATCAAAACTCTCTTCGGGTGCGTCAGCGAGTATGACGTTAAGACGAGAAAGAAAGGCGTTGCGAAGCGTTACCGTGTCGATTACCGGTAACTCGAATGGAACTTGGATGATTTTTTCGAGATAGTCATCGCCAGAAATCGACGTGTTTTCCCCGAGTGCCGCTGCCGTAACTTGTCGATCAAACGCCAATAAATACACCACATTCGGGAAATCGGTTAGGGCTTTGATTACTTTAAACAGTTGGCGAATCTCATCAGAGGTCAGACGATCAATGTCATCGATAATGACGAGGATCGTTTTACCGAAACTTTTTAGCACTTCGTTGATGCCGTTTTTTAGGGCGGGCACATCTTTAGGTTTCCCCCGCACTGCGCGAATTATTTTATCGATGCCTTTTATTCCAACATTTTCTGCGAGCGCGCCGAGTCCTTCGCCAAAGTTGCCGAGCAACTTCCCGAGATCTTTAAGCTGTTTATTTTTCCTTGGGAGGACGGCTTGGAGTTGGCTGATAAAAGCTGACGCGAGGTTTTCAATACCTGAGAACCACCATGGGTTGAAGTTGACGACGATGGGCGAGTCAATTTTGGCGTCATGCTCAATATAGTAACGAACATAATTCAATACAGTGCTTTTGCCGGAACCCCACGGTCCGTAGAGTCCGATCACCAATCCATGCGGAGCCTTCAATGAGCAGATACTATTTGCCAGGTGACGCGCAAAAGGCGCATAGCCATACAAATCGCCTCTTGGATTTTCGCTTGGACGATCGTTTGAGAGATCCTCAAGCGTCTGTTGGGCCGCTACCTCGTCAAATCTCGGTATGGAAACGCTTTCGGCGTTCTCGATCCTCTCTTCCGACTGGTCATAAACAAGCGCGTTAGACGGTGATGCACGCCACGACCAAAGCCGCCGCATGAGGGCATCGAACGTTGTATCATCGAGCACAGTCTCGTTGGGTTGTACCCATGCGTCGTCCGCTGTGGCATTGGAGCGACCTCGGAAAATCGGTGCGTCCCACATATACACGAGCGCCGATATCACCTTCCTTCTCGCGACTCCAATCTGTGTAGAGATCGAATTTATTGGGACGTTGAGACCGTGGTTTTCTTCGTATGCCTTTTTAAGCGTCTCAAATATCTTTGCGCAGATATTCATTATCTCTACTGCGGAAGAATCGTCCGATACGTAGAGACTTTTTAACGTTAGGCGATATCGACCTTCGCCACGCACAAGTAGACCTTCTTGCTCAAGCGCATCCAGCGTGGATCGTGCATCCTTATGCTTAACTCTAAATGGATCAATTGACGGTCCGGCTGGACCACTATCCGTTTGCTGCGTTTCAGACAAAATTGATGAAACGAGCCGATTTGCTTCTTTCGTCAGGCGAGGTGCGCTTGGGTGCATAAAATCGTCAAAGAACAGATGACTGTGCCGGCAGCGCGCAATGGCTAGGTCTTGGAATGAAACATTGCTGTCGGACGCCAGAGCAGACGACACGAACTAATGGGCCGCTCGGACGAGCGCCCGGAATATCCATCAAACCAAATTGGTTCTTCACTGAACCCCCTCCCCTTTCTTTTTATCCCCCGACAATCCTCGCCCGCCCCCGTCAGAAAATCAATCGCCGACGTATCAGGCCGTTAACTCGAAATAAATCTGTCCCTGAGGTTTCCCATAGAGGCGTTCGCTCGCTGGAACGCGACGACGTCAAACTGCGCTGGACCCGCCCGGCGTTGTCAGATTTAATCGAAGTACAACAACTCCGTAGTAAAGAGCCGAGCGGCAGGAATTGTCTCGAACGTTTGCAGATATTGCTCTCTGACTCGGATTTTATCGCGAATTTTTTGCACAAGTGGAGGAAGTCATGAACGGCATTCGTGCCCCGTTTTTTGCAGTTCTGTTGGGTATCGGTTTGTTGTCGACTAGCACGATCCTGCCGGCCAAAGACTTGACACTGTGTTGGGCAGCGTGGGATCCCGCTAACGCCTTGGTCGAGCTGTCTAAGGACTTCACTTCCGAAACCGGAATCCGCATGAAGTACGAGTTTACGCCGTGGTCGTCCTTTCTTTCTGAAGGCTGCGGCGGCAGTCTGTCCGTGGCCAACAAGTGCGACATCATTATTGGCGACAGTCAATGGATTGGAGGCTCCGCCGAGAACGGCCATTACGTGAAGTTAAACGACTTCTTCCAGAAAGAAGGCATCCGCATGGACCAATTTCTGGACTCGGCGGTCTACGCCTATTCAACCTGGCCGAAGGGAACGCCCAACTACTACGCGTTACCCTTGATGAGCGATGCCTTGGGGTGGGTCTACCGTAAGGATTGGTTCGCGCGTCCCGAGCTGCAGGCAGAATTCAAAAAGAAGTACGGTCGTGCGCTCGAAGTACCGAAGACCTGGACTGAATTGAAGCAAGTTGCTGAATTCTTCCAAGGTCGCGATATTGACGGGAAGACGGTCTACGGCGCTGCGATTTACACTGAGCGTGGATCGGAGGGCATCACCATGGGTGCTACGTCGGCGCTCTACGCGTGGGGCTTTCAGTATGACGACCCGAAGAAGCCATATAGCATGGAAGGTTTCGTGAACAGCAAGAATGCTGTGGAAGCGCTGGAGTTCTACAAGAGCCTGTACCAGTGTTGCACCCCGCCACACCACACCAACGCGTATATGGGAGAGAACCTGGACGCGTATAAGTCTGGCCAGGTCGCAATGCAGATGAACTGGTTCGCGTTCTTTCCCGGCATCGCCAAGGACCCGGACGTCGGCGACAAGTCGGGGTTCTTCGCCAACCCTTCGCAAAAGGTGGCAGCTTCGACGCTCGGTGGCCAAGGCATGTCGATCATTGCGTATAGCAACCAAAGGGAAAGCGCGCTTCAGTACTTCAAGTGGTTTGCCCAACCCGAAATACAGAAGAGATGGTGGGCGATGGGCGGCTACTCGGCGCACAAGGCGGTGCTATTCGATCCAGATTTTCCGAAGAGCACACCGTTCGCTGCCGAATATCTCAAAGCGATGCAAAACGCGCGCGACTTCTGGCGAGAACCGATCTACGCGTCTCTACTACTCGACATGCAGAAGCGCCTCCACGACTACGTCGTCGCTGACAAGGGCACCGCCAAAGAAGCCTTGGACTCTCTGGTCAAGGACTGGAAAAGGGACTTCAAGGAAGCTGGTAAGCTCGATTAGTGCTTTGGATCGATGCTAACCGCGCCCGACTGCGGAGCATGTCGGGTTCCTCCGCATCGGTCACCCATCTGGATCGAAGCGGTCATAGAGGATTCTCATTCCGCAGCATCTGGGGCAATTTCGGAGCGGCAAAAGCGTCAGCGCGACCCTTGTCGATGCCGATCACCGCGTGGGTGAGAGTCAACTCCGAACCAACAAATTCCTCGGAGAGAGAGAATTCGACAATCCTATACCACGTCTCTCGCGGACCGACGCTAAAGGCGTGGTTGATACACAAGCACATAAAATGGAACCCGAGCGCGTGTTCTGCTGGGTTGACCACATGCGGTGCGGCGAAGAAGTACAACGGCTTGTCCGAGTCGTTGTTTATCACCAACGCGAATCGCTTTTTTTGCCCCGGCTCAACAAAAAACGCGGCACTCCCGAGTTTCTCCCCAACGGGGGCCTGTGTTAGCGACTTTACGCTCTGAGTCTCCCACAGCTGCGGTCGCCCCTTGATTTCCCGCACCTCAACCTTTGCAGCAAAGTCCTTGTACTCCCAGGAGACGTTGACCTTTACGGGACCAGCAGCTTCCGCGACGAGCGATGCGAGTAGTGCAACACCCCCACACAACCACTTCGTTTTCATCGTGCCCTCTTTCGCGTTCATTGGTAAAACAGGGACGCTACCCAATGGCACTACCTTAAGCACCATCGCAAGCCAGGCATTCTAGCAGTGGGAACTGGGCCAGATCACAGCTATCGCTTATGTAGGTGGAACACGAGAGATGTGTATGCATGAGCCACTCAGGGCGAGCGGCCGAAATGTCGATTGCAACGAATTGGTTCTTCACTGAACCCCCTTCCCATTCTTTTTATCCCCGCCAATCCTCTGCCGCCGCCGCTTCGAGATCTAATTACTGCGTCTTTCTTGCTAGATCGGTAAGTTTTGCCACACGGCTATTTTCTCCCCGGAATGTCAGCGCTATTAGACGACCTTCATCAATAAGCAGTCGAGTTATCTGGTTTGCATCTATGTTAGCTGCTTGGTTTGGCGGGTAAACGATGTAGTCCTTGATGTATCGACGCATAGAGTGGTCGGCAAGATCATAAACGACCAGATCTCTTCCAATCCCCACAAACAATACCCCTTGCGCGACGGCGATGACTGGACTCCGAAACGATTTGATAGGAACACCGAATAGTGTCCTCTCTATACCATTCGACGTATCGACTTGCTTGATGCGCATGGTATCAGTTGTTGCTTCCGTAACTATCACCATGTTGCCTTCGACGGCCTTTGGCCAACTCATGGAATCAGCCGTACCATATGTGAGCTTCTTAGGCGCTTCACCGGTTTTTGGGTGAAAGACATATTGGTGATCGTGCGTCCCGAAGGTTGGAGATATCAAAAAATTCTTCGTGTTGACGGCAAATCTCGATCCTGCGATTTTCGCCGCATTCCAGGACACAAGAGTATTGTTGTCTACTTCGTTTTGTATACAAATCTTTCCCTCGACATCATGCGTCTCAAGCGTCTTGGTGTTGACTGCTTTGCAGGTTTGCTCCGTTGTAAAGTGACAACCGCATGCTAACAGCGTATCGCCATCCATCATTAGCGATCCGGGGGCACTTATTTGGGCTTGCTTAATAACAGCGAGAGACGATTTGTCGATTACAAAGAAATTAGGCCGTCCGTCCTGTTCATAGCGGTACTCGACTCTCGTGTAGATATGATCTTTGTCGCTGGTAATCGAAATGATGTTGTCTTGATATGTATTATCGTCTGGCGCGATCGCAACCTCTCCAATCTGATCGAAGGTCTTGCGATCAAGCACTCCGATTGAGGCCCCATTGGCATATCGGCCTATATAAATTCGGGAACCTGAGAAATGAAAAAGGTTAGAGAAGCTCCCAAAGAATATGTTCTTTGTGTCCAGCCCCTTCAGTTGGCTCCCATCCTCTAATACGCGTGCAAACGGCGTATTCCGTGCTTCTGGATCAAGGGAAGCGGATGTCCCACCCTCAATAATAGTTGCTGTCAGTTTCGCATTTGCCAAAGCGCGCTCCAGATTCTGGTCCGGTGCGACCTTGATCAGAGCTTCTAAAAGCGGAATCGCCTGGCGGCCAAGATCCAAAGTGTTACTCATCCATAAGGCGTATTGTTTTGCCACAGGAATGAGCTTTGGCGGAATATTCCCTGCGATTACGAGCCCCTCGATTCCAGTCAATTTGCAGGTGTCGATTGCCTGATAGACATCTTTAGAGGTTGACAGAATCTCTTTCGCTTTCTCGCATTCGGAAAGTATTTTTTGCTCACGCCAGTCACCTCCACGTATAGCCGCCGTATTGACCCTGTAAACGGTCATTGGCGATGGTTTGGCAAACTCCCGCTCCACGGCCAAGAGTCGGTCATGATCGACAAAAAGTTCTGTCGCATTAATGGGCAACACGGCAAGATCCTTTCCTGTTGCCAAGTCGAAAACATGCGCATTGTTCTGCTGTCGTGGCTCACCGTTCGGCGCAGTAAAAAGCAGTCCATCCATGATAGCGGCGGCATAGAACATGGAATATGCCGGGATAGTGTGAACAAGAGTTCGTTTCGGAAGATCCAGCACCCAGATCTCACCGCAGTTAGCTACCACCGCAGCAGTGTTTTGGTAGACGAGCAACGGGCCGGTATTCTCGCAACTATAACGTTCACCGCTCTTCCGCGCCGGTAACGCTATTCTGAACAACTCATTCAGATCTGAATCGTAACCTGCAAGATTCTTACCGAGCGAAAGGATCATGCCATTCCATGTTTGCACATCATTCCCGCCGACGATGGTTGTCTTTTTGAGAATTCGCAGGGTAGGCAACTCAAAGATGAGCACTTCGCAGTTCGAAGTAGTGCCCGCGCTAAACCCAGAACCTCCCTGAAAGGCGATCAGTTTGTCACCTTCGATTCTTGCCCATGTAATGAAACGTTGTAACTTGAGTTGCTTCAGAACCTTGCCACTAGCACGATCTATTACAACCAGTGGTCGGGTTATGCCCTCTTCCTTACTAACCACTAGGTACTTGTCACTTTGTGCAACGTACTTGCCGCTGCGCAATCCACTGGCCAATACTTCCGATTTCACTGTTGTGAAGTTGAAAGCAACAATTTCAAACGAATTGCCAGAACGATTATACTGAGAGAATATGACCCGATCGTTTCTCTGGACCGCCGCATAGTCGTCGTTACGAAACTCTTTGGTTGCATGAACGATTTCCAGTGGGTCCGATGATTCCGCGGCCGGCCGAAGGATTTCCTTAGCCACGGCATCTTGTATTTCCACCGGGCCAGCAGGGGGCTTGGTCTTGTCGATGAGGTTTGCCGGCGCTGCGTCACGAGATGTAAACATCTCCTCGCCGGGAAGCACCGCCTTTCCGAGCATGACTTTTCCTGCGCTGGCGTAGTACACCATGTTCACTGGTTTGCCGAACCCTTTTTTGGAAAGCAGGTTCACATCTGCAAGCGTTTTGTCGCTGACGTAGGTGTGGCCACCACAAGGCCCTTTGTTGTCGTCCGTGCTGATGAGAATGGGCACTTCCTTCGGCAGACCGGCGATGGCTTGGCGATGATGACCGGAGGCGACGACAGCCACGATCTTCGTCCCTTTGGTCCACTCAATGTTCCAAATGGAAGGCTCATAGGCACCGAGCAGCAACGCGACCGGCTTGTCCGGCGAGTTCACGACGACATCGAACTGCGTTGCCTGATGGCCGCTTTGATCGATCTGAATATTAAGCGTACGGCCCCTATAGTTTCCCGCCGCGAAGACGGCGAATTCGCTCTGTGCCTTTAAATCCACAAACCCGCAAGTACTCCACAATCCTTGTATTGCTCCCGGCTCAGCAAACGACAACGGTGCGATGTTTTCGTACTTCACGCGCAGCGCATGGCTGCGCTCTTGGTAACGTTTCAACAGACAAGACGCATCGACAGACAAACAAAGCTCGCGTTGTCTGAGCCAAAATCTTTGATCGGCTAACAGTTTTGTTGACTGATCGGCGGGCAGCAAGTCCTTGAGCTTGCGATAGTAGTAGGCCATCTCCTCATCGGCCTTGCTCAATTGCGCATTTTTACAGATGGTCATCTCAAACGTCTCGGTTGCTTCGGCACAATCGAAACTGGCGGCCAGCGCGCTTTCGACAGGAGACAGAAAAACGAGAAGCGAAATCCACAGCAGCCCGGCTGGACGTGCCGCCACCCTCCCCGACCAGGAGCGATCCCGATGCTTTGAGCGGGCACATGCGAGTTTGAATCTGTTCTTCACTGAATCCCTTCCCTTTCTTTTTATCCCTCGGCATCCTCCCCCGCCGTCGTTTTGAAATCAATCTCTATCCATTTACATCAAGTCCCGTTTCAGAGCCCGATCCCGGCGTATTCACGCCTCCTAGGGTCCGAAGCCGTTTCCCGTTAGCATTCCCGCATACAACCACGCGATCCTATCTCGCAACGCCGGCTGCATGAACTACTCAGCGACTCATCTACTCGCACTCGACCAGGGAACGACGAGTTCCCGCGCGATCGTCTTCGATCGCCATGGCAACCAGGTGTCGATGGCGCAGCGAGAGTTCCGGCAGATATTTCCGCAGCCGGGATGGGTGGAGCACGACGCGGCAGAGATCTGGCAATCGCAACTGCACGTGGCGCGCGAGGCGATCGAGCGCGCGGCGTTGCGCGCGGAGGCCATCGCGGCACTCGGTATCTCCAACCAGCGCGAGACCACCGTGCTGTGGGAACGCGCGACGGGCAAGCCGGTGTCTCACGCCATCGTGTGGCAGGATCGACGCACCGCGGGCATGTGCGACACGTTGAAGGCGCGTGGCTTGGAGAAGAATTTTCACGCCAAGACCGGTTTGGTGCTGGACCCGTATTTCTCGGGCACCAAGCTCGCGTGGATGCTGGAGCACGTGCCCGGTGCACGCGCCAAGGCGCTTGCCGGCGAACTCGCCTTCGGCACGGTGGATACGTGGCTGGTGTGGAATCTCACCGGCGGGCGCATCCACGCGACCGATGTCAGCAACGCATCGCGCACGCTGCTGTTCGATATTCATCGCAGCGTGTGGGACGACGAGTTGTTGGGCCTGCTCGATATCCCGCGCTCGCTGCTCCCGGACGTGCACCCCTCCAGTCATGTTTACGGCGAGACCGACGCCGCGTGCCTCGGTGCGCCGATCACCATCGGCGGTGTCGCCGGCGATCAGCAGGCCGCGCTGTTCGGACAGGCGTGCCACGAACCTGGCATGGCCAAGAACACGTATGGCACCGGATGCTTCATGCTCATGCAAACCGGCGCTGTCGCCAAATCCTCGCGCAATGGCCTCATCACCACTTGCGCTGCCAGACCCGCCGGCGCGCCATGTTATGCGTTGGAAGGCAGCGTCTTCATGGGTGGCGCCGTGGTGCAGTGGTTGCGCGATGGATTGGGCATCATCCGCCGCTCCGCCGACGTCGAGGCGCTGGCGGCGAGCGTACCGGACAACGGCGGCGTGTACTTTGTGCCGGCGTTTACCGGTCTCGGTTCGCCATACTGGGATCCGTACGCGCGCGGCGCCATGTTCGGCATGACGCGCGGCACGACGGCAGCGCACATCGCGCGCGCCGCGCTCGAATCCATTGCGTTTCAATCCGCCGAGCTGCTCGATGCCATGCAAAAAGACGCCGGCTGCGCGCTGACGGAACTGCGCGTCGATGGCGGCGCAAGCGCCAACAATATGCTCATGCAGTTCCAGGCCGATCTGCTCGGCGTACCCGTCGTGCGCCCGCGCATGCTGGAGACAACTGCGTTGGGCGCCGCCTACCTCGCTGGGCTTGCGGTTAACGTCTGGCGCGGACTCGAAGACATCGCAGCGCAGTGGCAGATCGACCGCCGCTTCGAGCCGCTAATGGATCGAGCGCGTGTCCAGTGCCTGCTGGACGATTGGCACCGCGCCGTCGAACGCGCGCGCGGATGGCAGCAACACTAGTGCCGTAGGAGAGGCGCCGTGCGCCGATACCCATCAAACCATCTGCGAACAAGCGATGGGTATCGCTGCGCTCAACCCATCCTGCCAGCTGAGCTGGGGTCACGAAAACTGCGGTCAGACAATCCTCCCCCGCCGCCGTTTCGAAATCGACCACCGACAAGTCGCAGATTGCGATGCCCGACCGCCGCGGTCGGTGACGGTGAGTAGTGGCTCGGAGATCGTTCAAGTCGGGCCAACTACGCTGTTGGGGCGCTAGTTTCTGAGGTCGCCGCCGTAGCGACTGAGTCCGTGTGACCTATACTGAACAAGCCCACTCTCATTCATCACGGAGGATTCAATGACTCGCACCGCTCGTTCGTCTCGCAACACTGCTATCTTCGTTGCCATTGCCCTTTTGACGGGTTGCGCCAGCGTTTCCAACTTCTGGCATACCACGTCGGTGAAGCTGGAAGGCGCGCAGGAAGTACCACCGGTGACGACGTCGGCCAAGGGCGAAGGCGAGTTTACGGTCGCTGACCGCAGCATCAGTGGCCAAGTTACGGTCTCGGGCATGACGCCGACGGCTGCCCATATACACATGGGCGAAGCCGGCAAATCCGGCACAGTCATCGTTCCGCTTGCGAAGACCGCGGCTAATACGTTCAGCGTCCCCGCGGGCGTAAAGCTCACTGACGCTCAATTCGAGGCGTACAAAAAGAACAATCTCTATGTCAACGTTCACAGCAAGGCGCACCCCAACGGCGAACTCCGCGGACAGATCAAGCCGCCCATGTTCTAAAGATTGGGCCATAGGATGGGTTGAGGCGCCTGCGCCGTACCCATCCAGCAGAAACTGGGGTCAGATCACAGTTTTCGCTTATGTAGATCGAACCTGGAGATGCGAACCTATAAGCCGCTCACGCAAAATAACTGGGGAACTAGGAAAACCTCACCCCGTTAACCATTGCGGCGACAGCGGGCACGTCTTGATAACGACTGCTTCCCCAGAGAGCTAGGGCAAGGATCGGGAGGCGATTGCGCGCAGCAACGCCGGGATCTCATCCGCGGGTACCGGGCGTGAAAAGAAGTAGCCTTGCACCAGCTCACAGTCGTTTGCGCGAAGAAAGTCGAGCTGCTCTTGCGTCTCGACCCCCTCGGCCACGACTTCCATCTTCAAGTTGTGCGCCATGGAAATAATGGTGCGCACGATGGCCGCATCACCCTCATTGCCCGCGACTTCAGATACGAACGAACGATCAATTTTGAGCGTGCTGGCCGGAAAGCGCCGAATATACGACAGCGATGAGTAGCCGGTGCCGAAATCATCGATGGCGATACGACAACCCATGTCACGCACACAAAAGAACGCGTCTTGAACCAACGGTGACGGCTGCATCAGCATGCCCTCGGTGATCTCAAGCTCGACCAACTCCGGTGCCAGGCCGCTTTCCGTAAGAGCGTTCACCAACTGATCGACGAGATTCGGCGCGGAAAACTGACGCGGAGAAAGGTTTACCGCAACACGCAGCGGACCGCCGCCGACGCCCTGCCACGCCTGCGCCTGCATGCACGCCTGGCGCAGCACCCATTCTCCCACTGGGACGATCATCCCGGTTTCCTCGAGCAGCGGAATAAATTCAATCGGCGATACGAGCCCGAGCGTCGGGTGGTGCCAACGCAAGAGCGCTTCGACGGCGGCGACCTTTCCGCTGGCAAGACTGACGATGGGCTGAAAGTGCAGCGCGAACTCCTCGCGCTCGAGCGCGTGGCGCAAACTAAGCTCTTGCGTAAGACGCTCCGCGGTTCGTTGCCCCATCTCCGCGGCATAAAACTGGTACGTGTTTCCGCCTGCCTCCTTCGCTTTGTACATCGCCGCGTCGGCATATTTCATCAAACTCGTCACATCGGTTCCATCGGCCGGGTAAACACTGATACCGATACTGGAGGTGACAAAGAATTCCCGCCCGTCACAGATAATCGGCAGCGCCAACGCGTCGATAATCTTGCGCGCCACCCGGGAAGCGGCCTCGGCCGAAGTCAGATCTTCGATCGTGATAGCGAATTCATCACCGGAGATATGCGCAACGGTATCGCTCTCGCGCACACACTCTCGCAAGCACTGCCCGAACGCCTTCAATAAGGCGTCACCGATATGATGCCCGAGCGAATCGTTGATAATATTGAAGCGGTCGAGATCGAGGAATATCACTCCGAGGCTGCGCTTGCTGCGTGCCGCGCGGGTGATTGCATGACCGAGACGATCCGAAAACAAGGTGCGATTGGGCAGACCGGTAAGCGCATCGTAATACGCCATATACTCAAGCCGCTCGTGTGCCTCGATGAATTCAGTGACGTCATACAACAGCAGCACCAGCCCGGCGATGCGTCCTGCACGACGCGCCGGCGTAAGCGTGAAATCCCAATACGTCACGCCGCGTTTTGACTGGTCGGTAAATACAAACCGCTTCGCGCGCACCACATACGGCTCGCCGGTGGCGAGAACGCGGCGAAAAATCGCTTCGTTTTCGGCATCGGGATAAAGGGCGAAGTGATTCTTTCCAACGTAAAACTCGGGCTCACGGCCGTCATCGGCGGCATACGCGCGATTCACGCGTACAAAATTGAAGTTCAGGTCGAGATACGCAAACATGACGCTGGTATTGTCGAAAATGTTTTCCAGCAGTTCGGTTTTTTCGGTGAGTGCCTGGCGCAGGAGCCAGCGCTCGTCGAGCGTAGACCGAGCTCGGGCGCCAGGCGTGGAGGCAGCGTTGCCGGTCTTACCGGCCGCAGACCCCTTTCCCGCTCGTCTTTTCATGAAATTCCATTTCGAAAGCGCCGCAGAGAGATTGCTGCGAACCAACGTAAAGCATCGTTCCCGTAGGAGGATAAATCA